>OLSQ01001286.1_pt1 | contig 21260 bp, 17 predicted proteins | sample 1672561 | NCBI WGS metagenome assembly OLSQ01 (sample SAMEA3136699, study PRJEB25190) | human gut metagenome | biome: human gut; feature: human-associated habitat; material: faeces | place: Austria | collected 2013 | reverse complement strand
GTTAGAAGACAAAAGATTAAGCATTTGTGAACCAATAACAACAGTTCCTTTTCTTTTTTCTCTACCAGCTTATCTACAGAAACCCTTCCTTTTGTTCCGAGGATCGTCATATAGGACAAATAATAGACCCCATTATACAAACGCTCTACTTTACCTTCATCCGCCAACTGCTTCATTTCCTGTCGTACATAGTCTCTGGAATTTCCCGGAAGCTCTGACAGAAAAATCGGTTCATCTTTGTCATAATTATTTACTATATAATCGTATAGCACTTCACGCCTCACAAATTTGAAATATATTTTTTCTCTTTTATTATACTTCAAAATAAACTTCTGTCAAAGGTTATTCCCAGAAAAAATCCCCCTTAAACAGATCTGGTTTTGCCTAATCTGCTCAAGGGGGATCGCATTATCTATCATTGCCTGACATTTTTAGCATCCAAACAGCTCCGCTGTTTTCTTCATTCTCTCCGCAATCGGCACGCCAAACGGACACCGTGTTTCGCAGGCATGTCTGCTGATACTCTCTGAAGCCCTATGCTTTGTGTACTCACTCTCTAGCAGAGAATATCCTTAAGCGCACGCTTTGGTACATAATGCACATCATTTTCATCTCTGTAATAGCCTATCTCGCCATCTTCCTTCACGTCCGTCAGTACGATCTTTTCTGCCGGCTTACCAAGCGCTACTACCAGTACAGGCTCCAGATTTTCCGGCAGATCCAGTGTCTTTTTGAGTTCTGCCAGGGAAAAGCTGCCGATCATACAGCCTCCAAGCCCGTCCTCAGTTGCTGCAAGGAGTATGGTCTGTGCCACGATTCCCACATCTCTCTGAAAGCTTGCAATATTCGGTGCCAGATTTTTGTCCTGACAGATGACAATGAATGCAGTCGGGTTCATTCCCTCATGGGGAAGGTGTAAATGAGCCAGTCTTGCCGCAAATTTGGTAAGCGGGAGAATCTTTGCCACCTCTTCCTTCTCACAGGCAATGTGATATTTCAAGGGCTGAATATTCAGGCTGGAAGCTGCATATCTGGTAAGATCTACGTAAGACAGCAGCTTCTCCCTGTCAATCTGATAAGACCCATCATACCCTCTGTAGCTTCTGTTTGCTTTCACTAAATCTCTGAACATTTCTCTTCCTCCTATGCTTTCTGCTGACATTCCGCTTATTCTACAGCTATCATAAATGTATAATTTGTATCATAGGTTCTTACATAAAGAATCCCATCCTGCCGGATAATATAATCTGGCGCCGTTTTTACCGGTATTTCCTGTACTACTTCCCCAGTATCTATGCGGACAATCTTCAGATAATCGTCTTCAGCCGTAAATCCATATCCGCAGATGATATAATCATCTACAAATGCAAAGCCTCTTGCATTGCAGGTCAGCGGCTCCGTTTTCCAAAGTACACTGTTGTCTGTCATATCAACTGCTGTGATATAGGCCGTCTGTGGACAGGAACCTGCATAGGTATAATGCCCTGTTGCCAGATAAAGAACGTTATCCCTTACTGCCGCATAAAAAAGATTCTGATCAATAAAATCATAATCCGCTTCCACATACTCTGTGCTATACTGATATTCCCTAAGATCAAAGGTGACTGTTTTCCTGGTAGCCAGCTCTGTCAGAAAAAGGGCTGGCTGATCTGCCTCATTTCTGAAGGACTCATAACGATACTTCCCGTCCTCATAGGGAAATCCCTGTCTCTGCAATCCATTGTCCTGAAACCACTTATCCTCATCAATGATCTCATTGGGCTCTTCACTTTCCTTGATAAGAGCAATGGCGGTAAGCTCCCGTTCCTGCACCCGATCCGACCTATAATAGGAAAAAGACGGATTCGGCAGGATCACATATGTATCCATCTGCTCATTTTCGCCGCTATTTCCTGGATCACTGCTTTCCACATCTTCTGTCTGCGCCTCTGCAGTCAGACCATTCTCATCTTCCGAAATCGTATCTTCTTCTATGGAAGCATTCCCATTTTCATCAGCCTGTCCTTCCTCTGTACTCCCCTTCGCTGTCCCTGCACAGCCCATTAGCAGGCCTGCAGCAACAAGAATAGCTCCAAGCATTAATTTCTGTTTTCTCATATTTTCCTCACTTTCACGATCACAATCGTCAGATATGGTAATTTTTCCGGCCATTCTTCAAGACCACGCATCACCATCTCATTTTCAAGGCCACAGTCTGCCACTGCATACACCTGTAGCTCTTCACCGTTTTTCTCCCGGCATGCTGCCTCTTTTTTCAGTACTTTCTTTACATGCTGAAGTTCCCCGCTGCTCTGCCAGACGGCAGATTTCCTCTGCGGTCTTCTCCCATGCTGCTTTCAGCACCTCTTTATTCTTCATCATGGGAAAGTCAGCCAGCGTGAATTTCTTCTCTGCCACCTCCGGTGATTATCCATTTTCACCCAGCAGAAACAGATCCAGCATGAAATTATTTTACCAAGTTGCTGAGGAAATACAACAACCTTTTGATCAGGTTCTCTGGAAATAAAGCGAAAATACTAAACTGCTCAAAAAGAAAACGGGAGTGTATTCAAAAATTCAACATAGCTGAATTTTTGGATACACTCCCGGGAATAAATAAGGCTTTTTTAACAACATTTATAGGTAGTGTTGTTCTCCATGTTTAGCATTTACAACTCCGATTCCTACGCTAACAAGCACAAGTGCTATGATATTTTTCACAGAAAAAACGGACTCACCGAGAAATATTCCCGACATTATCACGCCAAAAACCGGAATAGAAAACGCAAACATTGTAACCTTTCCCACCGGATTATATTTTAACAGCAACGTCCATATACTGAAAGCTGCCGCAGATAGTGCTGCCAAATACAAAAGAAGACAGGCTGCCTTTAAGGAATATACCTGTACTCGTCCTCCCATGCAGATTCCTATTATTATCATTAGCAGACTTCCAAACAATATCTGATATGACGTAATTGCCATCGGTGATTCCTGTTTTACTATTTTTTTCAAATATACATTACTGATTCCATAAGATGCAGCAGCCGCCAGCATAAGTCCCTCACCCCTAAAGGAAAAACTACCATTTAATATTCCTGTTAAATTTATCAGAATAACTCCTGCTAATCCAGCAATACATCCAAAGATGGTTTCCCAGGATAATCTTTCATTTTTAAGCAGGAAATGCGCCGCTATAACAGAAATAAACACATTTGAAGCATTTATAATTGCACTTTCTGATGATGAAATATACGCCAGACTAATGTGAAAACACGTATATTGAATCGTAGTCTGCAATAACCCCTGCCTGATAATCCCCGGAATCGACAGCTTCCTCACCCGCAAAATCCGTTTTTCCAAAATGCACCCGACAATAAAAGTAATTATTCCCGATATAAAAAAACGGACTCCTGCAAACAAAATCTGGCTACCCGTATCCGAAATTTTGAACAGTGGATATGCTATTTTCACACATGGGAATGCACTTCCCCACAGCACGCAGCAAAAAAGAGCTCCCAGACTCAGCCACACCGGATTTTGCAGATTAATCTTTAATTTGGCCATACAATTCCTTTCCAGCATATGCTTTAATCCTTATTTATCGAATCGCCTGTAAATATCTTTTTGCTCTGTCTTCTATAATCTGAAATACTTCTTCATCACAATAGCTTGAAAACAAACCGGCATCTACAAGCTGCTTTCCGACTCCAAAACAGCTGACACCGGCACTTTGAAATGCAGGTATATCTTCCGGACGGATTCCACCCACAGCAGCAATAGGAATATAGTCAAGAGGAGCCTTTATCGCGCGGATATAAGCTTCTCCCAGATAATTTGCCGGAAATACTTTTACAATATCTGCACCTGCCTGATATGCCCTTATGATCTCACTTGGCGTAGCTGCTCCCGGTATAGAAACCAATCCCATTTCTTTAGTAGCACGCACTACCTCCTCGTTTAAATTCGGAGAAATAATGTACTCTCCTCCGATCTCTGCAACCCTTTTTACCTGTAGCTTATTTATTACTGTTCCGGCACCAATATGTATGGAATCCCCGTAATGCTTTCTTAAGCCTTCAATATTCCGGAGACTTTTTTCCATTGATAATTCCGATTCATTATCAATAGCCAGCTCAAAAAAGTGCATACCCATATTTTTCAGGATATCTACTGTAGCAATCAGCTTTTCTTCCGCCAACCCTCTGAGAATAACAATCAGCTTCTCTTCTAAAAGTCTATCCTTCAGGTCACTCATCATCCTACTCACCTTCCTTCCATTTATAATATAATTCTGCAAGACGAAATGCCCCTTTCGCCGCCATCAGTTCGTCCTCATCCAAAAGATGAACCTTCTTTTCCTGCATAATATCTGTTAATATATCATAAACAGCCTGTGCAATTATCCGCTTACCTGCAATAACAAACTGCACCTCCTCCAAAGCCTCTGTCTTCTTAAACTCACATATACTCAGACAATCATAATACATCAATACCCCTAACAGGAAATTGGCTGCCTTCTTTTTATCTTTATGTACATATTTTTGATAAATACGTGTTTTAAAAACTGCACTTGTAAAGGAATTCTTCTGTGCCGTCCGAGCTCCATCTGACACCGCCTGATAATCATATTCCTCTTCACCGACAAAGAAATCCGGAAGTGAATCCTTTAATAACGTATGAAAAAACAAAGCATCAAGCAGTTCTCCACTCATGGTTGTCTTACAACGGCAGATATACCCTTCTTCATTTGCATATATTATTTTAGTATGGGAGCCTGGTAAAACAAAAATCAGATCCTCGCCCTTGCCACGCTCCCTCAACAAAGCCACCGCCTCTGTTTCTTCTCCACGCATAACATCCATCTGCTCCAGCGTATCTATTCCGATATTCTCTACATGGTTCCTGACTCCCGGAATCATGTAAAAAGGTATTCTGGTAATGTCATTAAAGAAGCGGCATTCTATTGCATTGCACAAAGCCCTTTCATCAACAGGTGCGCATAAATATGGAATTTCTTCAAGCCCCACATTAGAGGTTAACATCCCCGAGCAAAAAATCCCTTGAATCTGGCTTTCTTCTATATGACTTTCTTCTATCAGGCCATCAATACATCTTTTTATCGTTTCACGGATCACCTGATCAGATCCATCCATAGCGGTATTCCTGACACCTGCTCTTTCTTTTTTAGAAGAAACGAAGGAACCATCCTGTCTCCACAAATATGCCCGGGTATTCGTTGTACCACCATCAAGAGTAATGATATATTTCAATTCATGATTATATTCTTCCGAATTTTGCAAGCAATTCATCAACGGTTGCTCCTCTCAGAATTTCTTCTCTTGTTGCAATTTCAAGATCTGCCTGAGCGCGTGCCTTTTTATATACAGCTTCCAGCTCATTGTACGGAACTACCGCAACACCGATTTCATCCGCAACAATTAAATCTCCTGGATTTACAATAACGCCTCCGCAACAGACAGGAACATTTACCGCAATAGGTTCCTTCCTTCCCGAATATGCTGTATGCGCTGCTCTAGGTCCTGACGCCTTGGCAGTTATCGGAAACTCCAGCATCTTCGCCTCATCTGTATCACGGCAGCTGCCATCAATCACAGCGCCTGCTATACCGGCATTTCTTGCAAGACCAGACATAAGTCCTCCCCAAATTGAGGTTTCCGTTTCTCCAAATGCATCAATTACAATAACATCCCCAGGTCTGGCAATTTCAAATACACACAGGCAATCCACGATATCTCCTGCTGTCAGCTTTACAGTAATAGCCGGACCAATTATTTTTTTATTGATGGATTTGGGCTTCATATCATGTCGCATTACCTGCTCTCTCTCCATTGCGTCCCCTACAACGCAGGAAAGGGAATAAACATCTTCCATTTCTTTATATGGTTTGATCAGTTCCTCCTGGATATCCGGTCTCGGATTCATTATACATTTCATTATCTTTACACCTTTCTTTTAATTATTTGCCAATGCAGAACATTAGTCTGATTATCTTTGTAAGCATGCGATGCCTGAATCAGGAGCTTCTCATGGGATGTTCCTTTCCCAATGACCAAATTATTTGAATAAGCCCCTAATCCCTCTGTACGGACTTTTAAATATCTTCCTTCATCCCAGTGAATTCCATCCTCCAGAAACATCATGCTTCCATATCCATGATGCAGCGACGGAATTGGAATTCTGCTTCTTTCATAATAGTTTTCTCCACCATCTTCACTAACCACAAGTGAATAATAATGATCCGTAGTTTGACCTGTCCAATCAACCGTCGCATCATTGACAAATAAAAGCAGAAAAATTGTTCCCTCCTGATACATCGCATCATAAATACGTCCTCGACGTGTTCCTATCTGACGCAGATTGCTCCATGTGCTTCCTTTATCTCGGCTAATTGAATAAGATGGCACCATATAGGGTTGCCACTGTGGATCATTTGATATATCACATATTAATTGATATACAATAATATCTCCCTTTTCATTCACTATTGCCTTTTCACACATAGCGGAGTATTTCATCTCAGAATGCAGCAATTTTAATGACGGCTGAAAGATATAGGGCTGTGACCATGTTTCCCCATAATCCTCTGACCTTTTATACTCCATCCATCCTACCGCAGAATGTCCCTTTTCATCAAGTGAGCAATTAGGGTAAAAAGCTAAAATTTTTCCTTCCTCATACTCCACCAAAGCATGTCCCAAATGACCGCTCCGCCCATTTATTTCATGGTTCACAAAGACATTTCCTTCTGGTGGCACTACATCAAATTCATCTTCAAATTTCATCTAAAATTCACCACCTTATAAAATTGTAAGCATTTTCCAAATCAAGCAGCTTTGTTCTGTCAATCATATAAAGGCAGATAGGTTAATCTGCCTTTATATACAGTATCATAATACTACTTTGCTTCATCCAAAGCCTTTTGAATCTTTTCGTCCGTCTGCTTGGCCAGTCCTTCAAGATCATCATTTCCCATCAGGATTTCCTGTGTAATGCTCTGAAGCAGGAGCTCACCCTCTACCTGATTATATGCACTGTAATACCCTTTAACAGGCCATGTAGGGAACTGCATAGAAGGTAAACACTTTTCTGTCAGATCATTGTAGATCGGAGTATTAAAAACTTCATCACTATACCAGTCACTTCTTGTCGGCAGTGTTCCTCTTGAACCCGTAACATAAATCTGCTTATAATGCTCCATATAGGATTTAATGAATGCCTTTGTCAGTTCCGGATGATCATTATTAAACGCAAGTATGGGCTCAAAATAAGTCATACTAACAGGGGTATCTGTATCCGGTCCCTTAAGCAGCCCCATAACCCGGCTGTTATCCCATACTTCTTTGTTAATAGTAGCAACTGAGGAATCCAGGTTATGGCGGAAGATCATTGCTGCGTTTCCACTAACATAAGTACTGTCACGCTCACCAGATGTCATAGAAGCTGCACTTTCAGCAATCAGGCCTTCATCATACATGGTTTTAAGGAATTCACACACATGTAAAACCTCCGGAGAGGATACATTAGGTTTCAGATCTTCAGTAACAACATTTGTACCATTCAGCATACAGAAATACGTGAAAAGTGTATGTACCTCATGATCACCTGCTGCTGCAACAAAGGGAATGATGTCAGGACGTTTTTCCTTAATGGTTCTACATACATCCAAAAACTCATCAAAGGTTGTCGGTTCCTCAGTAATACCACATTCCTTGAAAATAGCCTCATTATATGTAATGCATTCCGGCTGAATATCAAACGGCATTGCTACAAGTTCACCATCAAAGGTTTGAACGTCAAACGCCGCCTGAGGGATAGCCTCCAGAATAGGATTATTCTCTGCCTTCCAGTCTTCAAGAATAGAATTCAGATTCATCGTTCCACCCATCATATGTACCTGACTTGGCAGGGTTGTTCCTGTTGTACCTACATCCGGTGCTGTTCCGGATGCTACAGCAGTCAGATAAACCTGTGTAAAATTGTCCCACGGCAAAAATCTGACCTCGACATTCGCACCGATTTCCTCTCCAACCTGCTCGCAGATCTCTCTCACCGTAGCTTCATAAGCATCTGCATCAGAACCCCAGATCATATCCCAGAATTCAATTGTTTCTTTTTCACCGCTTTCAGTATTGCCTTCATCAGTATTGCTCTCTGCTGTATTTTGTCCTTCCGTTTCAGAAGCAGCTGACGAATCAGCCTTTCCGCATGCAGTAAACATTGTTGTGACCATACATGCTGTCATAATTAATGCTAATAACTTTTTCTTCATAATCTTCTTTACCTCTTTTCTGCGCCACCGTTTTTGTGTGCATATCAGGCTTACGTGCGTAGCGCTCACACATATAAGAGCATCTTCCTTCTCTTCCTGTATGCTGCAAATCGCTAATGTCAGATTCATCTGAACTTTTCATTTTAAGCAATTACTTCAATTTTCTCTTTCTTTATTGTCCTCCCTGCTTCTTAAGAATATTTCAGCGCCCCCACCTTAGCTTATATATGTGTACGGGATAACTCCCGGAAACACCATTATCACACATTCATCATCATGTGTCCATATTCGATTATGAAAATGATTTCATTGATTTTACTTGTTTCTGTCTCTTTTCTTGTTTTGACCTATCATTTTCCACAAATCTATCACATAATCTTGGCTAATACAAGATATATTTCACATATTTTTCCCATTTTCATGACATTGCACAATTTGAAATCGTTTTCATTTATGCACTACATACAAAACTTCAGAAAGCAATAAATGTTTTTCATATTTGCTTGACAATTTAAAAAGTAAAATTCTATAATATTTTCAAAACAACGTTAGGAGCGTGGCTGTTTCAGGTACAGATTAAAGTAATTTTTACTATTGCATTACTTGTTATGTATCCAAATCGGCCCAAACACATCATATGAACTATGAAAAGGTTACCATTTCAGATATCGCCAAAGCGGCCGGAGTTTCTATCACCACTGTTTCCCGTTATATCAATGGGAAACAGGACTTGATCCAAAAGGATACCCGGGAACGGATCGAAGCAGTTATTAAAATGACCAATTATCATCCAAATGTTATGGCGCAGTCTTTAAAGACAAATTTATCGCATCATATTGGAGTTATTGTATCGGATATATCAACACCTTTCTGTGCTACTCTGATCCAGGGCATCAGTGAAACACTCCTGAGCAGTAATTATATGCCATTATTTGTCAGCTGTAACAATAGTATCAAAGAAGAAGAGTCCTATATCAGATCCCTGATGAGCCGGCATGTAGACGGTCTGATCGTAAACACCTGTTCCAGTCAGAACCCTTTGCTTATACAGCAGGCCTGCACCGGACTTCCCATCGTTCTTTGTGACCGTACCATAGATGACTATAATTTCCAATTTGTGGGCTCCAATCACCGGGATCCTATTTTCGAACTTGTAAAGCACCTGAAGGAACAAGGCTATACACTTCCTGTCTTTTTTACAGAAAATTATTTTGCAAGTTCTGTCCGGTCCGAAAGGCGCAATTCCTTTTTGGACGCAGTGAAGCTCTATTATCCTGAGGTCGACCCAAACGAATTAACCTACGTCATTGACATTCACGATACCCAGAATGTCACCAGTCAGCTTCACCATTTAAAGGATATTTGTGGGAAAAAGGAGCTTCCCGCCATATTCTGTGTCAACTCCATTACCGTACTGCATGTATTTAATGCGATCCGCTCTCTTGGAATACACATTCCAGATGAAATCGGACTCTGCGGTCCTGATGACTGGGGCTGGGAGGAGCAGAGCATACTGCTGTCTCTGATGACGCCCCGCATTACCAACATTGTAGTCCAGCCACGTCTTATCGGGAATCTGGCTGCACAAAAACTGCTTGAATGCATTGCAGATCCTTCTGTTACAAAGAAAGAAACCCGGTTGACCTGTCCTTTACAAATTGCAGGCTCAACTATTCTGAAACACTAAGAGCAAGCAGCAAGACGCCCCCACTTATTTTGCTGTTCATGCATTATACAAATCCTTCTATTTTCAAAAGGATAATAACAAAAGTGCCCCCACTTATGCTATTTATTCTATATTTAGGAGGTATCTTATGAACCCACTTGAACGATTTTCACGTGCCTGCATTGTTCCCGTTGTTGTACTGGACAATGCAGAAGATGCAGTGCCAACCGCAAAAGCACTTCTTGCCGGTGGCATTGACGTTATGGAAATCACTTTTCGAACAGCTGCTGCAAAAGACAGCATTGCTGCTGTTGCATCCGCCTGCCCGGATATGCTGGTGGGAGCTGGCACAGTCATAAATCTCGAGCAGTGCAAAGCTGCTGTATCTGCCGGTGCAGGCTTTATTGTTTCTCCCGGCTTTGATGAAGAAATCATAAAATATTGCATCAAAACAGGTATTACTGTAACCCCTGGCTGTGTCGCTCCATCAGAAATCATGTCTGCTGTAAAATTAGGACTTTCTGTTGTAAAGTTCTTTCCAGCGAATGTATACGGAGGACTTACTGCCTTAAAGTCGCTTTCTGCACCTTTTCCAGGAATAAAGTTTCTGCCTACCGGTGGTATTAACAGCCATAACATTGGTGACTACATTGCGGCACCCTTTATCCACGCAGTAGGCGGCAGCTGGATTTGTACCCGCAAAGACATTGCAGATGGCAATTTTGATAAGATTACAGCTCTCTGCAGGGAAGCCCGTCAAAATGCGCTCGGCTTTGAATTTGCACATTTGGGAATCAACTGTGAAAATGTTGAATCCTCCACTGAGGTAAGTAATTTTTTCCAGACAGCTTTTGATTTCCCCCTCAAAGACGGCAGCAGCTCCGTATTTGCCTCTCCCAATATTGAAATTTTGAAATCCCCTAATTTGGGAGCGTACGGACATATTGCCATCAGAACCAACAATATTCTCTGTGCAGTTCCTGTGCTGGAAAAAGCTGGCTTTTATGCAGATACATCAACCGCAAAATACAAAGATGACCGGTTGGTCGCTCTTTATCTGAAGCAGGAAATTGGCGGATTTGCCATCCATTTATTACAAAAATAAATAAAACGAGGAGTATTACACTATGAAAATATTAACTTTTGGCGAAATTTTGCTGCGCTTAAAGCCGCCTGGATTGGAACGTTTTTTCCAATCTCCCATTATGGAAGCCTCCTTTGGCGGCGGTGAAGCCAATGTTGCTGTTTCACTCGCAAACTTTGGTATGGATGTGCAATATTGCACTGTCTTACCAAATAATGTCATCGGCGATGAATGTATAAAAGAACTTCGCAAGTTCGGTGTTGATGTTTCAAAAGTAAAACGCGGTGAAGGCCGTATGGGAATCTATTTTCTGGAAAGCGGTGCAAATCAGCTTCCCAGTAAGGTCACCTATGACCGCAGTGGTTCCTCTATCGCTATTGCACAACCGGAGCTTTTTAACTGGAATGAGATATTTGATGGTATAGACTGGTATCATATTACCGGTATCACCCCAGCGTTATCTGAAACCGCAATGGAGTTAAGCCTTGCAAGTGTAAAAGCAGCCAAAGAAAAGGGCATTACAGTTTCCTGTGATCTGAATTTTCGTAAAAATTTATGGAAATATGGCAAGAAAGCTTCTGAGGTCATGCGCGAACTGGCAAGCTACGTGGACATTGCCATTGCCAATGAAGAAGATGTACAGAAATCTCTGGAAATCACCGTTGACATAGATGTAGAATCCGGCAGCCTTGATCGCAGTAAATACAAAGCCCTTGGTGATAAGGTGCTTGCTTCCTATCCCAATATGAAGCTTATTGCTATTACATTACGGGAATCCAAGAGTGCAGATCATAATGATTGGGCAGCCTGCATCAACAACAGAGCTCATTTTTATGAATCCAAAAAATATCACATTACCGATATCGTAGACCGAGTAGGTGGTGGTGACAGCTTTGCGGGCGGACTTATTTACGGTCTGAATCACTATCAGGAACTATCAGCTGCACTGGAATTTGCTGTTGCAGCCTCCTGCCTGAAGCACAGCATTATCGGTGACTTTAACCGTGTCAGTGTTTTCGATGTAGAAAAGCTGGCAAATGGAGATGGCTCTGGCCGCGTACAGCGTTAGATTTTTCCAGCTTTATTATTTATTTATCCATGAAATGAAATGAGAGCCGCATTTGCGGCTCTCATTCTATAATAATTCATTATATAAGATACCTCATTTCACGTTGACCCTCTCACGATCAGCGATGGTACCGTAATATGTGACTGGATATACAAATTCGGCTTCCCATCCATTTCCGGCAGGTTCGGCATCGGCACTGCATTTTCCGCTGCATTCCTCAGTACCTGAATACCCTGTACTCCCATATAAGGAGAAATCGGAGTTCCTGTCTCGTCGATCACCGGCATTGGTGCGATTCCTACATCCATACCACTTTCCCGTACCGTCGGGATCAGCCATGGACCTGCGATCGTAGCATGCGCCATTCCTTCCTTAAACAAAGTGTTCACCGTTGCATATTCTGTTTCTCCCGGCATGAGCTCTGCAAACTTTTTATGATAGGTAAGGGCTTCCTCTGTTTCCGGACTGTTCAGTCCCGGTTCTCCCTGATCATTCAAAAGATAACCGCCAAAGCCATTGATCCAGCCCGCTGCATAATAAGGTGTGCTGTGCTGCTCCACAAAGCCATAGTGTCCGCCCTTTGTATTTTCCTGCATATAGGCATAAAGCTCCTCTGTCGTTGCCGGCACCTCCTCATCACTCATATAAAGACGGTTATACATGAACAGCAGCGTTTCATAATAGATCGGAAGCTGATAAACAGTCCCCTTATAGGTGGCTGCCTCTATGGTATTGTCCATATATGCGGCAAGCTCTTCCTCCGGAATGATATCCGTAATGGGTGCAAGGATTCCCATTTCTGCATATACCCCAATCTTATCATGGGCAAACAGATACATATCCGGTGCTGCCTTGGGATCATTTCCAACCATTTTCAGCGCTTCTGTCAGATCACTTTTCTTTTCCAGAACCACATGGATCTCCGGCTCTAACTCTGACAGGGCATTTTCCAGTACCTGGGTCACCGCTTCTTCCTTGTCATGCCATATAGTAATGGTCACTTCGCCGCTTTCCTCTGCGACAGGCTGCGTACCGCAGCCTGTCAGCATACCAAGTGTAAGGCTTGCCGCCATTGCCAGAGCACCTGCCCTGCTCTTTCCTTTTCTTTTCATATTACTTACCCGCTTTTTTCTTCTTTGCCGCAATTCCAATTCCTGCTCCTGCTGCAGCTACTATGACTACTGCCGCAATGGGTCCTGCCGGACTGCTCTTTTCCTTTGTTTCTTCCACAGCTTCCGCTTCTTCTGCCGTTTCAGCTTCAGTCACTTCCTCTGCGGCAGTATCTGCTTCTGTTTCTGCTGCCAGCTCCGGCTCCTCATAGGAAACGGTATAGTCTTCAGATCCGTTTATCACAAGCCAGATATCCTTTCCACTTTCCACAGAAATATCGGTTGTCTGGACACTGCCCTCATTTCCATTGACGATCACAGAATTGATCCAGCCAGGCACTGTTTTCTGAAGCCAGCCGTTCTCTCCCTCTTCCAGGGCTTCTCCCGGCCAGGATGCGAAGGCGTTGGTTCCATCCGGTGCCGACCATGCCCACAGACACGGGCTTTCCCAGTCTGCCGGTGCTGATACGTGAACCGTGATATCAGCTACTGCTGCCTTATCCGGATCTGTATAGCTGAAATCATACGTTCCGTCTGCCTCTACTGTGATCCAGACCTCTGCCGGATCAATAGAAATATCTTCTGTCTGAACACTTCCTTCATTGCCGTTAATGATCACAGAGTTTACAAAAACGGGAGCCTTTGCTGTGTACCATCCATCTTCCCCGGCCTTCATGGCTTTTCCCGGCCATGCTTCAAAGGCATTGGTTCCATCCGGTGCTGACCATGCCCACAGGCACGGATTTTCCCAGCTTTCATCCACCTTGGCATGTACTGTAAACTTTTCTGTATAAGCGGGTGCTTCTCCACTTGTCTGCTTCTCATAGGTTACTTCCACCGTATCCGCTGCCTTCACTGTCATCCATGCAGCGTTGCTGTCCAAAATCTGTTCTTCTGTCTGGACGCTGCCATCATTGGCATTTACGATCACATGATTGGCAAAGGAAGGAAGCCAGATATAATACCATCCTTCATTTTCCGGATCTGCTTCCATTTCTTCTCCCGGCCACGCTTCAAAAGCGTTGTTTCCGTCACTGTCCCATGCCCATACACAGGGGCTTTCCCAGTCTGCCGGAACCTGTACGTAAAATGCATTTCTGTCTGTATCTGTTGCTGCCATTGCTGTCATGGACCATAGAGCAGTGAGCATGAGCAGCATGGTAAAAAACGTTCCTATTCTCTTCAAATACTTACCCATAATATCCTCTCTCTTTTCTTTCCTTATTTCCTGTCAGAAGTGCACTTTCCTTTTGGTTATTATGATTATAACGTTGATCTTTTCAGACGGTCAATTTGTTTTTGGGTAACCGTTTTCCTTTGTTTTTATCTGTTTTTGCCAAATACTGCATTCAAATTTTGTATGTTTTTCACATGGTTTTTGCAGTTTCCTTTTGTTTCCCTCAATATTTGTGAAACTTTCACGAAACCGTTTCCCTGTTTTTTCCTGTGACAGAAAAAAAGAACCGCCCTCCCCGCTTTACCGCAGGGAAAGGGCAGTCCCTTCCTCACTTATGTTCTGATTTGATTTCATTAAGCATCCGATCTGGAATAAGCATTCTTCATGTCATTACTCAGTTCATACAGTACCTTATCCAGCGTGTCTGCTGCCGCTTTCTTCACCATGGCTGCCACAGCCTCATTGGCCTCTTCCCTGAGAGCAAGACGCCTGCCGGCATCTTTTTCTTCCTTAAGCAACGCATCATAATGATTCAGAAGCTCATGGCTTTTTGCTGCCACATTCTCCTGATACCGCTCCACATGAAAAACAGATTTATGATAGGATGCATCTGCCATAGCTGCGATCATGCGGCTTACCCAGTAGAAATTGTCTGTTGACACTTCCTTCGCTGTTTCGGAAAGATAATCCGGCGTCTTCGTCACCTCTGTATAAAAGGGAACCATTACATTAAAGGCATTGGATGCATATGCCACCCATTCAATAGCCTGCGTATCCTTTTCCTCATCAGGTCTCATCTGGATCAGTGCCATGAAATCATTCCGGTTAATGCCGATCGACCGGAAAGCGCCGCGCATGGACTTTTCTCCGTAAGCTGCATAGGGATCGTATTCAGTTCCCTGATAATGTGAGGATAACAGGTACTTTACATCCTCCGGTGTCACCTTTTTCTCCGGCACCATGCACCAGGGCAGATCATCTGACAGCGGAGTATACTGCGCATCCGGTCCCTCCCACTTAAAGCTGTGTGGATTCATGTACTTCAGCATAAACCATGCGCGTGGTGTATTATATACATGGTCTGAATCATCGTGGGTGCCAAAGGCGTCTCTCGGGTTCAGGATGCCATCCTTCGAAAGATCCAGATGATGCTTTTCGATAAACTCCTTCATATCGGAGGAGCAAAGGTATTCCTTTCCCGTCGAAAGTGCATCCTGTAGATCCAGACTGTCAAGTCCGAGCTGGTTTGGCATCACCACATAGACATCATCCGGCACTCTTCTTGCCATCCAGTGATGTCCGCCAATGGTTTCAAACCACCAGATCTCATCCTTATCCTGAAAAGCGATCCCGTTCATTTCATAGGTACCATACTGCTCCAGCAGGCTGCCAAGCCTCTGTACGCCTTCTCTTGCAGAATGAATATAGGGAAGGGTCAGATAAACGATATCCTCTTCCCCGATGCCGCCGGCTTTCTCTTCCCTGCCGTCTGCTGCCGGCTCATAAACAACTAACGGGTCGGCTCCGAGAACTCTTGCGTTCGCTGTGATCGTTTCTGTCGCTGTCATGCCAACACCGGCCTCATTCACACCGCTGGCAGCCCAGATCCCCTCTCCCTCCAGGGCATTTGGCATTGCCGTGTAACGCATGGGATTGTCCGGAAGCCCTATCTTTACATGAGAGATCACTGACTCATAGGTTCTCTTCTGCTCCTCTGGCTTCACCACCGTGAACTTCTTCGGGGTAAAATGCCCGGAGCCTGAATCGTCATTACGGGCAATCATGGTGGATCCGTCATAGGATGCCTTTTTGCCCACTAATACTGTTGTACATGCCATATCCTTACCTCCTGTACCTGTTCATTATACACCATTCCATTCTATATTATTTGATAAATATTCTCAATAATCATTGACCGGCGAACCGCCATGGTTCTATACTTACGTCAGAACAAAAGGCATGGAGGTACAGAAGATGACTTTAAAAGAACTGCCGATCGGCAAAAGTGCCACGATTCTTTCTGTTGGCGGGGAAGGTGCCCTGCGCCAGCATTTCCTTGACATGGGAATTATCCCGAAAGCGGATATCACCATGGTAAAATATGCACCTATGGGTGATCCTGTAGAAGTACGGATCCACAGCTATGAGCTTACCCTGCGGCTTTCCGACGCAGAAAAAATAGAAATAGATTCTATCCGGGATGCCATTTCCCTGTCCGGGACGCCGGATCCTTCCTTTGACAAAAAGGTCATGCCGCACCCCGGTCTTGGTGAAGGTGGACGGTTCCATGATAAAAATGATGAAAATCCTCTGCCGGAGAATACCCTGCTTACCTTTGCACTGGCTGGCAACCAGAACTGTGGCAAAACAACACTTTTCAATCAGCTTACCGGCTCCAACCAGCATGTTGGTAATTTCCCCGGTGTAACCGTAGACAGAAAGGATGGAGCGATCCGCGGAGAAAAGAACACTCTTGTGACTGACCTTCCCGGCATTTATTCCATGTCCCCCTATTCCAGTGAGGAGATCGTTACCAGGAATTTTGTCCTGAACGAGCACCCAAAGGGTATCATCAACATCGTTGACGCAACGAATATCGAACGGAATCTGTATCTTACCATGCAGCTGATGGAGCTGGATATCCCGATGGTACTTGCCCTCAACATGATGGATGAGGTCAGGGAAAACGGCGGCTCCATTCTGGTCAACGAAATGGAAGCCCAGCTTGGGATTCCTGTTGTCCCCATTTCTGCTGCCAAAAATGAAGGAATCGGGGAGCTGATCTCCCACGCCATGCATGTAGCCAAATATCAGGAATGTCCCGGCAGACAGGACTTCTGTGATGCTGATGATCATGGCGGTGCTGTTCACCGCTGCCTTCATGGAATCATGCACCTGATTGAGGATCATGCGAAGAATGCAGGCATACCCGTCCGTTTTGCAGCCGCCAAGCTGGCAGAGGGGGATCATCTGATCCTGGAGCAGCTTGAGCTTGATGAAAATGAAAAGGAAACACTGGAGCATATCATTATCCAGATGGAAGCAGAACGTGGTCTTGACCGTGCCGCAGCCATTGCCGATATGCGCTTTACCTTTATTGAAAAGATCTGCAACAGTGCCGTTGTCAAGCCAAAGGAGAGCAAGGAGCATCTGCGAAGCGGGCGGATCGACCGCATCCTTACCGGCCGTTATACTGCGATCCCCTGCTTTATTGCCATCATGGCACTGGTCTTTTTCCTGACCTTCGGTGTGATCGGTGCTGCTCTGTCAGATCTTCTGGATCTTGGCATCAATGCACTGACAGTACTGACAGACCATGCCCTGACCGCCGCAAATGTAAATGAAGCACTCCATTCACTGATCATTGACGGCATATTTAACGGTGTCGGAAGTGTTTTAAGCTTCCTGCCTGTCATCGTCACCCTGTTTTTCTTCCTTTCTCTTCTGGAAGACAGCGGTTATATGGCAAGAGTTGCCTTTGTTATGGATAAGCTCCTGCGGAAGATCGGGCTTTCCGGCCGGAGTATCGTACCAATGCTGGTAGGGTTTGGCTGTACCGTCCCCGGTGTCATGGCAAGCCGTACGCTTCCTTCCGAGCGTGACCGTAAGATGACGATCCTTTTGACACCCTTTATGAGCTGCTCCGCAAAGCTGCCGATCTACAGCTTCTTTGCGGTAGCTTTCTTTCCAAAGTACAGTACGCTTGTTATGATCGCCCTTTATTTTGGCGGCATTCTGGTCGGCATCCTGACAGCTCTCCTTCTGAAGGGCACTCTGTTCAAAGGAGAGGCCGTACCCTTTGTCATGGAACTTCCCAACTACCGGCTGCCCGGTATGAAAAATGTAGGACAGCTTCTCTGGGAAAAGGCCAAGGATTTCCTCCAGAGAGCATTTACCGTGATCTTTGTTGCCACGATCGTGATCTGGTTCCTGCAGTCCTTTGATCTGAAGCTGAACCTTGTCACCGATTCCGCTGACAGCATGCTGGCATCCGTTGCCGGCCTGATCGCACCCATCTTCAGGCCCCTTGGATTTGGAGATTTCCGGATCTCCACCGCCCTGATCACCGGCTTCATGGCAAAGGAAAGCGTAGTGGCCACCCTGTCCGTACTCTTTGGCTCTACCGAAGCGCTGCAGGCAGTGCTGACCCCCTTATCGGCAGCGAGCCTCCTTGTTTTCTGCCTGCTTTATACACCCTGCGTGGCTGCGATCGCCTCTATCCGTCGGGAGCTTGGCAGGAAATGGGCCATTACCGTCGTGGTCATCCAGTGTGTTCTGGCATGGCTTTTCGCTTTCCTGATCCGGATCCCGTTTTTATTCTGAATAATTACCTGATATGTTTATTCTATCGCCAGCAGTACCCTGCTCTCCTGCAGGGTATCTGACTGGTCATAGTCATATTCAATGGATGTGATCTTCGCTTCCGGGAACCGTTCATGCAGCGCTTTCAGTACGCCCCGTCCACCCACATGGCTGATAAGGCAGCCAAAGGGATGTACCACCAGAATCTTATCATACCCTTTTTTGATCAGATCTATGATTTCAGCTGTCATTAACCAGCCATCTCCGATATTGTAATAATCACTTAAAATATCTTTCTTTTCTGCAATCAGCTCCTGAAAGCTTCTGTCATGCAGAAAACCTGCCTGCTCCAACGCCTCTGCGATCTCCTTCTGCACATAATACAGAAACTGCAGCACCTTCTGATATCCTGCTGCTTCCAGTCTGCTCTGATGTCCCAGTTCCAGACTTTTCATCTCACTGTACACCACATAAATGCAATAATTAACGAAACCACCCATCCTGTAATCACAGCCGTTTTTCTGCAAATAGTCCTCCAGATGACGGTTCCCGACAGGAGAGCACTTAATATAGATCTCCCCGACGACACCAACCTTTTTCTTTGCCTGTCCCCTGTCCACCGGAATCCTCCCAAAGCTTTCCACAATCTCATGATATACCTTTTTCCTGTAAAACAGATGCCTTCCATGCCTGATCCCTTCCGTCAGTCTTTGTAACCACTGCTGTCGCAGCCCTTCTGTCTCACCGGCATTTTTTTCATAGGGTCTGATCTGCTGGGTCAGATCCATCAGAAGATCACTGTAGCACACAGCCGCAATGGCTCCTAAAAGCATCCGTCCATTAATCCGAAATCCACTGTGCTGTTCCAGACCATGCGCATTCAGACTCAGTACAGGGATCTGCCCATATCCCAGCTTATGCAGACATTCTATGATCAGGTTATAATAATTTCCTGCCCGGCAGGCACCGCCTGCCTGCGGCTCCAGAAATGCAGTATGCTCCCTGTCACAGTCATCACTCTTCACAAAGGTAAGAAGATTTCCAATGATCCCAATGGCGCAGGTACAGTAATCCTTATTCACAAGACTCTGCGTCTCACAGCAGATGTGTTCCTGCTCCGGCACCACTGCCAGTTTATACCCTCCAAAAGCAAATGCTGCACATAACAGCTCATTGTGATAGTGCAGCATCTCAGGCATATAAATCGTATGCGATTTTTTCATGGACCTGGTGAATTCAGTATTGGTAAAGGTGTGCATCATCGAAACCTCATTACATCAGACATTTAAACAATATCCTGATCAACTTCCTCATAAAAATCAGTATCTATCTTCTTAATCTTGTATACGCACTGAGTACTTACCCCATATTCATACTCAATCATAAGTTGCGCCAGTCTAGGCCCATCAATTAAAATAATATGCCTTTGTTCTGCATATTGCTTTGCATCTTTTGAATACTGCGCTGTCGTTATAAACATTCCTTTGGCATTTTTCTCAGGCATTGCCCCATAAAATTGTCTCACCTCTGGACTACCAACTATCTTCTTTGGATCATATCGTTTAGCCTGAATGTAAATAATATCAAAACCTAATTTATCTTGGTAAACAACTCCATCAATTCCCTCATCCCGTGTCTTTTGCGTTACTTTCCCTCTTCCATATCCCATCTTTTCCATCAATCCAACAACCAAATGTTCAAAAAAATCCGGTGGATTCCGATGTATCCGTTCCAAAATCTCATCCTTTAAAACCGTATCTAATTCCTTTTGTACACGTTCCAATATTTCCTGTGGCGTTTCATCACTAAGTTCCTTAACTCCTTTATCCTTTTCACAACTGGATTCTCCATTTAGAAACTCCACAAAAGATGGATATCTCTTTAGGATTTCGTTCGTAATATTTTCTCCTGCTTCCAACTCCTTCCTACCTGCAGATGTCAGAATAAAGTGAGCCCTAGACGGACTATCAATTAAGGTTGCTTTCTTTAAATAGGTTCTGCACCATCCAATCCGATTATTGAACAGGGTCTGTTTTCCGTTTTCCAGCCGGGAAAGAGTCATAGGTTCGCAAATACCGTTACAGAGTTGTTCTTGAGTTAACCCTAAATCCAACCGATGCTGTTTGATGTACTCACCAAGAAACACGTTCTTCATCCCCAAATCCCTCCTATAAAAGTAATATCATTATTATAAAGGATGTGGAGGAGAATTTTCAGTGTTGAGGTTGTAATTTTTGCTGTGACTTATCGTTTTATGTTATTTTCAAGTAACTTGGCATGATATGTTCCTCAGGAGTGGGCTGTGCTACAATACAACCACAGCAAGGGACATGGACAAACGAGCGTCCCAAGCTAGTAAAACTAAAAAAGAGAAAGGAGAAAGGACCATGGAAGTTGTCGTTGCAAAGAAGCCTATTGAGAAAGTTGCACATTGCAATAATGATCATACTTGCAATTGCTGCTAACGCTATGTGAAAATAGTAGCTGAAAATAAGGGCTTGGAGTTACTCTAAGCCCTTATTTTTCATTAATTAAAATAAAATTGATAAGGGAGTAAAGGTATGTATAGATTTCCGGGATA
>OLSQ01001283.1_pt1 | contig 21303 bp, 21 predicted proteins | sample 1672561 | NCBI WGS metagenome assembly OLSQ01 (sample SAMEA3136699, study PRJEB25190) | human gut metagenome | biome: human gut; feature: human-associated habitat; material: faeces | place: Austria | collected 2013 | reverse complement strand
TAAGGATTTCAAATCCTTACTTACTTTCCAAAAAGATCAACTGTCGAAGATCCGTACCAAAATATCTTTAACTAGGAAACAAAAGCCTAGCTTATGTTACCTAGATTTAATTATCAAAACATGCCTAATCGTGTCAGATGTATGCCAATTCTTTAAGCCCTAGGATTAAGACATCCAAGAATAGATGGTCTTAAAGCTCCAGTGCTCTTACCTAACTCTAAAGGTTTTCTATGACAGAACATATAAGCAAAGAAAGCAAAGGCATGAGCTTCAATAAGTTTTGAGTTTACCCCTAGCTTGTCAGCACAAACGACCTCTACATGTTGTCTTTCCAGTAACTTTGTAAATCTCTGCACAATTAGAGAGTTATAAGCGCCACCGCCACATAAGATCAGGCGAGCAGAATCAATTTTGTATTTAAAGAGGCTCTGTCTTATCGCATTTACAGAGGCTACCACGGTAAATTCCGTTAAGGTTGCAATTAAATCAGGAATAAAAGACTTATCTTGTGTTGCAAGCAGTAATTCTTCGGCGATGAACTCAGGATTAAAAGTTTCTCGACCAGTTGATTTTGGAGGTGGCAACTGTAAATATGGTTCAGATAGATATTTAGCAAGTAAAGCAGGGATGACTTTACCAGATCTTGCAATTTCTCCATCCTTATCAAAAGGCTTTTTTAATAATAATCTTGTAGCTGAGTCAATAAGGGTATTAGCAGGTCCCGTATCAAATGCATCTAGGATAGAGTGCTCTGCATCTTTATCAATAACAGTAAGATTCGCAATCCCGCCTAAATTTAGCACCATGGATACTTTGTCCGCTGATGAAAACTGAATTCTGTGGAAAGCCTGGGTAAGCGGAGCTCCATTACCACCGTTAGCAATATCGGCAGCTCTAAAGTTATTGATAACATCAATTCCTGTGAGAGCAGCAACTCTAGGTCCGTCATCTAACTGAATTGAAAATCCTTTTTCTGGACGGTGTCTTACAGTCTGACCGTGACAGCCTACAGCTACTACATCATCCTTTTTAATACTGGCTTTCTTTATAAGCTCATTAACAGCTTTTGCTTCATATTCAGCAATCTTTACTCTTGCAACTCCCGCTTTTTCAATTTCATTGTCTGTACCTGTGCAGAGACTGTGCAGCAACTGTTTTAGCTCTTCATCAAAATCAATACTTATAGAGTCTACAATCCTACTTTTAACGTTGTATTGAGAGTTTGAAGATTTCTGCTCATTTAGTGAGCCAGAGGATTCTTCTTTTCCAAAATCAACTAAAACAGCATCGATGCCGTCGACACTGGTGCCTGACATCAGTCCTATATAGTACTCTGACATAAAGGTCCTTTTTTAACTGAAAACAAGATTAAATGGAGTTAGAAGTCATTTTAATATAAAATAAAGGAATAATTGTCTGTTTTTGAAATTCATAAATTTAGGATATTAGTCAGATGTCAGATATCGAGAACGCATTACGTGAAATTGCTCGTGGTGCAGAAGAAATTATTCCATTAGACGAATTAAAGAAAAAACTTGAATCAGGTCGTCAGTTAACTATTAAACTGGGTATGGATCCTACCGCTCCTGACATCCATTTAGGTCACACTGTGATCTTAAATAAGCTCAGAACCTTCCAAAAGTTAGGTCACAAGATCGTTTTAATCATTGGTGACTTTACAGCATCAATTGGTGATCCTTCTGGAAAGAACTCAACCCGTCCTGAGTTACCTCGTGAGCAGATCATTGAAAATGCTAAGACCTATGCTGAACAGGCTTTTAAGATCTTAGATAAAGATTTAACAGAGATCCGCTACAACAGCGAGTGGTGTGAGAAATTAGGTGCTGCAGGTACCATTAAGTTAGCTTCAAAACTAACCGTAGCTCGTATGTTAGAGCGAGATGATTTCTCAAAGCGTTTTGCTTCAAAGCAGCCTATTGCTATTCATGAGTTTTTATATCCATTATTCCAGGGCTATGACTCTGTAGCTATTAAAGCAGATGTTGAGTTAGGTGGTACCGATCAGAAGTTTAACTTATTGATGGGCCGTGAGTTGCAAAAAGATGCCGGCATGGAGCCACAGTGTGTACTGATGATGCCTCTGTTAGTTGGTTTAGATGGCGTAGTTAAGATGTCAAAGTCTAAGCACAACTATATCGGTGTAACCGAAGCACCTAAAGAGATGTTCGGTAAGATTATGTCTATTTCAGATGATCTGATGTGGTCATACTATGATCTTCTGTCATTCAAGAATATTGATGAAATCAAGGCTGTTCACGACAAATGCAACAGTGGTGAAATGAATCCACGTGATGCTAAGATTGAATTAGGTCGTGAAATTGTAGCTCGCTACCATGGTGAAGATGCAGCTAATGCTGCTGTTGAAGGCTTTAAGTCTCAGTTTGCTAAAGGTGCATTACCTGATGACATCCCTGAGGTTACTGTAACTTCAACTACAATTCCAAATCTATTAAAGGACGCAGGTTTATGCGCTTCAACATCAGATGCTATGAGAATGATTAAGCAGTCTGCTGTTAAGTGTGATGGTAAGGTGATTACCGACAAGGGCGCTCCTGTAGAGAAGGGAACTGCTATTTGGCAGGTAGGTAAGCGTCGCTTTGCAAAGGTTACTGTTGCTTAATCGAGGTATGCAAATGACACAGGATGAATTAAAGGTAATGGTTGCTAAGGCAGCTTTAGAATATATTCCAAAGAATGCTGTTTTAGGTGTAGGCAGTGGTTCTACTGTAATGAAGTTTATTGAGCAGATTGGTCTTAATAAAGTTCCTGTTGCAGCCGCTGTAAGCTCTTCAAATAAGACCACAGAAGCATTAACCAAGATCGGTGTTAAAGTTGTTGATCCTAATAAGACAGAGCCTTATGAGGTTTATATCGACGGCGCTGATGAGGTTGATCCTAACTTTAATATGATTAAAGGTGGTGGTGCTTGTTTAACCCGTGAGAAGATCTTAACTTCAATGGCATCAAAGTTTATCTGTATCGTAGATAAATCAAAGCTAGTTGAGTGCTTAGGTAAATTTCCACTACCAGTTGAAGTGATCCCAATGGCTCGTGAGCAGGTAGCTCGTACCTTACGTACCTTTGGTGGTGATCCTGTATTACGTAAAGACTGCATCACAGATAATGGTTGTGAAATCTTAGATGTTCATGGTCTGCATATTACTGATCCAGTAGCTCTAGAGCAGAAAATTAACCAGATCCCTGGTGTTGTAACCGTAGGTTTATTTGCTTCTAAAGGTGCAGACATCGTTCTTTACGCAACTGAAGAAGGCGTAAAAGTTTTAAAGAGAAACTAATCTTTTAAACTCTTCCTTTCAAAGCTCAGGAGTTCTTTCCTGAGCTTAATTTCCATTCCAATAACTTATTTATCTTCAATCCTTAGTTATTCTGTTAAAAAATTAAACTATCACTGATGATATACTTATACTAAGAACGTGCTTTTTTAGGACTATGACATGAAATTTACAAAGTTACTGCCAAATTCATGCGATTTTAGAGATCTTATCGACAATAATAGAATATATGTAGATAAGACAGCTTTAATTTGCAAAATTGCAAAAGATGAAAAAGGTCCTTATTTCATTTCACGTCCAAGACGCTTTGGTAAATCGACTCTTATCAATACCTTACATGAGCTCTTTGCTCATGGTCTTGAGAAATTTAAAGGTTTAGAGATTGAACCTTTATGGCATGACAAAACTTACAAAGTCTTGCATTTAGATTTCTCATCTTATAACTTCTTGTCTGAGATTAATTTTAATGATTATTTTTATGAAGATTTAAAACAAGAATTCTTAAGCATTGGATTAAAAGTTAATGACAGTACTCTAGATACAAAAATTCCAGCTTTGCTTGTTGATAATGTTCTTAAAAATAATCCATCAGATCAAAAGATAGTTTTACTTATTGATGAATATGACACACCTCTATCAGCTGTTTTAAACAATGAAAAAGAATTTATAGCAAGAAGAGATATACTTCATAGCTTTTACTCAAAAGTTAAACAGTATCAAGGCAGATTCCGCTTCATCTTTATTACAGGTGTAACTTATTACTCTCATACCTCGATATTTTCAGCGTTTAACCATTTAAAAGATTTAACTTTGTCCACAAAATATGGTGCACTGTTAGGTTATACCACAGAGGAGTTGGAGAAATACTTCTACGAGTACATCGATAACGCAGCTACAGTTTTAAATGAAGAGAATGATACTGATGCATATGATCATGCAATGGTAGTTGAAGAACTTCAAAGAAATTATGACGGTTATAGCTTTGACAGAAAGTGTAAAGCTCATGTCTTCAACCCATGGTCAATCATTAACTTTTTAGAAAGTCCTGAAGATGGTTTTATTCCTTACTGGGTATCATCAGGTGGTGCAACACCAACATTCTTAGTTAATTATCTAAAACAAGGATTAAAAAAATACAATTCAAATGAATTGCAATCTCTGCTAAGTATTGACTCAACAGTCAATAAAGATACTGATTCTTTATATCCAAGCATAGAAAACATAGCTAATATTGATTTATTTGCTATCTTGTATCAGGCAGGTTATTTCTGTATTAAGACATCTGAAGATGGATATTTTAAGGTTGGAATTCCAAATCTTGAGGTAAAGAAAGCTTATTCAAACCTTTTACTTAACCAGCTAACAAGAACTCAAGACACTAAGTTAAGATTCATTGAACCATTCAAAGAGGTTTTAGCATCAGGAAACTTAGACAGGATAAAAGAGTTATTCAATACCTTTATCAATGAGTTCTCCTATGAAACCGTAAAGAACTTTAATGAAGCATGTTTTAGAGATGTACTAAAGCTAGCTATGCTTACGTTTAACGTATCCGCTTCAACTGAGGTAATGGGCTCTTGTGGAAGAGCAGATATTACAGCTGAAGCTGGTGACTATCTGTATGTCTTTGAATTAAAGGTAACAGATAACAGTAAAGACATTGCAACAAAACTAAATGATGCCAAAGCACAAATCATAAAGAACAAGTACGCAAGACGTCTTACAGATAAGACTGTAGTCCCAGTAGCTCTAGTTTTAGAAAATAACTCTAAGAGCAGAGATAAGAGTGATACTCCAGTCTGTGAGATTGTCGCTTTAGAAAAAGTTGAAAACCAAATATAAAAAAGTAATTTTATACAAAATAGTATTACATAAAATTATTATCTAACTATTTGAATTTATAATAATAAAAAAATTCTGTCAAAAGAATATTAGTTTATAAATAATAATTTTGTACAAGGAGTTTTAGCTTAGCTTTATAACAACCTAATATCAGCTAATACCTTTGAGATTTCTATGTTTCACACTGTTTCAATCTGCGTTTTTACAAAGGTTCAATTGAAACAGTGAGTAATATCAATTCTTTTAGCCAGCATTTAGTTAAATTCTTGAAATAGAGCAAGGAAAAAGGCACAATCTACTTATATGTTTACGTTGTTTTACACCAAAAGATAAAACTTGGCACACAACTTGAAAGATATACCTCAGTAAAAGATTAATCTGTCTGAATTTTGACAGTTAGAGGTAGATATGAGTATGTCAATAAATGGTCTTGGTGCAACTTCAATGTTAGCTCAGCTTCAGAAGATGCAACAACAGATGCGTACTTTAAGCATGGCATCAGCTGATAACCAGATGTTAAATCAGAATGTTAACAACACACCTGTATTTAATCAGCCTGAAGTAACCACTACATCAGGGGCTGCTCCTATAGAGCAAACTGATAATGTAGGTGCATTTGCTAACATGCTCCATGAAGCTTTTGAAACAGTTAATAATTTACAAAACGATTCATCAAATAAGCAGACTCGTTTTGATTTGGGTGACAGATCAATGACACTATCAGATGTTATGCTCGCATCCCAAAAAGCTAGTATTTCATTTGATGCAACCTTACAGGTTCGCAATAAAATGATTGAAGCTTATAAGACAATATCTCAGATGCAGATCTAATTTATTCTGCATGCTTTTACGGTGAGGATAAAAAATGGCAGACAACGGTTTTCCTGTAGCGCAGGGCGGTCAAGAGCAGGATACATCATCAGCTCTGACAACTACAGATAGCAGTCAGTCAAAAGATCTTGTAGCACAGAATACTGAGTCTATGCCTGCAGTTGGGGCAGATGAAGATGTTGATACCTCTAAAACATCTAGCATCAAGGGCTTTTTCAAAGATGGTGAGATGGTTCACCGTCTGATTATTTTAGGCTTCTTAGTGATCTTTGTTGCAGCTATTATCTTTGCTGTAATCAGTTTCTCCTCATCAGGTAAATCTCCAGAGTCAGAGCGCAAATTAGGTCAGTATTCAACTCAGGATATTGGTAGCGTATTAGATTTCTTAGAAAACGAAGGCTACAAGTACAGATTATCAGGTAATACCATTTCAGTTGATGTTAAAGATTACAATGAAATCACTGAAAAGATGTTAAGAAAGGGTATTGCTCTCCCTCAGGAAAAAACTGATGAGGGCGACCAAATTATCATGTCAGATACCGGCTTTGGTGTCTCTCAGAGAATGGAAAATGAGAGAATTAAGCACGGTCGAGAAGTACAGTTAGCTCGTGCCATTGAAAGAATTGATGGAGTACAGCATGCAACAGTGCTTTTAGCAATTCCAAAAGAGAATGTTTTTGCTCGTGAAAAGAGCAGACCTAGTGCTGCTGTTGTCGTTACATTAAAGCAAAATGCTTATTTGACACCTGAGAACGTAAACTCAATTCGCTTTTTAGTATCCTCATCAGTTCATAATCTGATGAGTAAAGACGTTTCTGTAACAGACCAACAGGGCAGACAGTTATCAGCTGAGGTTAAGACAGATACAGCTGAAAACAAGTTACAGCGCGAGTTTGAAATCCGTACTATGCGTGAAGCTCAGTATCGAGACAAGTTAGATACTATCTTAGCTCCAATGCTAGGTTTGGGTAACTACTCATCTGAAGTTGATGTAACACTAGATACTACAGTTCAAGAAGAAACTTCACAGTTATATAACCCAGACTCACAGGCTGTGCGTTCTGAGACTTTAAAAGAACAGTCTGGTAATGATGAAAAGACTAATCCTTATGGAGTACCAGGATCATTATCAAATCAGCCTCCTGCTAATGCTTCTATTCCTCAGCAGTTGAAAAATGGTACTGCTAATGCGGCATCTACAACCTCAGACAATAAAAAAGAAAGTCGTGAAGCAGTAAGAAACTATGAGGTTGATACCACCTTACGTCATACTGTAAGACCATCTAACGTAGTTCAGAGATTGACCGTGTCAGTTGCTGTTGATTATGTAAAGCAATTAGACAAAGATGGTAACATTACCTATGTTCCACGTTCACAAGAAGATCTGGATAAGATTGCAGACTTAGTTCGTGGCGGTTTAGGTTTAAATGAAAGCCGTGGTGACTTTGTTAAAGTAGAAACAGTTTCATTCCCACATGGTGACATCAAACCACCTCTTCCATGGTACGAGCAGGAGTTCTTCTACCGCTTAGTCCGTATTGGTGGCTCAATCATCATTGTGCTGATTGTAATCATCTTTATCATCCGTCCATTGCTCAACAAGCTCTTGCACAAGGACGAAGACGAACTCAATCCAGATGTCGATCAGGACGAGTTGGATTCTCAGTCAGCTTTAGACGGTTATGACGATTTCAACTTGATTGCTAAGAATAAGGAATTGGCAGATCAGGTATATACAATCAATCATGAAGGCGGTATTGAGCTTCCTAACCTCCATAAAGAAGCAGATCTGCTCAAAGCAGTTCGTACTCTTGCCTCTAATGAACCACAGCTTACAGCTGAGGTTATTAAAGATTGGTTAGAAGAAGATCTTAAAGAAAAGGCTTAGGAGTTATAAATGTCAGATAACGCTCCATCATTACCTCAAACCACTGATGCAGGTGGCGCAGTAAGTACTGCTGTATCAAACAAAGCAGTTTTGGAACTTACAGAGGATGAAAAATCTGCCTTAGAGAACATGAGTGGCATGGATAAGGCCGTGCTTCTAATGTTATCTCTCTCTGAGGAAGATGCTGCACAGATTTTCAAAAACCTAGAACCAAAACAGGTTCAAAAGTTAGGTATAAGAATGTCAGAAATGTCTGCTTTCTCTCAAGATCAGGTAAATGCAGTACATAAGACCTTCTTAAAGGATGTAACCAAGCATTCAAATTTAGGTCTTGGCAATTCAGATTTCGTACGCCATGCCCTAGTTGCAGCTTTAGGTTCAGAAAAAGCAAACAACCTTATCGAACAGATTTCTTTGGGTACAGGTTCACGTGGTCTAGATTCTCTAAAATGGATGGATGCCCGTCAGGTTGCTACTATTATTCAGCATGAGCACCCTCAGATTCAGACTATCGTTTTATCTTACTTAGAGCCTGAACAGTCAGCTGAAATTTTAGCTCAGTTCCCTGAGGCTGTACGTTTGGACCTAATCATGCGTATTGCTACCTTAGAGGAAGTTCAGCCTGCTGCATTACAGGAATTAAACGAAATCATGGAAAAACAGTTTGCTGGTGCTGCAGGTTCTCAGTCAGCCAAGATTGGTGGCCTGAAGAGTGCTGCTGATATTATGAACTACTTAGACAGCTCAACTGAGACTCAGTTAATGAATGCTATTCAGTCTCAGGATAAAGAAATCGGCAATCAGATCCAGGATCTTATGTTCGTATTCGAAAACTTGGGCGCTGTTGACGATCGTTCTATTCAGACCTTGTTGCGTGATGTCCCTAGTGACGTTCTGCAGAAGGCTTTAAAGGGTGCAGACGATACTCTAAAGGAGAAGTTCTTCAAGAACATGTCTTCACGTGCATCTGCTTCTTTAAAGGAAGATTTGGCATCTATGGGACCTACCAAGCTCTCCGATGTTGAGGCAGCACAAAAAGAGATCCTTACTATTGCAAGAAAACTGTCAGATTCTGGCGCTATTATGCTAAATCGTGGCGGTGGTGGCGACTTCGTATAGTAACGGTGTCACCAGAGTACAGGGCTTGCTTTAAAGAGAAGGCAAGCTGTTACTTAATGTAGAAGAGATGATTTTTAGTCATGGATGACTTTTTAAAGACAGTAAAAGACGCTAAAGGCGATGACTTTGTTATTGCAGAAGAGACCGATCCTTATGTTCACTCTAAGATCGATGTTAGATATAACAGAAAAGTTACAACTGTCACCTCTGCAAAGAAAGTAACAGATTACAAAGTAAAGCAATGGCCTACCTTGTCAACCGATGAAGAAAACGGTACTAATGCGCTTGGTATCAGTATAGATGCTCTAGAGCGCAGACGTAAAGAAATGGAGATAGCAAGACTTGCTAAACATCGCGAAGAAGAGCGTAAGGCTATGGAAGAGGCCAACTCCATTTTAGATGAGGAATTAGAAAACACAAAGGCTGAAAATCAAACTCCATTAGTTACAGTTGAAGAGCTGGATAAAATCAGAAACGATGCTTACGAGGAAGGTTTAGCTCAAGGTCGAGATGATGGCTATAAGCAGGGACTTGAACAAGGTTTGAGTGAAGGCCAAAAGCAAGGTTATGACAAAGGCTTTGAAGAAGGTTCTAAAAAAGGTTATGACCAAGGTTTTTCACAAGGCAATGAAGATGGCTTTGTCAAAGGTCATAATGAAGGACTAGAGTCAGGTCAACAGGTCGTATTAGAGCAGTCTGAGAGATTCAGATATCTAGCCGATTGTCTTGCTAATCCTTTAAGAGAAGTTGACAGAGATGTCACCGATGAACTTGCTTATATTGTTTCTCGCTTAGTTAAAGTGATTACTTGTAAAGAAATCAAGAAAAACGCTCAATTTTTACAAAAATCAATAGAAAAAGCGGTATCTATCCTGCCTAATGCTCAAAAAGGTGCTGAAATCTACTTAAATCCAGAAGATTTATCTGTCGTTGAGGCAACTTTTGGTCAAGAGTACATCAAATCTCAAAAATGGGATTTAAAAGAAGATCCTTCAATTGAAGTAGGTGACATTAAGGTTACAAATTCTCAATCAGAGATTAACTGGAAATTAAATGACAGAATTGATGCGCTTTTACAGGATTTTTTAACTAGTGTTTATCCTAGTGTAGATAAAGCTTTAAGAGAGCCTGTTGAAGGTTGTCCTGATTATGATGAAACTCCAAAAAAGCCAGTAGCTCCGAGAGTTTTATCTGATATTGCACCAACCTTTGTTGAAAACAATGCCGAGGCTCAAAATGAACAGCTTCCAAAGAGAAATGAGCAAAGTGATCCTGAGAATTTACAGGCTCAAGCAGATTCTGATGAAACTCAGGTTGAGCCTCAATTAGATCCTCAATTAGATCCTCAATTAGATCCTAATGGAATGGTCCCTCCTCAGGCTTAAAGGTAACTGTCATGAATAACCTTTTATCAAGACTGCAATCAGTTAACTTGCCTGATAAGCAAAGTGATCCGGTACTCTCAGGTCGTTTGACAAGAGTAGTAGGTCTTACTCTAGAGGCTGTTGGTATTAAAGTTCCATTAGGTCAGCGCTGCAGAATTGATACTGCCTCAGGCCCTATGACTGCTGAAGTGGTAGGTTTCTCAGGTGGTACTACCTTTTTAATGCCTACAACAGAAATTACCGATGTTCAAAACGGTGATCTGGTAACTCCAATCAGCAGTGCTGATAGCTATCCATATGGTTTGCATCTTTTAGGAAGAGTTGTTGATGGTATCGGCAATCCTATCGATGGCAAAGGCCCCTTAGTAGCTAAAGATTCAACCCGCTGGCATGCCACCAAATTAAATCCTATGGCGCGTCGCCCAATTAAACAGCCATTAGACGTAGGTGTAAAAGCAATCAATGCTCTTTTAACCATTGGTCAAGGTCAGCGTATTGGTTTGTTCGCTGGCTCTGGTGTGGGTAAGTCAGTGCTTTTAGGTATGATGACCCGTGGTACTACAGCTGATATTGTTGTAGTAGGTTTAATCGGCGAGCGTGGTCGTGAGGTTAAAGAATTCATTGATGATATTTTAGGTGAAGAGGGTAGAGCCCGTTCTGTGGTAATTGCAGCTCCTGCTGATGCTTCTCCTTTGATGCGTCTAAAAGGATGTGAAACGACACTATCTATTGCTGAGTACTTTAGAGATCAGGGCTATAACGTACTGTTGATGATTGACTCATTAACCCGTTATGCCATGGCTCAGCGTGAGATTGCTCTGGCTGTAGGTGAACCTCCTGCTACTAAAGGTTATCCTCCATCAGTATTTGCTAGATTACCTGCCTTAGTTGAAAGAGCAGGTAACGGTGGTGAAGGTCAGGGCTCTATTACAGCTTTCTTTACAGTTTTAGTAGAAGGTGACGATCTGCAAGATCCTATTGCAGATTCTGCTCGTGCTATCTTAGACGGTCATATTGTGTTATCAAGACAATTAGCAGACTCTGGTCACTTCCCTGCTATTGATGTTGAAAAATCAGTAAGCCGTGTTATGCCTGCTGTTGTAAGTGCTGAACACATGGTAATGGCAAGAACCATTAGGCAGTGTTTAGCTCAATATACTCAAAGTCGTGAGTTAATTCAGATTGGTGCTTATCAAAAAGGATCTGATCCTAGAGTAGATCAGGCAATTATGATTAAGCCCTATATTGATGAGTTTACTGTTCAGGGTATGAAAGATATTGTTCCATTTAAGCAGTCCTTAGATGGTTTAAAACAATTATCGATGCTTTTAATTAACGATGCTCAGAATAAGATTAACGCAATGCAACAGGCAAATGGTCAAGCACAAAGACCAGCTCAAGGTGCTACTTTAAAGGCAACAGGCGGAGCTTCAGGCGCTACCTTAAAACCATCAAAAGTACAAATAACCAATAACTTTAAAGGTTAGTTTTACATCATAGGTTTACGGAATAAGTCATGAGTGGTGATAAAGCCCTACTTTTGGTTCTTGATTTAAGAAAAAAAGAAGAAGACAGTGCACTTGAAATGTGGACTGATGCTAAGAATGCTGTCATCAATTTTGAGCGTCAAATCGAACAGTTAAAACAGTTTGAAAAAATCTACGAAAATGAGATGACCGTAAAGTCAAAAAATGGCATGGATATGAACATGTATATGTCATATCAGCAGTTTTTATCAAAGCTAGATAAGATTAAATTTCGCCAGGAAGCTGGTCTTATTCAACTGCAGAACCAGGAAGAGCGCGCTAAGCAAAACTATTTAGATAAGCAAAAAAGAAGAAAGATCATTGAGTCTTTATTAGAAAAGCACAAGCAAGAACGCCTTTTAAAAGAAGCTAAAGCTGAGCAAAAATTAACTGATGATATCGTAAGCTCAAAACAAGCCCGTCTTTTAATGGATAAAGATAAAGTTAACAGCTAATCTTTTTTTTCAGAGCTAGCTTTTTTAGCCCCACCTTTTTCAAAGATGTATTTTACCTTCATTTAAGCAGCAGCTGAGCTAAAAACATCTCCTAAATCAAACGTTAAAATTCAGTTTACCTGTCCACAATATTAGCTTACGTAAAAATAGTTCAGTAGTATGTTTGTTCTCAGATTGTAAAAGAACTTAACATGTTAGAGAATCATGGATTTTTACAAAAAGGTCTTAAGTGTTACTGTAATTCCAAGCGCTAACCCTTTTTCCATGAACATCGGCAAACGCTTTTGGGCCATGGATGATACTGATATCAATAGAATGTTTCCAGGCTACAACAAAGGTGAAACAACACAGAGAATAGCAGCTGGCTTATTTGAAAAACTGCAAGGCTATGAATATGGAATTCAGAAGGCTTCTTTTTATATGCTTGGAGAATTTATCCCTCATGTAAGAATTGTCAAAACCGCTTTGGATTATGCTGATGAAGGTAAAGATTTTGGTTTGCCTTATGTATCTGTAAGTGAGCCTGCTCCTTTTGATACTACACTTTTAAATTACAACTGGCAGAACTGGAACACCAAAGCTTTCTCTCTGTATGGTGGAGAAATAACAGAATTGAAAGCTTTTTCTGTAAAAGTGAATTAAATGCAGTTTTGCGTTTTATGATCAATGCCCAATATTCATAAATAAGAGCTTAAAATAACTGTCATATTGCAGATTGAAAGTTACCTTTTGATCTGCTCTTTTTGAGCAAAAGTACATTTGCTTAAATAAGCCATCAAGAGATGTTTTTTCTTTTGAAGTTCTCAATCTCTCTCCCTAATCAAAAATCTAAGAAAAAAGTTCAGCCTCTGGTTCATATCAACAAATAGACTCGAGATTTAAACTTGGCAAAGTATTTGCATCTATAAGTTTATATAAAGACAAACTTCTTTATGAAATGTAAAAAAAATAAATAACTAATTGAATTATTAAATAAAAATATACAGCTGTCTTGTAAGAGAGGATGTGCAATGCAAAACATCGGCAATACATATCAGACTATTAAAAACAATGTTGCCTCTAACGGCAACGTTAATTCAACAGTGTCTAAACAGAATGCTTCTGACTTTAGTGATCTATTCTGTTCTCTAACTGGAGCCATTAACTCAAAATCACTGACTGCAACTTCATCAGTACAGAACTCCATGAATGTAAAAAGTCCTGTAAGAACTATCAAGAAGAATGTAAAGAGCACAAGCTCTAATAAGACTCTTGATAAATCATCTAACTTGAAAACTGATACTCTTGTATCTAACAAAAATTCTGTAAAGCAGAATAATCATGCTGTAAAGACAGAGTCAGCTAAAGTTGAAGATGTTAGATCAAATTTAGATGATGAAGAAAACTTATCAAATAAAAACTTATCATCAAATGATGAAATCCTAATCTCAGATCTTTTAGGTACAGAGAATACAGAGCTAGTTTTAGATAATACTGACTTATTAGACAAAGCCGACTTATTAGACAAAGCCGACTTATTAGGCAATACTGATAACTATACTGTTGATTTTTCTAATTCAAATCAATTGATGGATGCAAGTGATGTTAATGCCTTAAATCAGAAAATTGTGTTAGTAGATAAAATAGTGCAGAGAAGCTCTAATTTAATTAGCTCTAATGCTAATAACGCTGATTGCTTACAGTCTAGCTCATTTGATAAAGAGAATTTAAAGAATTCACTTTTAAATCTTTCAAATGAGGATTTAAGTTCCATTGAGAATTTAGATGACACTAAATTAAATGAATTTATCAAAACAGCAATTGATGCCACTTTAAAATCAGATGTAAATGCATCAAAAAATACTTTAAATGCAAGTTCATCAGAAGAGAGTAATCTTGATTCATGGTTCAATGAACTTTTAGGTGATGCAGAGGTCGAATCAGTTAAAGTAACTACCAATGATAGTGAAAACACTGATTTTGGTGCTGAGGATTTTGATTTAATTGAGCAGAGCTTAAAGTTATCTCAATCACTTGATGAAAAACTTTCTAAAGAAGATGTAAAGAGCAAGATTGCCGCTATTATGGATTCTAAAAAAGAAGCTTCTGAAAACACTTTAGCTAAATCCTTAGAATTATTAAGGGGAACAACCCAGGGCAATACTAATACAAGCTCAAGAGTTACTCTTGATAGCACCGGTTTAAATCAAGTTAATTTAAATAATACTCAAGATCAGAAGATAAGCTCAAATGGTTTTCAAAGTCTAGAGCAGGCAATAAAGTCAGCTTTTGAAAGCTCAAGCTCAGTAATGTCATCAGACTTATCACAGGAAGGTAACTCTGACACTAATCAGAATCAGTCATTCCAGAGTATGTTACAGCAGTCTGCTGCAACTAATAAGGAAAACACTCAGAACCAGATATCAAAACAGTTTGACTTATTGAGCATGTCATCTAACTTAAAGCAAAATGCGCAGGCTTTAACTGAAAAAGTAATGCGGATGGCATCAAAGAACTTAAAGACTATGGATTTGACTTTAAACCCACATGGTTTAGGTAAGATGAAGATTTCTCTTGATGTAGGTTCTGCTGATGATGTTACCAAGATTTCTATTTCAGCAAGCTCTCCTGCTACTAAAGCTTTAGTAGAGCAGGGCATGGAAGCTTTAAGACAGACCTTAAGAAATAACGACATCAATGCTAAGACAGAGGTTACTGAATATGAAGACAACCATTCAAATCAGAACTCAAATCAGGAATTTGCAGGCAATGAGCAACAGTCTCAACATGGTCAGCAAGAGCAAAATCATGATGAACTAAGTTACGGCGCATTCTTTGCAACAAATGATGAGGATGATAATCAGTCAGAAAATCTGACAGAAAATCAGACTGAAAATATAATGAACTCACAAAATGGTGATTCTGTAAGCTATTTTGCGTAAAAATCAACAGATTATTTAATTCTCTGTGCCATAATATAAATAATTAGGAGAGAGTTATGGCTGAAAAGAAAAAAGATGACGAACTGGATAGCCCAAAGCGTGGTAAGAAGCTATTTATTCTTATCGCTGCCTTGTTGTTGCTAATCTTAGGTGTTAGTGGCTATTTTGGTGCTGCTTACTTCTTGCAGTTACCTCCATTTGACCCTCCTGGGCCTACCGCTGAAGAGATCGCAGCTCAAAAGGCTGAAGAAGAAAAATCTCAAAAACTTCTGCAGCGCGAGATCTATGTTAAGTGCTCAGAGAAATTCTCTTTTAACATCAAGAGTGAAAGAAGATTACATACAGGTCAGGTAGATGTGGTGTTAGTAGTTCAAGGCGAAGAGAACGAAGCTTTAGCTAAGAAACATCTGACTTTAATCGATAGTGTTATTTTTGATAAACTCAGCGCACAGACCTATGAAGGACTGCTGTTACCTTCAGGACGTCAGAGACTTAAAAGAGAGTTACTAGATGCTACAAGAGCAAAGATGTCTGAAATTGCTAAAGCTACAGTAGTTGATAAGATCCTCTTTACTAGCTTTGTCCTGCAGTAGGAGAAATATTTGTGACTGAATTTTTAACGCAGGATGAAATTGATGCTCTGTTACACGGAGCAGATGATGTAGAGCCAGAAGAGCCGCAAGACGTCTCGGGCGTCAAAACCTTTGATTTTGGTTCCCAGGAACGTATTGTCCGTGGTCGTATGCCAACACTTGAGCTTGTTGATGAGCGTTTTGCTCGTCACATGCGTATCAGTTTGTTTAACATGATGCGTCATTCAGCTGAAGTGACCTGGACTGGTGTGAACATGATGAAGTTTGGTGAATACCTACAGACTCTGTATGTGCCAACTTCATTGAACATGGTGCGCTTTAGACCTTTAAAAGGTACTGCTCTAATTACTTTAGAGGCTCGATTAGTATTCATCCTTGTAGAAAACTTCTTTGGTGGTGAAGGTCGTTTTAGAACCAAGATTGAAGGTCGTGAATTCACCCCAACTGAAAGAAGAATTATTCAAAAACTCTTAAAGATGGTTTTTGCCGATTACAAGGAAGCCTGGGCTCCTGTGATGGATGCCGAGTTTGAATACTTAGATTCAGAAGTTAACCCTTCAATGGCAAATATTGTCAGTCCATCTGAAGTCTTAGTTGTAAACCAGTTCCATATTGATCTTGATGGTGGTGGCGGTGATCTGCATATCTGCTTCCCATATTCAATGATTGAGCCTATTCGTGAACTTTTAGATGCTGGTGTTCAGTCAGATAAAGGTGATACCGATGTTCGCTGGAACAAGGCGTTACGTGAAGAAGTTATGGATGTTAACGTTGATATGAGAGTAAAGCTCTTAGATACTTTAGTCTCACTGCGTGACATTATGAATTTCCAGCCAGGTGATATCCTCAACGTGGATATCCCTGAAAACCTCTTGGTCTATATCGAGGATCTGCCAAGTTACAGAGCTAAATTAGGCCAGTCTAAAGAAAAGCTTGCAATTAAGATCTCAGAAGTTCTTGAGAGACCTAAGAGTGCTAAGAACGATTTGAGCTTCATCAAGGGCAATAACATGAATGTAGCTGATGATGAAGAAGTTGAAGAATTTGATGATGATTAAGGTGAAATATGTCAGACGATCAGAAATTAGCAGATGAATGGGCCGCAGCTCTAGGAGCACAGGATTCAGGTTCTGACCCAACTGCAGCTCCTATTGAAGAGTTTGAAGAGGATAGCTCAGCTAATAAAGCGCCGCTTTCAGTTGAAGAGCGTAAAAAGTTAGATTCTATCTTGGATATTCCTGTAACAATTACCATGGAAGTAGGTCATGCCAAGATCTCTATCCGTAACCTGTTACAGTTAAATCAGGGTTCTGTAATCGAACTTGAAAGATTAGCAGGTGAGCCTTTAGATGTTTTAGTTAACGGCACTTTGATTGCTCACGGTGAAGTTGTTGTAGTTAACGACAAATTCGGTATCAGATTGACTGATGTTATCAGCCAGGTTGAGAGAATTAAAAAGCTTCAATAAGATGAGATTATTGTTATCCCTATGCCTGCTGTCTTATGCAGGCATTGCCGTATCTGATGAGACTACCTCAGGTCATGAATTATCCTCTGCAAGTCAACTTTTCACTTGGCTTCTATCTACCTTTGCAATTTTAGCTATAATCCTTGTTGTAGCTTACCTTTTGAAGAAAACACGTTTTGTAAGAAATAATTCAGGCAAGCTTGTTATATTAAATCAGCTATATTTAGGCCCTAAGCAAAGAGTGGTTGTAGTAAAGGCTAAGAACAGACAGATAATGCTGGGCGTTACTCAAAGTCAAATCACCTATTTAACCGATTTAGATGATGAGAAAGCAGAGTTTGACAAGGTATTAGAAGATCACTCAAAGGCTAATACAGATACAGAAAACAGTATAGAGCAGGGTTCACATGATATTTCAAAGAGCAATTGAATCTAAAGAGTACATGGCAAATTCAAAAGCCATGCTGTCAAAACTCAGGTCTTTAAAGAAGAGTCTTGCTATAAGTTCTGTATTAACTCTTATAACAGGACTTATTCTGTTTTTATTGCCTACTCAAAGTATTGCGGCAAATCTTGATATATCAGCATTTACTGTAAAGACCAATCCAGACGGTACACAGGATTACTCATTATCACTACAGGTTGTGATCTTAATGACTTTATTGTCATTCTTACCATCAATCTTAGTAATGATGACCTCCTTTACTCGTATTGTCATTGTGCTTGCAATTTTGCGTCAGGCCATAGGTTTACAGACCTCACCATCAAATCAGGTGTTAATTGGTATTGCCTTTTTTATGACCATCTTTGTGATGACTCCTGTTTTTGATGATATGTATACACAGGCAATTGAGCCATATATGAACGATAAAATTCAGGCAAGAGATGCTTTTGAAATTGCACAAAAGCCTTTGCACAAGTTCATGCTCGATCAGACCCGTATGACAGATTTAAATGCCTTCTCAGAATTTGCCAACATCAAGATTGACAAACTAGAGGATGTGCCAATGAGAGTGGTAATTCCAGCTTTTATTGTCAGTGAATTAAAGACAGCATTCCAAATCGGCTTTATGCTGTTCTTACCATTCCTTATCATCGACCTTGTGGTAGCATCAATTCTGATGGCTATGGGTATGATGATGTTGTCTCCTATGATTGTGTCGTTGCCATTTAAACTGATGCTGTTTGTGCTGGTAGATGGCTGGTCTCTTATCATGGGAACACTGATGTCCAGTTTCGGACTCGGTGTCGCAGGAGGGTAGTGTATGGAACCAGAAGTCTTTGTCGATATTGTCCGTGAAGCTTTAGGTCTGGTGGCACTATTAGTAAGCGCAAGTATCGTGCCTTCATTGTGTGTAGGTCTGTGTGTATCTATCTTCCAGGCTGCAACCTCAATTAACGAGCAGACTTTGTCATTCTTACCTCGTCTGCTTGTAACAGTAGGAGCTTTGATGGTAGGTTCTCACTGGGGACTTGAAAAGCTCATGTCCTTTTTCAAGACCATTATTGATTTAATACCACAGGCTGTAGGTTAATGGACGTACTTGAGCCAATCACTCTTACAGCAGTAGCTCAGTTTGTCTGGCCACTGTGTCGTATCAGTGCCTTTTTAGCAACAATGTTCGCTGTCTCTGGAAACTCTTTTCCTATGATGACACGAGCTCTATTGGCTCTTACAATTACTGTCTGTATGCTGCCATCTATTCCCAATCTGGCACCTAACACTGATCCTTTTACTGTATACGGCATTATCGTAACTATAAAAGAGTGTTTAATCGGATTAGCTTTGGGTTTGTGTACGCTCTTTATCTCACAGGCTTTTATTATTGCAGGTCAGGCTGTAGCGATGCAGACAGGTTTAGGATTTGCTTCCTTAGTTGATCCTGTATCAGGTACCAACTCTCCTGTAGTAGGTCAGTTTTTTACAGTACTGTGTACCTTAGTCTTTTTCAGTGTAGATGGTCATTTAATCTTTTTAAGATTATTGCTAGAGAGCTTTAAAGCTCTGCCTATGGGTGAGGCTTTACCATTGTATGGTATAAGAGAGTTTGTCATATTCTCAGGCTCCATGTTCAAAGCAGGTCTTGCCATGTCCATGAGCGCGATTTGTACTATGCTCGTGGTTAACTTTACTTTAGGTGTAATGACAAAAGCTGCTCCTCAGTTAAATATCTTTTCTTTAGGTTTTGCCGTAACAATGATTGTAGGACTGTGTGTCCTCTTCCTGTCATTAAATGCCTTTATGAGTAACTTTACACATAACTTTAATGCTGTATTCAATACAGCATGTTCCTTAGTAGGAATGAGTTGTGAGGGAATACTGTAAAACTCTTGTTACTTATGCAGAACAAGCACTAAATAAATCTGTCTGAATACCTTCTGATACGGATTTTTTATACTAAAGTCATCTGTATTTATAGCTTTATTCAGGATTTCGTTAAAGTTGAGTATTGAGTAAACATCTGTTTCTGATATAACAGAACAGTGTAATTCATTTAAAAGAAATAGGTTTCCAACGTGGGAAATTTGTCTCCAGCATTTCTTACTAATAATTTTGATAAATTAAATTTAGCACACTCATGTGCTCCAACCCATGTTCCTCCTTTATTTGGATAAGGTTTACCTTTAGCATCAGCGACAAAAGAGCAAGTCACAATCATAGCATAGTCAGATAAGGCATAAATAATCTTATTTCTTGCCATGGCATTGTAACCAGAAAATCTTGAATTTTGATGTGTAAGTGATAAGTACACAGAACATTCATCTAACAGAGATTTTCTACCTTCTGGAGCAAGAATCCTTTTTGAAAGACTGTCTGGAACTGTAATGAAATTTACTCCACCACTAGAACGTGAAATTGTTTCCGCAATGAGATCTATTCCTTTTGCGCCACCTGATGAAATAGCAAAACTAGCTTGTACTGCTTTTTCAACAAATTTTTCAGCGAATTTTTGAGCGCCACTATCAGAGGTAAGCTCTCTAGAGCCAACTACAGCGACTGCACTAATGCGATTTATTAGAGATAGCTCGCATATGTAATAGATAACAGAAGGTATAGCTATTCTGGTGTCTTTAAATTTAAGGCGTAGCTTTTGAGATAAATACTTTTATCGGCTCTAGTAACAACTCTTATTCCTCTTTTTTCAAGTTCACTTAACTCAAGAGTCAACTGTGTATGTCTCTTTATCAGTAGAGGGAGCCTGTCAGAGAAATCCAAATTTTTAACTCTTGTAAAAAGAGATTTTGAGCCTGTGTAATTTCTAAGCTCTTTGAAGGTTTCATTGTAAATAAATCTGATGGTTGATATCCAGATTTAAAAAGAGCCAGGCAAATTTTGAATAAGTAGAATCTGAATATGGCTTTAGTTTTTTTTGTCACAAGCCATATCTGAACATAGCAATAATGTTGCAAAATCATTTTCTGAAAGAGATTTAATATTATTCATTTTGATTTGAAGTATCTGCTATTGCCAATGGAGTCACTGATTTTACCAACCCTCTTTTTAGAAGTACCCCTCCACATATGGTAAAAGTCAATCGAGAATCAACCATATCATCTATTATATGCACGTCCTTGTTTCTAATCTTTTGTATGGAATCATCTCTTATTCTGAAAACTCATGTTAAATTTTTAATTTGCATTTCAGAATGGTGCATCAGCTTTTTTTTGATTTCTCATAAGAGATCTTAATGGCTTACTATTAGTGTATGCGCAGATCCTTTGTCTCTTAAATATTTAGTAGCTAAAAAGTAAATGAGGCTGTTTCCCCATACTGTTCTTTCTACAACTAATGTGGCATGATTAGTCACCGTGGAAATGATTGCTTTTAGCTGATCTTCTCTGAATTTAGCGTTATTTCCGTACAACTCTTTTAGGTAAGATTCGAAAATTTGCTACATTTCCATGTCATCAACCTTTGTTTTTAAATATAAAAGTTAATATACATATATTATATATAAGT
>OLSQ01001278.1_pt1 | contig 21338 bp, 24 predicted proteins | sample 1672561 | NCBI WGS metagenome assembly OLSQ01 (sample SAMEA3136699, study PRJEB25190) | human gut metagenome | biome: human gut; feature: human-associated habitat; material: faeces | place: Austria | collected 2013 | reverse complement strand
GCTGTTTTACCAGCTCCGGTCCGCCCTCGCCCATGGCCATGGTTCCAAGTGCTCCGTATCTTGTATGGCTGTCGGAACCGAGGATCATCTTTCCGCCGCCTGCAAGCATCTCTCTTGCGAACTGATGGATAACTGCCTGATGTGGTGGAACATAGATTCCGCCGTATTTCTTTGCACAGGTCAGTCCAAACATATGATCATCTTCGTTGATGGTTCCTCCTACCGCACAAAGACTGTTATGACAGTTTGTCAGTACATATGGAATCGGGAATTTCTCAAGTCCGGATGCACGTGCTGTCTGGATAATACCTACGAATGTAATATCGTGGGATGTCAGTTTATCAAATTTAATCTGGAGTTTTTCCATATTTCCAGATGTATTATGGTCTTTTAAAATGCCGTAAGCGATGGTTTCTTTCTTTGCTTCTTCTGCTGAAACCTGCTTTCCGGTCTTACTTGCTACTGCAGCAACAGCTTCTGGGGAATTGATCACTACATCTTTTCCCTGAATCAGATATGCGCCATTTTCATAAAGTTTCATTTTTTTCCTCCTTGTACGTGTCTAAACCAGTTAGTTTGAATTATATCTGTTGCCCGCTCTGAAATCAAGCATTCCAACAGATTTTATAAGTTGTTCAGAATTTCAAACTGAATTTTTGCAATAAACAGATCGCCGTCCGTCTGAATCTCAAATTCGCCGCCCATAAGATTCGTGAGGTTTTTGGCAATGGATAAGCCAAGTCCGCTTCCCTCCGTGGTACGTGACACATCGCCCCGTACAAAGCGGGCTGTCAGGTCCTTGCCCTCCTCCTGTTTCTCCGGCAAGCGGTTCTTTGAGATATTTTTTATCGTAAATACGGCTGTGGTATCTTCGACCTCCAGCTCTACATAGACTCTCGTGTTCTCCAATGCATATTTTGCAGCATTTGTGTATAAATTTTCAATTGCACGGTACAGCTGGCGACCGTCCGCTTTGACAAGCACCGCCTGATTCGGAAGTTTGGTCACAATCGTAAGGCCTCTTGCCTCAAAACGCTCGTTGAACTCTCCACCTGTCTGATAGATCAGTTCCACCATATCGATTGTCTGCATCTCCAGATGCACATTTCCCGAAGTAATCTTTGACACTTCCACGAGATCTTCTGTCAATTGCTTGAGTCTTTGGGACTTTTCATCTAAGATGCGGATATAATTCCGTGCATTTTCATTTTCCAAGTTTTCACGTTTGAGCAGATCCACATAATTGACAATCGAAGTAAGCGGCGTCTTGATATCATGGGATACGTTGGTGATAAGATCCGCTTTGATGCGCTCATTTCTTATGCGCTCCATGACAGCCTCACTCAATCCTTCACGAATACTGTTTACTGCAATGGCAATATCCCGCTCCTGTCCCTGAAAATCGTCCACATTCAATGTGGTATCCAATGCGCCTTTGGAGATTTCCTCGATCGCATTCTGTATCTCATAGCGCTCCCTTGCCTTGCGGGTATAATACCGCGGGCTTTGTTTGGAAGCGATCACTTCCCGTACAAACATAATGCCCTGATAAATCAGACTGTGTGTCAAAAGTGTATTGCTTTTGGCTCTGCGCACGATACTCAGATAGAAAAACAGAAAGACAACATCTGCCAGATACGCCAGCGTTCCTGCTGCAACAAGCAATCCGGAAAATTCGAAATCCATTCTTCCGATTACTCTGCACACATAAATTGCTTCATATAACAAAAAGCCAAACACTAGCAACTGAATATCCGTATAAATCCGATCCACAAAATTCAGGTATACCTGCGGATCGTCCGCTGCATGTCTCCCGGTAATACTGGTCAGATATGCCAGCGTCACGAAGCTTCCCACCAATCCAATAACGATCAGCGTACTCAGTCCCGCCATTCCCTTGATATGGTGTGCAATATCATATCCGACCCCATACAGAGAACACACCATCAACACAAAGAACATCTGATGGATCACGATTGCCGCGCCTTTGATTCCATTTGAATATTCCTTCATAGGCGGCTATACCCCCGCCTCTATTTTATATCCAACGCCCCACACAACTTTCAGGTAACGCGGCTCCTTTGGATTGATTTCGATTTTCTCACGGATATGACGGATATGTACTGCAACCGTGTTGTCTGCTCCGATTGCTTCCTCATTCCAGATTTCCTCGTAAATCTGGCTGATGGAGAAAACTTTTCCCTTATTTTTCATCAGCAGAAGAAGTATATTGTATTCAATCGGTGTGAGCTTTACTTCCTCGCCATCAACTGTAACCTTCTTTAAATCATCGTTGATGACCAGACCGCCCTCTTCATACACCGTCTCTCCCGGTGCACCATTCGACAATGTTGTATATCTGCGCAACTGGGATTTGACCCTTGCAACCAGCTCCAGTGGATTGAACGGCTTGGATACATAGTCGTCTGCGCCTACGTTCAGACCAAGGATTTTGTCCGTATCCTGCGTCTTTGCTGACAGGATAATAATTGGAATACTGCTCGTTTTCCGCACCTGAAATGTTGCACGTATGCCATCCAGTTTCGGCATCATCACATCAATGATCATCAGATCAATGGACTTCTTTTTCAATATCTCAAGTGCCTGCTCCCCGTCGTATGCTTTTTCTACCGAAAAGCCCTCCTGCAGTAAATAGATTTCAATTGCTTCAACGATTTCTTTATCGTCATCACATACCAGAATCGTCATGCTGATGTCCTCCTATCAGATTTTTCCATACCTTCTGTATTCCATCCGTTTTCTCTTTTGCCTTGCCGGAAGAAGCTCTTTCTTCTCCCTTTTCCTGTTCCTCTTTCCACTGGAAATAATCGGCATCCAGATTTACCCGGATTTCTGCCTGAAGATTTTTCAGTTCTTCATCTTCCTCGTCGTTATCGTCCGCATAGCTTACGCCTTTATCTGCTTCCACTTCTTTTTCCGTCTCATCGATCACTGACATGCCAAGCTTATCCAGATATTCCTGATTGATCTTGATCTCCGTTTGGCGGTTTGCATAAATGGATGCTTCTTCTTCCTCCGGTTTGCCTTCATTTTTCTGTTTTTCGAGTTCCCGGTTGCGTTCCTCTATAATCTTCAGATATTTCTCTGTATCCACCAGATCCTGCATCTGGCTTTTCAGTTCCAGCTGATTTGTCTTGATGCGGCGCTGTTCGACATCCATTTTTTCGTTCAGATCCGCATAGATTTTGGAAACATTCTCATTTGCTTCTTTCATAATATCACGCATATGATTCAATGCTTCATCCATATACATTACCGAAGCCGCATAGATATCTTCTGCCTTGTGGCTGGCATCCATGATAATAGTGTCTCCCTGCTTGCGGAAATCCCTCTCTGCTTTGTCACGACTGCTTTTCGTCAGTTCGTACTTCTCCTGCATTTGATACATGCATTGATTTAACGCACTCAGTAAATCTAACATTTGCTGCTTATCAACAATTACCTTGCTCGGCTCTTTCGGATACTGTTCGCCTTTCGACAACATCACATGAAGTGCGCGCAGCACCTTCTCTGTATTATCCTGTACTCCCATCTCTACTCCTTACTGCTCCATAAATTGATCAATTCCATTTGCAATTCCATCTACAATTTTATACTGATAATCTTCGGATGCCATCAGCGCGTCTTCTGTCGGATTGGTCATATAGCCCATCTCAACGATCGTGACCGGCACCTGACACCAGTTGATTCCACTCATCGTATCGGTCTCCCACACGCGCTCCTTTTTACAGCCGGTGGCACTGACCAGACAATCCAGCACATCGGCCGACAGCTCCTTACTCTGGCTGTACAATGCGCTGTTGTATGGATTGGAAGACGTCTGACAGATCGTCATCGCACCATTGGCAGAAGTATTCTCTGCCCCGTTTGCATGAATACGGATAAAAGCGTCTGCATTGGCCTCATTTGCCATCTGCGCACGCTCCGCATTACTGATATTAACATCATTCGAGGTACGAATCATCAACACTTCATACCCTCTGCTTTCCAATTCTTTCTGTAATTTCAACGCCACCTGCAAAGTAAGCTGATACTCTGCCAGCCCACTGGTCTCGCCATGTGTTCCGCCTGCAACTTTTGCCTTTTTCTCTGTGGCTCCCGGTCCCACCGGCTCCTTATCGGTATTCGCCGTCTTCTGATGTCCTGCATCGATCGCGATCAGATGCTTTGTTTGTGCATTGTCTGCCGTCTCACTCTCCGTTTCTTCCGGAGTCTCTGTTTCGACCTGTGTCTCCGTTTCTGTCTCGGTCGGGACTTGTCTTTCTGTCTCTATTTCAATCTGTGTATTTTCCTCTGCCTCTTCCTGGGAATCCTGAACTTCCACAGGAATATCCGCTTCCCGGGTTTTTGCGCCAAAGCCGCATCCCCCAAGAGATCCTGCCAGCATCGTCACACATAAAGTTGTCATCAAAAATTTCTTCATTTTCATAATTTTCTTTCTCCTTAAATGCACTACAAATCATTATAACGAATGCATTCCCGATGTGCAAGATAATGAAATTGGTAATCTTATTTGTCGATCCTGTTGCGCATTGGGCTACCGGCGACTTATACTAAAAGCAGTAACTGAATAATAGTTAATAAAAATATATCGATTACAGGAGGCACTTATGCGCACAAGATCCGAAGCATTAACTTACGCACTTACATTTCCAGACACCTATCAGCAGGCGCCTTTTCACGATCCGAACTGGCAGCTTGTGCGGGTAAAAGGCAGTAAAAAAGCCTTCTTATGGACCTATAAGAAGGATGGTTTCATAAACCTGAATGTAAAAGTCTCCCCTGCATGGCGTGATTTTTGGAGAGATGCATTTACGTCCGTCATACCGGGATGGCACCAGAATAAAGACAACTGGAATACCATCATTCTCGACGGCACCGTTCCGGATGATGCAATTAAAAATATGATTGCCGACAGTTACGCGATCGTGACAGACAATCCTACCAGGCGGATCTATGAAGCGGTCAAACAGATACCGAAAGGAAAAGTTGCCACTTACAGTCAGATTGCTGAACTCGCCGGAAATAAAAAGATGTGTCGTGCTGTCGGAAATGCATTACACAAAAACCCCGATCCATCCGAAATCCCTTGCTATCGCGTCGTAAATGCCAAAGGCGAATTATCCGGCGCATTTGCGTTTGGCGGAGCTGATGAACAGGCAAACCGCCTCAGGGCAGATGGAATCGAGGTTCTTAATGGTAAAGTCGATTTAAAAAAATATGCAGTTCACGTTGTCGACGGACAACTGGAATAAATTACAGAATTTCTGCTGCAGCCGTACGAAGTTCTGCCGTGGCGCGTCGGATCTCTGCGGACTGCTCTTCTGTTACATTACCGGGCTTGGTGTGGCTCACAAGTTTCTTCAGATAAGAAAGGCTGCTCTTGATCTGACGCTTTTTGGCTCCATCCATGCCCTTTTTCTTTTCTTTATAAGCATTCTCTACCTGACGGATCAAGGTGTCGGCTTCACTCCGGCTGTCAATGTAAGCCTTACGCTGTCCGTCGGTCGCTTCGTACTCTGCTGCCTCACGGATGGCACGCTCAATCTCCGCATCAGACAGATTGGAACTTGCGGTAATTGTGATTTCCTGATGTCTTCCGGTTCCCAAATCCTTTGCAGACACCTGCACAATTCCGTTTGCATCAATGTCAAATGTCACTTCAATCTGTGGCACACCTGCCGGTGCAGCCTTAATTCCCCGCAACTGAAAACGTCCAAGTAATTTATTGTCTTTGGCAAACTGCCGCTCTCCCTGCAGAACTTTGATATCCACAGAAGTCTGGAAATTCGATGCAGTTGTAAACACTTTACTGTACCTTGTCGGGATTGTTGTGTTACGATCGATCAGTTTTGTGGATATTCCACCCATCGTTTCAATTGACAACGAAAGCGGTGTGACGTCCATCAGAATGATTTCTGCTGCGGAGGAACCTGCAACCAGTGCACCTCCCAACTTGCCGCCCTGTACGGCTGCGCCTAAAGCTACGCATTCGTCAGGATTCAGATTTCTTGATGGTTCCCTGCCCGTGATTCTTGTAACTTCCTCGTATACGGATGGCATACGGGTAGATCCGCCGACCAGAAGAACCATGCCAAGATCTGCCACCGTAATTCCGGCATCGCTTAACGCCTGCTGCACCGGACCGCGTGTACGCTCCACAAGGTCTCTTGTCAATTCATCAAATTTTGCCCGTGTGAGCGTCATTTCCATGTGCTTTGGTTCTCCTTTTACCGTAGTGATAAAAGGAAGATTGATACTGGTTGTCGAAGAGGACGATAATACTTTCTTTGCTTTTTCTGCTTCTTCCCGGACACGCTGCATCGCTGTCGCATCTTTGCGCAGATCAATGCGTTGTGTATGCAGAAATTCCATCACAAGATAATCTGTAACACGAGCGTCAAAATCGTCGCCTCCGAGATGGTTATCTCCAGCTGTCGCAAGTACTTCGATAAGATTATCTCCAATCTCGATCACCGAAACATCAAATGTTCCTCCGCCAAGATCATACACAAGTATTTTCTGTGGCTGTCCATGGTCGAGTCCATATGCCAACGCCGCAGATGTCGGCTCATTGATAATACGCAGTACATTTAACCCTGCAATTCGTCCGGCATCTTTTGTTGCCTGTCTCTGCGCATCGTTAAAATACGCCGGAACCGTAATGACCGCATCCGAAACCGTCTCTCCCAGATACTCTTCTGCATCCTTTTTCAGCTTCCGCAGAATCATGGAAGAAATTTCCTGTGGTGTATACTGTTTTCCATCAATCTTCGCACGATAATTGGTGCCCATCTCTCTCTTGATGGAAAAAAAGGTCCGATCTACATTGACAGCAGCCTGACGCTTTGCCGTATCCCCTACCAGACGTTCTCCATTTTTTGTAAATGCAACAACGGAAGGCGTCGTACGTGAGCCTTCCGCATTTGTAATCACAACTGGCTGGTCATTCTCCAAGACCGCAACACAGCTGTTTGTTGTTCCTAAATCTATTCCTATTACCTTACCCAAGGCCGCTTCCTCCATTTCCTTGTACTTACAACCGCTGTAAGTACATTTATCCTATTAATAACTGTAAGTCGGCAGCCGTTTTGCGTCAAGGGATTCGGGCAAGATTTCATACATTGTTTATGCTTTTCATAATTCCTTTTGAATTATATATTATTCTTGTGGCTTTTCCTCCACTCGACCTTTTTTCATACAATATACTTCATCACATAATTCTTTAATATCTTCCGAATAGTGTGATGCAATAAGTACCAGTTTTCCCCTTTCCTTTTCCTTCAAAATACGTTTTCGAGCATCAGCAACAGAATCTGCGTCTAGCGCACTTAAGGGTTCATCCAACACAAGCACCTTTGGATCTTCCAGAAACGCCATTGCAAGTGCCAATTTTTGTTTCATACCAAGTGAATATCTTCCAACTGCTTTTTTGTCTTCTGGTTGCAAGCCAAACATCTGTAATACTGTGCTAATCCGATCCTTATCCGCTATTTTATGATATGATGCCACAATTTGTAAATTTTTCCTTGCAGAATAATATGGAATATACTCTGGACGTTCAATAATAAAGCCAACATCCTGCATCAAATCTTTCTGTTCCACACCATCCACTAAAATAGTTCCGGACGTCTTGTGCATCAATCCTAATAACACCTTAAACAATACAGTCTTACCGCTGCCATTGTCCCCGGTAAAACCATATATATGACCAGATTCCAAGGTCAAATTAATATCCACCAGAAGCGGAACTCCCTTTATTGTTTTATTTATATTATTCATCTCGATCCGCATCGCCCAAATCTCCTTTCTTATAATAAAATAGAATTCCAATGGCTGCCAGTATGCATAATACGATTCCGGCAACAATGCCATACTTCATCCATGGCATGAAGCTATCGTCTATTTTGCACGCTGTAAAAAGCGGTTGAATCGTATATTTTGACAAATATAATGCACTTTTTCTCTGACCTTCTGGCTTTAAATTATTCCAATAATAAAAAACGCCTCCCATATCCAATCTTACATAACAGGAAATTGCCGCAAGAATAATTATACTGCCAATTCCATTGCGCACTTTTTTTGTTACATATGTAATGAAACCTGCAAATAAACCAAGAAAAGAAAAGCCTAATATACACCGAATCACCATAAGTAAAAAGACTACTGGCTCCGGGTAATCTATTATCCCAATCGGAAAATTTAATAATGCATTTGCCCCCACACCAAGTCTTGCTATTTGTCTTTGCATAACTTCAACAAATTTGGGCCATTCTAAAGAAAAATTGTGTAAACCAATTCCTCCCACAATTGTTGCAACAAACAAAAACCAAAATACATATAAAGCTGAAAATATCACTATTTTTTCAATTGCATATCTGGCGCATTTGATACGTGAGCCATAACATAAAAGTTCCTTTTTCTCAAGGTAATCACCCTTTACAATATCTGGAATCAACAATATAAATCCCACGAAAAGGATACTTTGATAAAAATCATAATAACTAAGTATATGCATTAATAATACTAAAACCGTCATACTTCCCTGATTCATATATGTAGAACTTATGTATCCCGTTGTAATGTCTATTTGTTCAATCAAAGCCGCAATCAAAAGAGCCGTAATAAGTGCTATTTTTATTTGTAGCGAGGGTTTCTGGAGAATAATTTTTATTTGTTTCGTCAGCATCCTATTCTTCCTCCTCCAAATATCTGTTGCTCACACAATGTTCCATACGTTTTGCTATGACTACCATTAAAGCAATTAAGAATATAAGCACAAAATAGTATATTCCGTATCCAAAAAAGGAATAATTTGCTCTTATGTAAAAATAAGATAATAAATCTGAAATGAAAGACCATTTATGTAGTAAAAGAGTCATTACATAAATCCATTTTTCATAGAGCATAACGAAAATTACTGGTGAGGCATACAACATGACACGATTGTCTGTCCGAAAACCAACAAGCGCTGCAACCATACCAAATAATGTCCCTACTAAGAAAAAGCTTACGGCACCAAGTATCATCCATACCATAAAACCACAATTTTCAGTTACACACACAGCACCAAAATAAATAGAATACGTGTATTCCATTGGCATATCCTTTTTAAAAAATTGTATCGTATTATGTATAAATGGATTGTAATCAATTCCAATCTCGGCAAGAAAAATCAACAATATAAATACAGAAACCGCTAAAATTCCCCCCATAATACCACTTGAGTAAAAACGACTCCAATAATATTTTTTAAATGTATTCCTTTGTATAATTTGCTGATAATATTTGTCTTTCCAATCATCTATTATGGAATATGCAAAAGCAAGTGCACCAATAAAAGGGAAAAAATTTCCAAAAAGTTGTAGTCCTAGAATTGATATTATTTCCGATTCTGCCGTAATAGTTAATCCATCTACAAACCAGTCCAAAGATCCATATCCTTTTTGATAACGAACAATAGGATAATATGCTTGTAAAAAGATCAGCGCTATAAAAACAATTGCAAAAATTCCTTCTACAATCCAAAAACGCTTATTACATATTCCTCTTTTTATATCGAGCCAAACCATAGAACCCACTGAATTTTGTTTTTTCATTTTCAATATCACCTCATTTGCATATCGGCCCATTTGCAAATGCAAACGGGCCGATATACGAAACAATTTCATAGTATTTCCTAAACATCACCAAATTCCATTTCCATAAAATTTACCTTCAATATGAATTGTACCATTAAAGTTCTTTTTTATAAATGTAGCTCGAATTGTTTGATTAGGATAATTTATTACATCTTCAAGATTTGCTTCTCCTCCCCTACTTATCAAACGCGATTTAGAAATTTGGTTCTTTGATGTAGAATCACAGGTATATACATCAATTCCTGTTGCCCTTGAATCGCTAGACTCATCCATCGTAACCTTTGCCTTATAAGTATTGTTTCCAGTACTATTCGTATATGCTTCTACTCCACTATACAGTTGGATATCATATTCAATATACGATGCCGTTCCTCTTGTTAATGCCCCTTCGTCGGTTCCATTAGCAGCTGCAAATGTTGGTACTGCAAGACTAAGTCCTAAAACTCCTGTTAAAACAACCTTACTCAAAAATTTTTTTACCTTCATAGATAGCCCTCCCGCGTATTAATATAGTTACTTGTTACATTTTAATATTATCACGCGCATATATCTTTGTCAACTACTATTTAGTTTTTCTATATATTGATTTTTAAATCAATTTAAGATATTCTTAATTTGGTCTATATATAAGGAGAATTTTATGAATAACAAGAGTAACTTTCGACGTGGATCTGTCGAATTACTAATTTTACATTTACTCAACCAACAAGATTATTATGGCTATGAAATATCAACATTAATCAGAGAACAAACCGATGGCTATTTGAATATTCCCGTTGGTTCTTTATATCCCGCCCTCTATAAACTAATTGATTCTGGTTACATTTCAGACTACAAAAAACAAGTTGGACGTCGCCAAATAAATGTATATTATCATTTAGAAGATTCTGGACGTACTCATTTAAAACAACTATTAGAAGATTACTATGCAACCGCCAATGCCGTCCAAAAAGTATTAAAATATACTATTACAAAAGAAAATGGGGAAAATAATGAACAAAAATGAAATTATCAACCAATATTTAAAATTGGTAAAAAAGCAATTTAAAAAATACCATACAAAAGATGAGCGATTTATTTCCGATTTGCGCAATGCTGTTATCTGTTTCGCAGAACAACAAAATCCTTTGAATTATGAACAACTTATTTTACAATTTGGAGATCCACAAGAATTAGTTGCCAATTACTTTTCCGAACAATCACTAGAAAAACAAAAGAAACACTTACAACTTTCCTGGAAAATAAAAACCGCTTGCATTATCATAACCTGTTTGGTACTCATGTGTTGTTCCATATATGTTTTTAAAATGCATCAACAACATAAACAAGAATTAGATACTTTTATTCAAAAAGAAATTACTATACTTGAGGAGGATTCTCAATGAAACGAACTTTCAAATTTATTACCGCTTTATTACTCTCATCATCAATTATATGCACCATAATACCGCATGAAATAATTCATGCCCAAACAATTACTATTTCTAAAGAAATTGTTTCAGACAATCTCTACTGTATAACCGAAATTTGTGAAACTCCAAATTCTGAAATTAATCTTTTTTCATCTTCTCAAACCAAAAGCGGAAGTAAAACACAACGTTATGTAAATGGTAATGGCACAACCTTATGGTATGTTACTGTACATGCAACCTTTACCTATAATGGAAGTTCTTCTTCATGTACAAATGCTTCTGTAACTGCAGAGAGTAATTCATCTGCTTGGAAAGTTACAAACAAATCCAGTTGGAAGTCAGGAAATACAGGATATGCTTCCGCAACAGCTACTCATACCCTTTCTGGTTCTGAAATTACCTCTTCTAATCGCACTGTTTCAATCTCCTGTAGCAAAACCGGAACTTTACAATGAATGAATGCCGCGATGTAATTCGAATACATCGCGGCATTTTTAATACCCATAAATCTCATAAATTTCTTCCGTATAAACCCCCGGCGCTTTGTATACGATCAGTGGTTTTTCCACCGTAAGTCGGGATTTCCCACCATGAAGTCCCTCGATCAGAACCATGTTCGGCTCCTTATCCACATATGGATATACAAGGCACATACGTTTCGGTTCAATGCGGTATTCCACCATTTTGCTGAAAATTTCTGCCAGACGGAACGGACGGTGTACCATATAAAAACGCCCGCCCTGTGGTAATATCTTTGCACTTTCCCGCAATATGTCATCCAGACTGCAAAGTACTTCATGCCGCGCAATTGTCTTGGCATCCTGATCATTCCTGATTCCATGGTTGCCAATCATATACGGCGGATTTGTCGTGATTACATCAAAAGAAGATGCCCCAAATATATTTGAAGCATCTTTGATATCTCCGGTTACAATGTCAATTTTGTCTTCCAGATGATTGTAAGCGACACTGCGTTCTGCCATATCCGCACTCTCAGGCTGAATTTCCAGCCCTGTAAAATGCTCTCCTGCTGTCTTTGCTTCCAGAAGGATTGGTATGATTCCCGTTCCTGTTCCAAGGTCCAGTGCCCGTTCTCCCCGCTTTACCTTTGCAAAGCCGGAAAGAAGCACAGCATCCATTCCAAAGCAGAATCTGCCGGGATCCTGAATAATGTGGTAACCATTTCTATGCAGTTCGTCCAGCCTCTCCTGGCTATGGATTGTCACTTCTGTTTTGTTCTCCACGGTTTGATCCATCCTGATTATTTCTTCTGTCGTAATTTCGACGGTAGCGTCCGTTGTTTCTGTATCGGTTCTGTTCGTTGCGTTCTCCCTGATTTCCACGATCGTTGGAACGTTCAAAATCATTTCTTCGATCCCGGTTGTTCTGTCTTCTGTCTTCCCGTTCTCCTCGACTATTCTGGTTGTAACGGTCCCCACGATTATTCTGATTATAACGGTTTCCACGGTTCTGATTATCCCGCTGCTGATAATTATTGCGTGCCTGGCGCTCCGGTTTTTCTTCCTCTGCTGTCCCCGTTCCGCTATCTTCAAGGCCTTCCAATTCTTTTAATTCTTCTTCTGTCACTTTCACATCCTTACGACGCTTTGGTGTGAACTGCAGGTCATCCACCGGATACTCGATCAGTTCTTTTTCTTCGCCATTGTCCACGATGACTTTTACCAGCTGACGCAGCACATTAATACTCTGTACTTCACCTTTCATTCCACCCGGAGTCATCACATAATCTCCTACCAGCGGCAGACGGCTGTTCAGATATTCATAGGTGTCCTGCTCGTTTTTCAGACAACACATCAGACGTCCGCAGACACCCGAAATTTTGGTCGGGTTCAATGAAAGATTCTGTTCCTTTGCCATCTTGATTGATACTGGGACAAAATCTGTAAGATATGATTTGCAGCAAAGCTCTCTTCCACAGATACCGATTCCTCCCAGCATCTTTGTCTCATCACGCACACCAATCTGACGCAGCTCAATGCGTGTGCGGAATACGGATGCCAGATCTTTAACAAGTTCACGGAAGTCAATTCTTCCATCTGCGGTAAAGTAGAACAGAAGCTTATTATTGTCAAACGTATATTCTGCCGCTACAAGCTTCATTTCCAATCCGTGTTTTGCGATCTTTTCTTTGCAGATCACATAGGCTTCCGCCTCTTTTTCTTTGTTACGCTCCATGACTTTTTCATCTTCGTCCGTCGCAACACGGATAACAGGTTTCAAAGGCTGAATCACCTTGTCATCCTCCACTTCCTTCGGTGGAATCAGGACAGTACCCATCTCTACGCCGCGGGCGGTCTCTACGATTACATGCATGGCTGTCTCCAGATCATAATCGAGCGGATCAAAATAATATATTTTCCCGGCTCTCTGGAAACGGATTCCTACTACTTTTATCATTCTAATTCTCCTTAATCGTCAATAGTAACAGCTCGATGACCAAATCGAAGTTTACATTCGCATTCAAGCGGATTTTTGCTTTTTCAAGCGCTTCCAGAATGGTCTCAATTCCCTGATAGGAACGCTTCGCTGCCTGTTTCTTTATGTCATAAACCTCATCTTTAAAAATAAGGCCATCTACATCGTTCGTTGCTTTCAGATACAATACATCACGGAACCAGATCATCATAAGATCAAAATAATCGTTTACGCTCAGTTTGTATTCTGCGATCTGTTTTACTGCACCGGTCATCTCATAGAGATCGATATCCTCCAGCCGCTTCATCAGCTGCAACACCGATGCCTTCAATTCACCAAATTCTTCGGAAGAGGCAAGCTGAATGGCTTTTCCGACATTTCCCTGTGAAAAAGCCGCACAGATATCCGCCTGATAATCCGGAATCTGATAATGTTTCATAAGATATTCTTTTATTTTATCTTCCTTCACCGCCTTTAAATTTAAGGTAATGCAACGGGAAAGAATGGTCTGCAGAAAACTGTCTGCATTCGTTGTCAAAAGCAGGATGATCGCATATGCCGGTGGCTCCTCGATAGTCTTGAGCAATGCATTCTGCGCCTGTTGGTTCATTTTCTGTGCCTCATCTACAATATAAACTTTGTAGCGGCTGCTGTATGGTTTGATATCAATATCGTTGTTGATCTGTGTTCGTATGTCATCTACACCAATGGTATTTGGCTTCTCATGTGACACATAGATAATGTCCGGCTGATTGTGATCCGCCGCCTGCCTGCAGGAACGGCATTCCAGACATGGTCGCTTTCCCTCTCCCTCGCACTGCAGTGCCATGGCAAACGCCTCCGCAAGCATCATTTTTCCGGATGCCTCCGGCCCATTAAAAATATACGCATGGGATACTTTATCTTCTTCAATTGCATTCTGCAGATGTGCGATGATCTGCTCATGTCCTAAAATATCATGAAAACCCGCCATTTTATAACCTCCGTTATGTCAGAATATCAAGAAGCAATCCCTTGATCTCTCCAATACGGTCAAGAATTGCGATATGATCCTTTTCATCTTCTACCAGCTCACTGGCCAGCTCATCGAGATTCTTATCGATCAGCCGGATGATTCCGTATACACGGTGTCTTCCCCTGCGATCCAGAAAATTCTCACGTGAAAATTTGTGAGAACGATAGACCACTTCATTGAGAAAATCTTTCACCAGTCCGCGGTATTTCTTCATATCACGGATATCCATATGCTGCGCAATGCGATTGCCCTGCGCAGTAATATCGTTTAACAACGCATCCACTTTTGCCTGCAGATCCGCATCCGTGATAGCACTTGCCAGCGTAAACTTAAAGGATCCATCCCCTTCCACTGTCTTTGCAGCTTCCGGTACCTGACTGATCTGACTGATATCGTTTACTTTCATCTCCATAGGGAAACCTCTCAATCTGCAGCAATGTTGCTTCGGATATACGAAGCAACTTCCTGCACCGTCGTGTCAAAATCTTCATTCACAAAACGGGTCTCTACCCCTGCTTTTTTGAGCTTTTCTTCTGAGAAATCCGCTGCATCCGCAAGAAAACGCCGACACATTTCTTCGTATTTCGGTGTCCCCTGCCTGCGCTCTCTCTCGATGGCACGCATCAGTCGTTGTCCGTCTTCCACTTCAATGTAAATCGGAACAACTTTGTCCGCACCAAAATAGCTGCGCATTTTCTCATAACCTTCCAATGTCACAATATACAGATAATTCTGTGTAGCAAGATCAATATGCTCATCTGCCACCGTGAAATATTTCCAGATTCCGTATACCGTATCATAGGCGCGAAGTTCTATAATTTTGTGTGCTTTTTCCAGCTCCTCCACCCTGGCTTCATCGCAGAAATGATATTCTCTTCCCTCGATTTCTCCCTGACGAATCGGCCGTGTCGTATAAGGAACGATCGGCAAAAGCTCCGGTTCCTGCTTCATAACTTCATGGTAAATGCTGTCTTTTCCAGATGCACTTTTTCCCATGACACAATAAATCCGGCCCATTTTTTCTCCTCTTGGTGACTATTCAGGCCGCCCCACATATTCGCAAAACCGCACGATACTCGTGCTTTCTCGCTGTTGCACAGCTAATTTTGCTCATATGTGGGGCGGTGACTCTATTCGAGTCACCGTGAAATAAGAAAAACTGCTACTTACATGCAAGCATGACATATCAATTTTTCTTATTTCACAGACTCCTGAATAGTCACTCTTTTTAATTATAATCTATTCTCGCATTTTTCACAATGTTTATAGTGTCCGTCTCCGGCAATCCTTCCACATCAAGACCTGCCTCCTGACACTGTCGTACGATCTGTATCATCGGCTCTGTGAAAATCTCACCCGGCACGATCATCGGAATTCCCGGCGGATACAGATAAATATAGTCTGCGGAAACCTTTCCAGCCGCTTCTTCAAGTCTGACGCTTCCATGTGCTGCTTCTTCTGCCTGATACGGTTCCATCTGTTTTTCTGGCTGCCGGTAAATATCCTTCGGCGAAAAAGCCGCCTTTCCCGTATCTTCCATGCGGGCATCTATCGCGTGCAACGCATGGGACAGACGCCGGAATCCTTCTATGGTATCCATAAAAGAAGTCATTGCCACAACATAATTTCCACTTGCCATCTCCATTTGTAATGCATAATCCCGGAGCAGAATTTCCTGCAACTGCTGCCCGCTCATGCCATTCTTTGTCACAATCAGAATTTTCCCCGGATCAAAAGCATATGCTTCCTCCCCGGAAAAGTCCTCTGCATCCGGTACAGCCAGATGTTTCAGGTCACGGACACTTGCACGAAAACCGGAAAGTTTTTCAACATACGCCGCAAACAATTCGCTTCCGCCATCCAACACCATACGAAGACTGCGCTCAATTCCCGCCATGAGCACATAGGACGGAGAACTTGTCTCATAAATTCCGAGATACTTTTCCACTTCTTTCTCATCAATCCGATCCGAACATAAGCATAACACTGCTGTCTGGGTAAACGCCGGCAATGTCTTATGTACACTCATAATGACGGCATCCGCATATGCCACCGCATTTTCCGGGAAAGCCTTATGAAAGCCAAAATGCGCGCCATGCGCCTCATCCACAATGAGCGGAATATTCCGCCGATGTACAACTTCTGCAATGCTTTTTACATCCGACACCAGACCATCATAGGTCGGTGATGTGAGCACTACCGCCTGAATGTCCGGGCACTCCGCAAGTTTCTTCTCGATTGCATTTACCGATATCTGTCCCTGAATGCCATAATGTGTATTCTCCGGGTACACATATTCCGGCGATAACTGCCGAAGAAAGATTGCATGATAGACCGACTTATGGCAGTTTCTTGCCACAAGAATTTTTCCACCACGTTTCACCGATGCGCTGATTGCAGCAAGTATACCGCAGGTACTTCCATTCACAAGATAATAGGCTTTTTTTGCCCCATACATTTTTGCAGCTGCATCTTCTGCATCCTTGATAATGCCCTCCGCGTGGTGCAGATTATCAAAATCCTCTATCTCTGTAATATCAATGGCATAGGGATTCGTGCCATCCAGCATACGTTTGTGTCCCGGCATATGAAAGGGATATCTATTCGATTGTGCCAGTTCTCTTAACTTTTCTTCCAGCATCATTTACTCCTGTTTCATTATCCAAGGAACCTTCCAAGCTCCGGCATCCAGTCATCAAAGAAGATTTCATTGGTACAAAGGCAATGCCACAGCGGTTCAAGAAATGTCAGAATGCGCGCAAGCGCTTCTGCCCATGGCACTGCCGCGGCTCCCTGACTTCGCAGATAGCGCTCCCATCGTTTGCGCATGTATCCATATTCCGCATAACCGGCAATCTGCGCAATGCGGGTTTCTTTCCGCACTTTTGTCTGTTTTTCTGTAAGCCGCTGCAATTCATCGATCACATAACGTCCACTGAGCGACTGCGTGCACAGGATTTCATACGTCCGGTAATAACATCCCATATCCTGGATCAGTTCCAGCTTTGCCATGATTTCATACAGGTCCAGGCTGATCTGGCTTTCCAGGGAATATGTAAGATACGATATTCCTTTTCCTTTGATTGCCCGATACGTTCTCTCCCGTGAAACCGGATGGATGTTCTCCGTGGTGATCGTATGAAAAGCCAGTACAAACGGTACTTCCATATCCTTGTAATTTCCGGTCAGATGCACCTCATAATCCGCGCTTTTTTGCGCTATGTCCCATCGCCAGCGAATCTGTTGCACATTCTTTTCTCCAAATACTTCTTCGATCAGATGCGCCATCATCGGAATGGATAATTTCTGTCCCGGAACCAGTTTTTCTTCGGGCCAGGAACGCTCGCTTTGTTTGTACAAAAAGCGGATCTGCCTTTCTGCACGGGTAAGGTCTTCCCGTTCTTCCAGAAACTCATCATTCTCCAGCCACAGAATCTCTTTGTAAGAGGACTGATAAAAGCGCTGCATCATATCCTCCGCCATATAAATCCACAATAGATTGGCAAACGGAATCTGCTGCAGCTCACTCTGCTTCTTTAATGTGTCAGCCGCGTCACTTCCCACTTTCATTACAGCCACACTCCAATCAGGCTTTGCACTTTACTGACAACTTTGCGAGCCCTTGCATATTCCATGAGCATGGAGATGTCTTTCTCCTCATCCTTTATGTATGACTGAAGCGCTTCCTTGAAAATCTCATGCTCCAGTTTTCCTTCGTATTTCAGGCAGTCGCAGATCACACGCTCCTTGTCATATATGCCAAACGTCAGATCGTTGATCTCTATTTTGGTTGCACCAAGTGCCAGTGCCTCCGGCTCCGTATAATACGGAATCACCTTCGGATAATCCATCTTAAAGCGGGATTTTGACGTATTTTTATCGACAGCCAGATGCCATCCATATGGTTTCTGACGGATATAACCATACGCATACAACGCACTTTCCATACACAGGCACGCATCCGGAAACAGCCGTGCAATGAGCTCCTCCTCGGAAAAACGGTCCATGCGGTCCGTATAATAACCGTTTTTTATTCTTACAAGTTCTCCCGATTCCACAAAATCCAGAATGCGGCGATAATCCACATCGATATCTGCAAACTCTTCTTTCTTCACGATTCCTCCGTGGGAATCGATTAACTTATGAACTTTTTCCAGAGCTTCCTCTGTTAATCTTGTTCTCTTACTGCTCAAAGCCATCGTTTACTCCATCTTGTATCTTTTTATTTAAAAATACGGTCTTTGCGGCGGTAGCGCTTTTTCTTTACTTCACGAAAACGTTCTTTTTCATCTCTGCGCAACTCCCATCTGTGCTGAATTCTGTAAAAATTGTCATAAAACCTTTTTGCAAAATAAATCAACACGATCAACAATGCGAGGGCTAAAATTCCCAACACGATATGCATCGGTTTGATCCATATCACACGCTCCTCGCCTTTTTGATTACTTTTCTTATCCTGTGAGAAATAACTGTTATCGACTTTTGCTCCGGTCGTCACGATTGCAGCACTTCCAACCACACGGTCAGCATACGTATATTTCAGCTTTGCAACCGTGCCTGTGCCTGCAATTTCTTTATCCTCTTCGAATTTTGCATCCGAAAATTCCGCAGTCTTTGGCATAATGATATAAGCATCCTTGTCCAGTTTTACAAAAGAGGAATTTGTATTTTGTAATCCGGTACTTTTCGTGTCACTGGTAAGGCTGGATTCATTTTCCAAAATATTCAGCGCCTTAAAATTGTCAAAACAATATTCAAACAGCTTGCGGGTGTCTGTGTAGTGATATGGTTTTTCATCCTTCATCACAACGCACACCAGTGTGATTCCATCCTTTTCCGCAAAAGAAACCAGGGTATTTCGTGCCACATCCGTGTACCCGGTCTTGCCACCGGTACAATAATCATATAGCTGGGAATCGTCTCCCTGCCATGGATAAATCATCTTGTGATGATTATGACAGTAATAGGGTTCCTTGCATTTGTTCGTCTTTGGAATCGTGTAGCTTGTACTGCCGCATACCGTCCGGAATGTCTCATTCTTGTATGCCTCCGCAGAAATCAGCGCCATATCATAAGCACACACATAATGGTTTTCGTCCGGCAGACCGTTACAGTTATTGAAATGTGTATTGACACATCCGAGTTCCTTCGCCCGCTTGTTCATCAGATCAATGAATGTGCGGTAATCGCCACCAAGCTTTTCGCCTATATGCTCCGCGAGTGCATAGGCACATTCGTTTGCAGATTCAAGCATAACCGCATAAATACATTGCTCAACGGTCAGCTTTTCCCCGAGATTTCTGGAAATATGCGATGTATTTCCCTCATTTTTGAATACGGCATCCTCCGAAAAAGTTACCTTTTCATCCATATCACAATTTTCTATGGCAAGCAGCGTTGTCATAATTTTCGTAATACTCGCCGGAAAACGCTTGGTATGACTCTTTTTCTCATATAGAATTGTTCCCGTATTGACTTCCATGACGATAGCGCTCTTTGCTTCTACGGACGGTCCCTTCGGCCAATATTCCTTGGCATATGTGGTCTGCGGGATTCCTGTGATCACCATGGTCACTGCAAAAAGCGCAGCGACAACCCGCTTCCATGTTTTTTTCATCTTCATTTATAATAACCTCTGCTCTTTCTTTCCTTTTTGTAATTGGTTCTGAATTTCTACTCTTTCATTAAAAATTATAAGCGCAAAAAACTGATATCGCAACATTTTTTTCCGCTGTGCAGCAAATATAAATGTAAATATGTGCTGCAAAATACACACAAAAATCATAGAATCCCCCTGGATATTATGCTATGATATGAAATATAAACACTAAGCTAAGGGAGAGATATTTATGAGACTTCGCAATATTCCGGGCGCAAACGAAGCGGTGGCTTCAAGCCCGTATTGTATACAAAATCCATCGGAACATCGTGGACAATGGCATGCATTTCTGCAGTCCGCATCCCCGATTCATGTAGAAATCGGCATGGGAAAAGGCCGTTTTCTGATGGATCTGGCAGAACAGAATCCGGATATCCAGTATATCGGAATCGAACGGTACACCAGTGTACTGCTGCGCGCCGTACAGAAAATGGACGAGCTGCAGCTTCCGAATGTCCACTTCATCTGTGAGGATGCCGCAAAACTGCCGGAAGTATTCGCACAGGCAGAAGTTGACCGCATTTATCTGAATTTTTCGGACCCATGGCCAAAGGATCGGCACGCAAAACGCCGTCTGACCTCCCGTCAGTTTCTGGAGCGTTACGACCAGTTCCTTGCACCGGACGGACGGATTGAATTCAAGACCGACAATCAGGATCTGTTTACTTTTTCGGTAGAGGAAATTGAAGAATCTCCGATTTGGAATCTGGATGCATCTACCAGAGATCTGCATCATGATTCAAAGATGAATAAAGGTAATATTATGACAGAATATGAAGAGAAATTTTCTTCCATGGGAAATCCGATCTGTAAATTGATTGCATCACGTTAAAATTAAATAAAGTGTGCGCCTGCCGCACACTTTTGCGCCCAAGCAGATGCATAGCGTAATTTTCCGCTCAAAAGATTTATAACGCCTATAATAATTAGTGATTTGCCATATATTTTTTATCTACAATGTAGTGCAGATTACACCAGTTCAATATCCTTTGCAAATTTTTCAGCAAGGTCTACTGCTATTTCATATGTACGTGTATAAAGATCAATGGTTTCAATTCTACAAACTTGAATTTATCTATTAACTCTCTTAACTTTCCCCTATTTTCAAGGCTTCCCGCCATTGAAAATTCTATATATGTATCCTTTTCCCTTGT
>OLSQ01001277.1_pt1 | contig 21362 bp, 18 predicted proteins | sample 1672561 | NCBI WGS metagenome assembly OLSQ01 (sample SAMEA3136699, study PRJEB25190) | human gut metagenome | biome: human gut; feature: human-associated habitat; material: faeces | place: Austria | collected 2013 | reverse complement strand
GCGACACGCTTACCGGCTGGAGATTCATGCGCCTGCAAATCTCGTTATCGGACAGGGGACAGAGCCGCTCAGTGGAATCATCAGAGATGTATCGGCTACGGGATTTGCTGTAATTACGAATAAAGATGGCATTCGCCGGGGAGAATCTGTGCGCGCAGAGACCTTGAACCAGGAACTGAGTATGCCACTGGCAGGGGTATGTGTGCGGAAGCAAACAATTGCAAAAGATAAGTTCCTATATGGATGTAAACTGAAATATGAGGATCCGAATTTGCGCAAATTTATCAACGAAAAGCAGCGTGAACGTATGAAGACGGAATAACAGCAAAAGGCAAGGAGAGACTGCATGGAAGAGCAGAAGGAAACAGTACACAAAAGACGTGTGCGTTATAAAGGAAAATATCCGAAAAAATTTGAAGAGAAATATAAGGAACTGAATCCGGAAAAATATCAGGATACAATTGCCCATGTAATTCAAAAAGGAAATACACCGGCAGGAATGCATATTTCCATTATGGTAAAGGAAATTATAGACTTTCTGAATATACAGCCGGGAGAGACCGGATTTGATGCGACACTTGGCTATGGCGGACATACCAAGGCTATGCTGCAGGAGTTGCAGGGGAAGGGACACATGTATGCGACGGATGTGGACCCGATCGAGTCCGCAAAGACGAAAAAGAGGCTTGCGGATACCGGGTTTGGCGAGGACATCCTTACAATCAAACTGCAAAACTTCTGCACAATCGATGAGATTGCAAAGGAAGCTGGCGGTTTTGATTTTATATTGGCCGATTTAGGAGTCTCTTCGATGCAGATTGATAACCCGGAGAGAGGCTTTTCCTTTAAAGTAGATGGCCCCCTGGATCTGCGCCTGAATCCGGAAAAAGGAATCAGTGCAGCAGAACGCCTCGATCATATTTCCAGAGAGGAACTGGCAGGGATGCTGGATGAGAACTCGGATGAACCATACTGTGAGGAACTGGCAAAAGCAATCACGGATGAGATTCGAAAAGGGAATCGCATTGACACGACAACAAAACTTCGTCAGGTCATAGAAAAGACATTGGATTTTCTACCGGAAAAAGAAAAGAAAGATACAATTAAAAAAACATGCCAGAGGACATTCCAGGCATTAAGAATAGATGTGAACCGGGAATTTGAAGTTCTTTATGAATTTATGGAAAAACTTCCGGATGCACTGAAACCGGGCGGACGCGTGGCGATTCTTACGTTTCATTCCGGTGAGGATAAATTGGTAAAACGTGCATTAAAAGAAGGTTTTCGTGAAGGGATTTACAGCGAATATTCGAAGGACGTGATCCGGCCATCCGCACAGGAATGTGCGCAGAATGGACGTGCGCGCTCCACAAAAATGCGCTGGGCTGTTCGCGCGTAGAATACAGAGTCAGAAGATGCCGCAATTGGCATTTTCTGGCTTTTTGTTATTTTATTTTTATATTTTGTTTTCCACATTTTTCTGCTTGCGCAAAGGGGGACAGTAAGTTATAATACAGTCGTTATATGACTGACGGAATGAGTGGAGAACCACGTGGAGTATAACATAGAAAGCAATGTCTCATCGAGACATCGCAGGTGATGCTTGAAAGAAGCATTGCAATTGCCGACCGTCTGGGCAACAAATAAAGCCTGGAGGGTCTTTTTTTATCTGATTGTATCAAATCAAAAACACGATTTCCCAGACTTGACAAATTGCATATGTTAGTATAACCTATCAGTGGTTAGACAAGGCTAATATATAGCAATTATGCAATCAATTTTATAGAAGGAGGAACACCATGTTAGAAATGAAAGAGTGGGATGGATTCGAAGGACGTCTTTGGAAAGAAGAAATCAACGTTCGTCAGTTCATTCAGGACAACTACACACCATATGATGGAAATGAGGATTTCCTGGCTGCACCTACAGAGGCAACAGATAAGCTGTGGGATGCATTACAGAAGTTACAGAAAGAGGAGCGCGCAAAGGGTGGCGTTCTTGACATGGAGACAGAAGTTGTAACAGGCATTACAGCTTATGGCCCAGGATATATTGATGAGTCTTTGAAGGACTTAGAGCAGATCGTAGGTTTACAGACAGATAAACCACTGAAGCGTGCATTCATGCCTTACGGTGGAATCAAGATGGCTGTTCAGGCTTGTGAGACTTATGGATACGAAGTAAGCTCTAACTTAAAGGAGATTTTTACAAAGTACCATAAGACACATAACACAGCTGTATTCGATGCATACACACCTGAGATGATGAAGGTTCGTCATGCTAAGATCTTAACAGGTCTTCCAGATACATACGGACGTGGACGTATCGTTGGCGATTACCGTCGTGTAGCACTGTATGGTATTGATCACCTGATCGCAGAGAAGAAGAAAGATAAGGCGAACTGTGGATGCGGACAGATGACAGATGATGTTATCCGTTTAAGAGAAGAAATCGCAGAGCAGATCAAATGCTTAGAGGATATGAAGAAGCTGGCTGAGATTTATGGATACGATATCTCAAGACCTGCTACAAATGCAAAAGAAGCTGTACAGTGGTTATACTTCGGATACCTTGCAGCTATCAAGACACAGAACGGTGCAGCTATGTCCGTTGGTCGTGTTTCTACATTCCTTGATATTTATATCAAGAGAGATATGGACAAGGGAATCCTTACAGAGTCACAGGCTCAGGAGTTAATTGACCACTTCACAATGAAGCTTCGTATGGTTAAGTTTGCTCGTATTCCTTCTTACAACCAGTTATTCTCTGGTGATCCGGTATGGGCAACACTTGATGTCGCTGGTACAGGTGTAGACGGACGTTCTATGGTAACAAAGACAGACTTCCGTTTCTTACACACATTAGAGAACATGGGACCAGCTCCAGAGCCAAACCTTACAGTGTTCTATTCTTCAAGATTGCCAGAGGCATTCAAGGATTATGCAGCAAGAATCTCTATCGAGACAAGTTCTATCCAGTACGAGAACGATGACGCTATGAAGCCGGTATGGGGCGATGATTACGCTATCTGCTGCTGTGTATCTGCTACACAGACTGGTAAGGAAATGCAGTTCTTCGGTGCTCGTGCAAACCTTGCAAAATGCTTACTTTACGCTATCAACGGTGGTGTTGATGAGAAGTCTGGCGAGCAGGTTGGACCAAACTATGCACCAATTACTTCTGAGTACTTAGACTATGATGAAGTAATGGCTAAGTATGACAAGATGATGGACTGGTTAGTAGACATCTACGTAAATACATTGAACCTCATCCAGTACATGCATGATAAATATTACTATGAGGCAGCTGAGCTTTCCCTCATGGATACAGACTTAAAGAGAACATTCGCAACTGGTATCGCTGGTTTCTCTCACGTAATCGATTCCCTTTCAGCTATCAAGTATGCAAAGGTTAAAGTTGTTCGTGATGAGAACGGTCTTGCAAAAGACTTCGAGATTGAAGGAGATTTCCCTAAATACGGAAACGATGACGATCGCGCAGACGAGATCGGTGTATGGCTTCTTAAGACATTCATGGATAAGTTAAAGAAACATCACACATATCGTGATTCTGAGCCTACAACTTCTATCCTTACAATTACTTCTAACGTAGTATATGGTAAGGCTACAGGAGCAATGCCAGACGGACGTAAGGCAGGCGAGCCACTTTCACCAGGAGCTAACCCAAGTTACGGTGCAGAGCAGAGCGGACTTCTTGCTTCCCTGAACTCTCTGACAAAGCTTCCATATGAGTGGGCACTTGATGGTATTTCAAATACACAGACAATCAACCCAGGAGCTCTTGGAAACGATGAGGGCGAGCGCGTTGAGAATCTTGTAAACGTAATGGATGGATACTTCGATCAGGGAGCACATCATCTGAACGTAAACGTATTTGGTAAAGAGAAACTGATCGATGCTATGGAGCATCCGGAGAAGGAAGAGTACGCAAACTTCACAATCCGTGTATCAGGATATGCTGTTAAGTTCATCGACCTTACTAAGGAACAGCAGATGGACGTTATCGCACGTACTTGCCACGAGAGAATGTAATGTGATCTAAGGTGTCACAAAGTATAATTTGTTCCTGCTTGCAGGGAAAGAATTATGCTTTCGTGGATCATATTGAAAAAAGTAGAGTTAATGCATGAATGAAAATTTGTGTATTAGCTCTATTTTTACTGTATAGGAAATTACTTTAGAATTGCCCTTTGTTCTGCAAAATAATTGAGCGGATAGGCATATTGTGATATAATTTACATATACTATTGAGCGGAGGTAAATCAGAATGTTGAATTTACAGGAATCCATACGTCCGTCGGCCGATTTGAGAAATCACTATAATGATATTTCGAAACAATGTAAGGACAATAAAGAAGCCGTTATTATTACGGTAAATGGCAGAGGCGATACAGTCTCTCTCTCCTATGAGACATATAAGAATATGAAAGCACGTATTGAGTTACTGGAAATATTAGCCGAGGCAGAAGATGATGTAACAAACAATCGTGTAGCTCCAATAACGGATACATTTGATGATTTGCGCAAAATGCTGGTCGTTTCACAGGAGGATTGAGCATGAAGTATAAAGTTATGCGCACGGATACAGCAGACGCAGGAATCCGCAAGATCATCTTATATGTTGCACAGAATTTTGGAAATAAGGTTGCCTTGGAAAAACTTAATGAAATCGAACAGAGAATTCTTGAATTGGGGGAAGATCCATATATAGGGACAAGCCCAGGATACCTTGTTCTTAAGCGACAAGGCTATAAAGTACTTATTTTGGAAAAGGATTTAGTGTTTTATAAAATTGATGAAGAAAATAAAGAGGTTGTTGTATATGCAGTAGTGGATCAACGACAAGATTATTTGAATATTATCCGAGGGTTATAGAATTTGATAGAAATGAGGTAGAAAGATGTTAGGAAACATTCATTCAATAGAAACTTTTGGCTCCGCAGACGGACCGGGCGTGCGTTACCTGATCTTTTTGAAAGGCTGCAACATGCGTTGCAAATATTGCCACAATCCGGATACCTGGGCAAAGACTGAGTGCGAGACAAAGTCAGCTGAGGAAATTCTGCAGCAGGCATTGCGCTATAAGAGATACTGGGGAAAGAAAGGCGGCATCACAGTAAGCGGTGGAGAAGCACTTCTGCAGATCGATTTTTTGATCGAATTGTTTACGCTTGCCAAGGAAAAAGGTGTGAATACCTGTCTGGATACTTCCGGAAATCCGTTTACACGAGAGGATCCGTTTTACTCCAAGTTTGAAAAGTTGATGGAAGTGACAGATCTGTTCATGCTCGACATCAAAGAAATTGATGATGAGGAGCACAAGAAGCTGACCGGACAGACAAACAAAAATATTCTGGATATGGCAACCTGTTTATCTGACCATGGAAAGCATATGTGGATCCGTCACGTACTGGTACCGGGAATTACCGATGACGAGGGACAGTTACATCGTTTGCGTGCATTTATTGATACATTGAAAACGGTGGATCGTGTGGAGATTCTTCCGTATCATACGCTTGGTGTATTCAAGTGGAAAGAACTTGGAATCCCATATGCGCTGGAAGATGTAGAGCCGCCGACAAAGGAGCAGGTAGAACACGCAAAGGAAATTATTATACCAGGATATAAGGAAAATTAGAAAAGACATGACGCAACCGGAAATCATATATGAAGATGATGACATCCTTGTCTGTCACAAACCGGCAGGTGTTGCAACACAGACGAAACGCCTCGGACAGAAAGACATGGAGAGTATCTTAAAAAATTATATTGCAGTGAATAACCGGAAAGCTGGCAGGATGCAGCCACCATATATCGGGATTGTGCACCGGCTGGACCAGCCGGTGGAAGGTGTGATGGTATACGCCAAGACACCGCAGGCGGCAGCAAAATTATCCGCGCAGGTAAAAAAACGTTTTGTTGGAAAACACTATTATGCGCTCGTGCAGCTTCCAGAGGGAAAACAATCCATGGAAGAAATTGGACTGGACCAAAAAGGAACGTTGGAGAGCGAGATTGCTTTTGATGCAAAGCGAAACGTATCTGCTGTTATGCCACAGAAAACAAAAGAAACAAAACATGCCTGTCTGGATTACGAGGTTGTTGCGCAGAAGGGACAAAAGCTGTTGCTGGATATTACACTTCATACCGGCCGACATCATCAGATCCGTGTGCAGCTGGCACATGCAGGAATACCAATTGTAGGAGATACCAAATATGGAAAATATCCGGAAAAACAGCTTGGATTATGTTCCTACCGGATTACTTTTGAACATCCGGTCAGTGGTACAGAAATGGATTACAGAATTGTTCCGGAAAATGCGGAAATCTGCGCTTTTTTGGAGGAGGGGAAAGAGTATAAATCTTGACAAAAACAAGGGTTTGTCATACTATATATTTGAGTATTTTAGTCTGTTAACCAGACACAAAAAGGATTGCAGGGGGGAGTAATCCATGATTGATAAATATTATAATGGAGTAATTGAACAGGTATATAACCGTGTTGGAAAAACAGAGAGGAACATTGTTATGGCAAGTTATAGCAATGATTTCTCAATAGAAAATTTGGAAACGATAAAGCGTTATCAGGCAAATGATGATAGCGTTTTTTTTGCTTGGCACGAGTTTGGATACCGTGAACTGGCTGGGGCATATGAACCTTTTTTGGATACAATTTGCAATATGTTTCGGAAATACCAGAAGGGGGATTTTGATACATTTCTTGCGGAGTGTGGTGTATACGAGCTGCAGAGAGCGGTGCTTCGAAGCTATTATGAGAGTGGAATCTGTGAAAGGGAAGAAGGGGTTCTGCTCAACGAAGTAGAATATGAGCAGGGCCGTATGACAGAAGCAATTGCAGCAATGTTGAAAGCACTGGCAAAAACACATCCGATAGTGTTGGTAATTAACCGTTTTCAGATGGCCAGCCGGAGCGCATTTGAGCTTGTTTATGCGCTGATCACTAAGCCGGATTCGAATATTGGACTGGTTCTTGGCGTAAATGAGTCGACAGGACGATGGGAATCAATTGCAGAAGTCTGGGATGGCATTGTAGAGAGTCTCGAAGATCGCAGTCAATTGTATCATATTGGATCATCCAACCATCGTAGAACGGAATTAAAAGAGGAAATTACAATAGGGGAAGGATATACAGACAATGTATATGTGGATGAAAACTATGAAGAAAGTCTGCAGAAAGTTGCGAATATTGTAGAGTTCCTTGATTATGACCAGGCAAAACGTTATTTTCAGGGTGTTGAACATAAGATAAAATTCGAAGATGCACAGATGGAAGATTCCTGCAAGCGGATGTTCTATCTTTTATATGCAAGAACATCTATTTTGCTTGGAGAATTATCGAAGGCATTGGAACTGGTTTCGGAAGCAACACATATGATTCCGGCGGAAAATGAGTTTTTGTATCGTTCGCAATGTGATTTCCTTCGTGCAACCTGTTACATGTATCAGGGAAAGCTTGAGAAGGCAGAAAAATATGCGAATCTCTCATATGGACGGGCGATGGAAAGCGAAGATGCCAAGCAGGTATTCCGAGCAGCGTTGTTGAAAGTAATGGCGAAAATGTCCGGATGGTACAATATCTTTTTCTGTGTGCAGGACATTCCAATAGAAGCAGAACTTATTGAAAAACTGATGCAATATGGCTACTGGAACCATCTGGCACATATTTATATTTATGCATACGACAATCATCCGAAAGTTGTAGCGAAAGCATATCGTTCGGAAGCAGCACTCTTTTATTTTAGTAAGGGTGTGGATTTGGCAAAGAAAATTGGAAACGAGCAGCTGGTATATGATGCGTATCAGAAGAATATCATGCTTGCATCTACCAATGGAATGAACGAAATTGCATTGTTATATTCGGTACGGACTTATGAGTTCATGAAATCCAGAGGAGATTTTCATATTGGAAGACTGACTTCGGGAATTGGTTACAATCTGAGTGCCATGGGGAAAAACCAGATTGCAGAAAAGTATTTTGACCGGGCAATCGAGATATTTTACGAGTTGCGTCTGCCGGAAGACATTGCAGAGGTATATTATAATCGCTCACTGAACTATATTATGCAGGAACATTATGCAGAAGCAGAACATGATCTTTTGAGTGCAATGAAGGTGATTGAAAAACTGCATCTGAACAGTCTGCGTGTATGCAATTTATCAAAATTATATGCGTTGCTGGCACTGGTGGGAATTTCACAGAAGGATCGATTTACCTGTGAGCGCTATATGTTAAGTTGCCGACAGTTTTTAAATTATATCGTTGAAAAAGAAAAGCAAAACCAGCATGAAGAAATTATTCATGATTATGCAAAATGCGACGATGACATGTTTCTTTATACATTTGCACAGGCACTCTTAAATCAACACGATGGCAATCTTGAAGGAGCATATGAGAATTTTGAGAGAGCAGAACATTTTCTGGCCAGGGCAGAGGGAAATCAGTTTTTCAGTTATCGTATTTTCCGGCGTGCAAGAATGAATCTGTTCAAACAGATGGGACGAAGTCAATTATATGAGAGAGAAGAAGAACTGCTTCGTCAGCATGAAGAGATGTGTCAGGAGATGGCGGATTCCGTACAGATGGACATGTTAAAAGAAATTGATCCTGGAGATGAAAGCAGCTCTTGCAGAATTTCGGATGAAAGCATCGAAACTTTGATTAAGCAGGAAGGATTGGCGAGAGATTTTCAGAGCACAAAGAGACAGATGGAGTTTCTTTCCACCTGGCAGAAACTGATTGATGTGACAAATCAGAAAGTTCCGGTCATGGTGCAGAATGCAATCAGCTGTTTTATCAATCATTTTAATTTGGATTGTGCGCTGTATATTTGTTATCAGGATCGTAATCCGAATGTTTTATATAATGATACCGGGCGGAACATGAGCCCGGAAATACTACGGGGAATTAATCGATCTATTAAAGAATATCCACAAGGATTTGTTGTTTCAAAAATTGGAGAGGGCTTTTTGGAGCATCAGGATATAATTTCTTATTTCGGAGTAGACGATGTCTGTTCATTTGTGGCAGTTCCGTTTATGAAGAATGGAACGCTTACCAGCCTTCTGATCACCTATGTTCGAATGAAGGATAATTGGCATGGCTCGATTGAACGTTATATGCTCAACGAGGATGATTTGAATATTTATCAGCTTCTTTTCCGGGAGATGGAATATTCTATCAATCGAATTGAGGCTTATGAGAAAGCGTATGAGATGAATCGTAAGCTTCAGGCAGCTGCAGTTACAGATATGCTGACTGGAATCTATAACCGTGCAGGAATGTATCAGCAGCTTGGCAGAATGGAAGAACAGTTAAAGGGAAAAGCGACAGGTCGGGATATCGGACTGATGTTCATCGATCTGGATAATTTTAAGCATTACAACGATACGTATGGGCATGATGTCGGCGATCTGATTCTCAAAGAGATGGCAGTTATTTTCAAAGAAGTCAGCCTTGGGAAAGGATTTGTCAGTCGTTTTGGTGGTGACGAATTTATCATTATTCTTGAAACCAACGAAAAAGATGCGCTTGAGAAGATAGCAAAGGATATCTATGCAAGAATCAATGAAACTGAAGGATTTAAAAAACAGATTGAAGAGTATCTAGGTCATGAAATCACGGTAGATGCAGGCCGCCTGATCACATGCTCTATTGGTATCGCCAGCGCGGCGAATGTGCACAGTGAGGATGAGATCAATGAGCTGATCCGCAGAGCCGATGATCTGCTTTATACAGTGAAAATGGGAGAAAAAGGACACTATAAATTTTTATGAAAATGAAGTTACCGGAAAATGTTAATCGAATAATTCACCGTTTGCAAAAAGAAGGGTATGATGCATATGCCGTAGGCGGATGCGTCAGGGATACGCTTCTGGGACGGGAACCAAAAGATTGGGATATTACGACTTCCGCAAGGCCGGAAGTCGTAAAGTCTTTATTTTCCCATACCATTGATACAGGAATTCAGCATGGAACGGTAACAGTAATGCTCGATCATGTGGGCTATGAAGTGACCACATATCGAATCGACGGTGAGTATGAGGACAGCCGGCATCCGAAGGAAGTGATCTTTACCGGAAATCTGGTGGAAGATTTAAAACGCCGGGATTTTACAATCAATGCGATGGCATACAATGATGAATCCGGTCTTGTTGATGTTTTCGAAGGGGAACAGGATCTTCAGAAAGGCGTCATTCGCTGCGTGGGAAATGCGCATGACCGTTTTGGAGAAGACGCACTTCGCATGCTGCGGGCGGTGCGCTTTGCAGCGCAGCTTGGTTTTTCCATCGAAGAACAGACGAAAGCAGCCGTGGCAGATCTGGCACCGACTCTTGCAAAAGTGAGTGCGGAGCGCATTCAGATGGAGCTGGTAAAACTTCTGACTTCGGCGAATCCGCAGGAGATGCGGGAAGTATATGAACTTGGACTGAGTCGTGTGTTTTTACCGGAATTTGACCGGATGATGGAGACACCACAGCACAACAAGCACCACATGTATACGGTCGGGGAACATACCATTCATGCAATGGAAGCAATTTCTGCGGACAAAGTGTTACGTCTTGCCATGCTGTTCCATGATATTGCCAAACCGCTTTGCATTACCACCGATGAGGAAGGACAGGATCATTTCAAAGGACACCCACAGGAAGGTGCCAAAATGACAAAAGAGATTCTTCGCCGGCTCAAGTTTGACAATGACACGATCGATCAGGTTTGTCTGTTTGTGCGTTATCACGATGACCGTCCAGCACTTAGCGCCACGAATGTGCGACGGATGATGAGTCGCATCGGGGAGGAAAACATGGAGGGACTTCTGGCGGTAAAGCGTGCGGATACATTGGGACAAAGCATGTATCACCGCGAAGAAAAGCTTGCCTATATCGATACGATGGAACAATTGTATCAGCAGGTGCTTCAGGAACAGCAGTGTGTCAAAAAAAGTGATCTGGCATTGAATGGCCGGGATCTTATTCGCATGGGCATGCAGCCTGGAAAGCAGCTTGGTGCGGTTTTGGATGGCTTGTTTGAACTTGTACTCGAACATCCGGAATGGAATACGAGAGAACGACTGGAGAAAGAAACGCATATTTTAATGACCCGTCTCATATGATAGCAACACAGTATGTCATATGGGAGGGGTTTTTTTGTATAATCAGTCGGAGGCGCTGCTGGAACAGTACGACCTTGATATAAAACAGATCACAAAAGGAAGAGGTGCATATATCTGCGATACCAGTCAGGGAATGAAGCTGTTGATACCCTTCCGGGGATCGAAAGAACGTGCGGCATTTTTGCGGGAAGTTTTACAGTATTTGCAGGAAGAAGGGGTTAATGCGGAACAGATCTGCCTGACGAAAGAGGGGGAGGCATCCGTTGAGGATGAATATGGGAAACGTTACTGGCTGAAGGATATGATTTCCGGAAGTGAGTGCCGGACGGGGATGGAAAATGATCTGCAGCAGTCCGTGATCCTGCTGGCACATCTGCACCGGAAGCTGGCGGCCTGTCCGTTGAAGGTACCGGCATTTATGAAGACCGAGCGCAATGAACCGGGCAACATCTGTCAGAGACATTACCGGGAACTGGTAAAAGTAAAGAACTATGTCCATGGGAAAAAAAGCAAAAACGAGTTTGAACGTCATTTTTGGGAACAATATCCGCATTACATAGAAGAAGCCAAAAGAGCGATGCAGCTTCTTGCAGAGGTAAAAGAGGCGCCGGAGAGTCTGCTGTGCCATGGGGACTTTAATCAGCATAACGTAGTACATGGACTAGATGGGTTTCAGATTATCAATTATGAAAGCATGGCGTGCAATTTACAGATTGCGGATCTGGCAAACTTTCTTCGCAAAATGCTCGAAAAAAATCATTGGGATCAGGGGCTTGGGATGCGCCTGATGGAGATTTACGACCGGGAACGGCAGATTTCCAAAGAAGAGTGGCAGATGCTGGCGGTAATTCTTCTGTTTCCGGAGAAATTCTGGAAAATTTCCAATCATTACATAAATTCGCACAAGGCATGGGTATCGGAACGGGATATTGAGAAAATGAAACGGATGATTGAGTTAGAATCGGCGCGAAGTATCTTTTTGGAGAAGTTATTTCAAAATAATTAAGAATCATGTATACTAATGATATGAATAAAAAACAGATACAAAAGACAATACAATATATGATCTGCGCGGTGTTTTTGCTGGTGTCAGTAATGTTGACCGGGTGCGGAAAGGAGACCGTGGAAGAGGATGGAATGACATATTTTCATCACTCCATTGCCGACCAGACAGAAGCGGATACGCAGGAGACACAACAGCAGGAAGTTTATCTCATTACGGGTATCGATCAGACGGAAGAAAGTCTGCGCCTTTACCGTTATGCCAATGGAATGGAGTACCGCTTTTATTATGGTACAGGCACACAGTTTTTTGACAAATACGGAAACCGTTCCACCATGGCGGCATTTCCTTTGGGGTCACTTGTGACGATCGGGGAACAGACGATGGATGGAACGCTATCCGAGGTACAGTTGTCGGATGAGGCATGGGTGTATGAGGATATCACGCGTTTTTCCGTGAATGAAGAGAAAAACATGCTCATGATCGCGGACCGCAAATACCGCTATAAGGACAATACCTATGTGTTTTCCGGGGATGAAAAAGTGGATATGACAGACATCCGGCAGGGAGATACCCTTACGGTTGTCGGCATAGATAAGCAAATCCTTTCCGTAAACATTACGACCGCACAGGGAACGCTTGCATTAAAGAATACGTCTCTGTTCGAAGGAAGCTTTCTGCAGCTTGGTAAGAAAATCTTTACGGAGATCACACCGGATCTGACATTGCAGGTGCCGGAAGGAAAATATACGCTGACGGTTGCAAACAATGGATGGGGTGGCAGCAAAAAGATTAAGATCAAGCGGGGAAAAACCACCACAGTCGATCTGAACGAGCTAAAAGGTGAAGGACCACAGTATGGAAAAATAAAATTTTCGATTGACGTGGAAGATGCGCTGCTGCTTGTGGATGGCAAACAGACAGATGCCGGGAAAACGCTGAAACTGACCTATGGCTCCCATACCGTAACCGTGTATGCGGACGGTTATGATGCGTGGAAGCGGAATTTGTATGTAAATTCACCGGAAGCTACGATCATTATTAAACTCAACGATGAGGAAGACAGTGAATCTTCCGGAACATCCACAAGTAAGAACAGTGAGAGCAGCCAAAGCAGCCAGAGTAGTCAGAACAGCCAGAGTAGTTCGACCAGCCAGAGCAGTACAACTGCAAATTCACAGCAGGAAAATTCACAGAGCAGTCAGCAGTCGCAGAGCACGGAGAATACGACGAGTGAGAGTAAGAAAAGCGAAAGTGAAAAACGTGATGATGAGCTGGATGTATTGAAGGATTTGTTGTCCAGTTTGTATAATACGAGCACCAATGTGTCAAAATGACGATTTTTCTGCACTATTTTTGTATGTTTTTCAAGCCTTAAAAGCCCTAAAATATGGCATTTTTCCTTGACAAACAGTAGGAAAACAAGTATAAATAGATTTGTAAGTAATTTGAGAGAAGGAACTCGAATTATATAATATAGAATCCATAGGAGGAATTTTGACATGAACAAAGCAGAGTTAGTTGCAGCTGTAGCTGAGAAGGCTGAGATCTCAAAGAAGGACGCAGAGGCAGCCGTTAAGGCGTTTACAGATGTTATTGCTGAAGAATTAAAGAAGGGTGAGAAGGTACAGTTAGTAGGATTCGGTACATTCGAGGTATCTGAGAGAGCTGCTAGAGTTGGTAGAAATCCACAGACAAAGCAGGAAATCAAGATCCCAGCTTCTAAGGCACCTAAGTTTAAGGCTGGTAAGGCTTTAAAGGATTCTTTAAACTAATTTAGGTCATAAGCAGGTGGAGCCCATTATGTGGCTCCACTTTTTTCTATCAGGAGAAAGAATATGAGATTAGACAAATTTTTAAAAGTATCCCGACTCATCAAGCGCCGTACGGTAGCGAATGAAGCCTGCGATGCGGGACGTGTCATGGTCAATGGAAAACCGGCCAAGGCATCCACCAACGTGAAAGTCGGAGATGAGATAGAAATTCTTTTTGGACAGAAATCGGTCAAGGTTCGTGTTTTAGACATTCAGGATACGACCAAGAAAGAAGAAGCAAAAGATTTATTTGAATATGTGTCATAAGTAAAGGGACCTTCTAATATAGTAAAACTATAGGAGGTCTTTTTTATGGAAGAGAAGGCAATTACACACCAGCACAAGATGATGCTGAACAATCGGCACAGCGGAAGTTTTACCGGAATATTAGATGTATTATCTTTTGACGTGAATGAAATTTTACTTGAAACGGAGCTTGGAATGCTTCACATCAAAGGCAAAGATCTTCATGTGAACCGTCTGAACCTGGAGAAAGGAGAGGTTGATATCGATGGACAGGTAGATGCCCTCAACTATTCTCAGGTGCCGGGAATCGGAAAAAAAGGCGGAATGCTCGGAAAGCTGTTTTCCTGATGAGACCGGTATCCGGACTTGAAGTGGAAGTGATGCTGTTTGTGCAGGCGATACTTGCAGGCGCAGGCCTGTTTTTGGTTTATGATGTGCTGCGGGTCATACGGCGCATTTTTGTCCATGGAATCATCTGGATATCCATTGAGGATACACTGTATTGGATTGTCAGTGGATTTTGGATTTTTCTGCGCATTTGCCGAGTGAATGATGGCATTATAAGAGGATATATGATTGCAGCGTGTCTGGCGGGAGCAGTGTTGTATTATGCTATTTTTAGCAGACCGTTGATGTATCAGATTACAAAAATTATCCGATATGTAAAAAAGCAATTGAAAAAATTGAAAAATGTGGCTACAATAAGAAGAGATAAAAGGAAAGCAACGAAATCGGAGAAGAAAAATGAGTGCTAAAAAAAGAAGACGCAGGAACACTGGTACCGTAAGCATCGCAATTATCGTGCTCGCATTTCTTGCAGTTATGGCTGTGCAAATATGTAAATTGAAACAAAAAGACAGTGATTACCAGACGAAGGAAGCGGAGCTCCAGCAGGAGAAACAGGATGAAACACAGAGATCTTCTGAGCTGGATGATCTTGAGGAATACATGAAGTCCTCACAGTATATTGAGGATGTAGCAAAAAGTAAGCTTGGACTTACCTACAAAAATGAAATAATCTTTAAGGAAAAAGAGAAATAAAGAAAGAATTTGGGCAGACCAGATTCTTTCTTTTTTTATGATCTTCATCCTGCGTGACCTCCCTCGAATCGGCAGCAGGGGAAGGTTTTGACGAAAAATTTTTTAAAAACCGCCGTAAAAATGACAAGTATTTTCAGGCATGTCCCGTATAATCCATCCATGAAAAATGAATCGTCATTATACGGAGGTGTGAAATGAATACAAAAAAGAAATGGATGGATGTTATGGTGAAAATCGGTTACGGAGGTATGGGGGTGGTTTGTTCCCTGATCTGTATTATGGGATATTATCCGCTGCTTCCGGCTTTTTACGGTGCATGCTGTCTGGAACAGAAACGAACACTCTTATTGTACATAGGGATGTTTGCAGCTATGGGATATACAATGTCGCCGGGGGCGATGGTAAAATATCTGTTCATACTTTTGGTGGCAGGTGCGGGCATCCGCTTTTATATGTGGGCAAACCGCAAATGTGCTGGATGGATTGCGGGTATCATTGGCGGAATATGTACGATCGTAATGAACTGTTCCGGAATGCTGTTTGCAACGATTGAACGAAGGGAACTGATTCTTGGGTTGTGCGAGGGCGTGACGGTGTGTGGTCTGACCGTGCTGTTTCATTATTTTCTGCAAATGTCTTCGGAACTTGGGAAAGTGTTCGCAGCACCATTTTTGCAGAGAGAGGTCGCTGTGATGCAGACAGTAGGAGGATATGACAGTGGAAGGATGCATGCGTTTGCGGAGGCGGTCGATGAACTTTCTGTGGCATTTGCGGCAATTGGAAAGAAAGAAGAAATGTCCAGTCACGAGAGTGTAGCCGTTCTGCAGGAAGAGATTACAGCAAAAATGTGCAGCAGCTGCGATGCATGTGCAATCTGCTGGGGAGCGGCAAAACATGTGCATGCGTCAAAAATACGGCAGATGCTTCAGGCGGTGGTGGCGCACAATTCCAAGGAGGACATTATACAAAGCAATTATATGGAAAACTGCCCCTGCTATCGGGGAATGGTGGAGGAGGCCGTGTGGGCTTTTTCCCGAATGGAACTCAATGAGGCATGGTATCGCCGCCTGCAGGAAAACCGGATGGTCATTGCGGGACAGCTGGATGCCATGGCAGATGTGATGCAGGACTGGACGAAGGGACAGAAGAATCTCGATGGAAAATCGAAGATGTTGTTGGCGCGCATTGGATTTGAGGTCAGGGAGAGAGGACTTGTGGCAGAGCAGATCCATATTTATGAGGACAAAGACAAACGGCGTTCCATTACCGCGGAGGTAGCAAGCAAATGGGGCGGCGGGATTCCGTCAAAAAACTATCTGCGCGCGCTCGAAAAAGCCACAGGGATGGCGCTTCGTCTGCAAAGGGATGCCCGGGCGATCCTGACGCGGGAGCCTGTCAGCATTACCGCATATGAAGACACTTGCTTTGATGCAATATCGGGGGTAGCCACAAAAGAAAAAGAAGGAGCATCCATAAGCGGAGACAATTTTTCTCTCTTTCTTTTGGAAAACGGAAGATACAATATCTGCCTGTCGGATGGCATGGGAAGCGGACCGGCGGCAAGCAAAGAGAGTGATATGGTCGTGGATCTGATGGAAAAGTTCATGGAGGCAGGGTTCCCGACCGATACGGCAATCCGTATGATGAATTCCGCCATGGTATTGAAGGGGGAGGACGACAGTTATTCTACGATGGATTACGCGACGGTGGATCTGTATACGGGAAATATGGAGATCACGAAAATCGGGGCGGCGGCATCTTTTTTGCGGCACAAAGATGAGGTGGTCTGTCTGAGCAGTTCTTCCCTTCCGGCAGGGGTGAATATGCAGCAGATTACCAGGCCACAGGAGGCGAAGATGTGCCATGGGGATTTTCTTGTCATGGTAACGGATGGTGTGTTAGAATATTTGCATGTGAAAAATCCGGAAGAAAAGCTTGCGGAGATGATCAGCGAGATAAAAACAGATCATGCCGGCAATATGGCGCGGACATTGTTGGAACATGTCCTGCTTTTTACGGGAGGACATGCGATGGATGACATGACCATCATTGTGACCGGCATTTGGGAGAAATAATGATAGAACGTATTTGTGAGTTTATGGACAAATGGCATATGGTATCTGCGGGAGACCGGGTGCTTGTGGGGGTTTCCGGGGGCGCGGATTCCATCTGCCTTTGCCTGATATTAAAGGAATTGTCCACACAAATGAAATTTTCCATGGAAGTTATCCACGTGGAGCATGGGATTCGCGGGGAAGCAAGCAAAAGGGATGCGCTTTTTGTAAAACAGTTTTGCAGGGAACAAAAACTCACATACCGGGAATTTCCGGTGGATGTTCCGGCTTATGCAAAAAAGTACCATATGGGGGATGAGGAAGCGGCCCGTAAACTGCGCTATGATATATTTGTGAAGGCTGCAAAAGAAAAAGCAGGAACAAAAATTGCGCTTGCACATCATATGGAAGATAATGCGGAGACGATGCTTTTCCAGCTGGCGAGAGGCAGCGGACTTGACGGCCTGTGTGGCATGCGCCCGGTTCGCGCCGGGGAAGATAGCGAATGCTATATCCGGCCGTTGCTGGAGATCAGCAGGGAGCAGATCGAACAGTATTTAAGCGCGCGGGGGCAGGCATTTTGCACGGACGCGACCAATGAAGAACTTGTATACAGCAGAAACCGGATTCGCCACAATATTTTGCCGCAAATGCAGGAAATCAACGCACAGGCGGTGCTTCATATGAATCAGACGGCACAGAGACTGTGGGAGTTGCGGGAATATCTCGAAGAAGAGACTGCCCGCGCGCTGCAGGCGTACCGGACAAAAGACGGGCAGCAGTACCGGATATCTGTGCAGGGATTGCAGCAGCTTCCAAAAGCGCTGCGCATGCGCGTACTGCATGAGGCGGTTGCGGAGACTGCGCAGAAACACAAGGATATTACCGGGGCGCATTTGGAGGCGGTTGCAGATCTGTTGGAGAAACAGACCGGACGCAGAGTGGATCTGCCCTATGGAATCGTAGCAAAAAGGGAATATGACGCGATTGTCCTGCAGAAAGATCCGATGGAATCTGCGGAAAACGAAAGACCCGAAATACAGATTTCACAAGAGTGGCTGGAAGCATGTCTGGATCGGGGAGACCCCTGCATTGTCCCGACAGGAATTCGGGGAGAAAGTTTTGCGCTTCGAATTTTCCAATTTAATGGAAATATCGGGGAAATTCCCCGAAAAATGTATACGAAATGGTTTGATTATGATAAGATTAGAGATGGTTTTTCTATTCGGACCCGTAGGAAACAGGACTATTTTGTATTCGATGGGGAGGGCCATCGCAAGAAACTTGCAGATTACTTTATCAATGAAAAAGTATCCGCAGACAGGCGGGATAAAATATGGCTTGTGGCGCAGGATGCGCAGATACACTGGATCGTTGGAGGTCGTATGGGTGCGGACTGCATGGTTGATGCAAAGACAAAAATAGTACTGGAACTAATATATAAAGGAGGAACTAAGGATGATGGATTATAACAAAAAGCATGAGATTTCTGTATATCTGACAGAGGAACAGCTGGATAAACGTATTGCAGAAATTGGTGCAGAAATTACCAAACGTTTTGAGGGAGAATCTGTATATCTTGTATGCATATTAAAAGGATCGATTTTCTTTACCACGGAGCTTGCAAAAAGAATTGCACTTCCGATGACCATGGACTTTATGTCTGTTTCCAGTTATGGAGCAGAGACCCGTTCATCCGGTGTAGTCAATGTAAAGAAGGACTTGGAGCAGTCCATTGAGGGCGAAAATGTCATCGTTGTTGAGGATATTGTGGACAGTGGTCATACACTCAGCCGTTTGCTGTCCCTTTTTAAAAGCCGTAATCCTAAGACACTTACGGTATGTACCCTGCTGGACAAACCGGATCGTCGTGTGGTAAATGATTTTGAAGTAGATTATACAGGATTTGTGATCCCAGACAAATTTGTTGTGGGTTATGGTCTTGATTATGATCAGAGATATCGCAATCTTCCATATATCGGATTTGTGGAAGATGCAGAGTAGAAAAGGAGAACAAAGTGAACACAAATAGTAAGAGAGGCTTTCGTGGATTCGGATTTTATGCGATGCTGGTTTTTATCGTAATTCTGATCTGGTATGGACTTACGGGAAATACATCCACCAGTACTTACACTAGAGCAGAATTTGAAAAAGCCCTGCAAAAGGGTAATGTGAATTACGTTAAAGTAGAACAGAACCGGGAAGTACCGACAGGAAGTCTGAAAATCAAGTTGAAAGATGGAACGCAGCAGTATCTGTATAGTTCAGATATCAATGAGATGCAGACGCTGATGGACCAAAATAAATTCGAAAATTATGTAGTGGAGGATGTTCCGGCAGAGAGCTGGATTATGACATTGCTTCCATATCTTCTGATTTTTGGAGCATTTTTCATTCTGTTCATGATTATGAATAACAATGCAGCTGCAAACAGTGGCGGCAGCAAAATGATGAATTTTGGAAAAAGCCGTGCCAGACTTTCCACAGAAGAAGATAACAAGATGTCTTTTGACAATGTAGCAGGCTTGCGCGAAGAAAAAGAAGACCTTGAGGAACTGGTTGACTTCCTCCGCGATCCAAAGAAATATACCAATCTTGGCGCGCGTATCCCAAAGGGGGTTCTTCTTGTAGGACCTCCTGGAACCGGTAAAACATTACTGGCAAAAGCAGTTGCTGGGGAAGCTGGCGTGCCATTTTTCAGCATTTCCGGATCCGATTTCGTAGAGATGTTCGTCGGTGTGGGCGCATCCCGTGTGCGTGATCTTTTTGAAGATGCAAAGAAAAACGCACCATGTATTGTGTTTATCGACGAGATTGATGCTGTTGCAAGAAGACGAGGCACCGGTATGGGTGGAGGACACGATGAGCGTGAGCAGACACTCAACCAGATGCTGGTAGAGATGGATGGTTTTGGTGTTAACGAAGGCATTATTGTGATGGCTGCAACCAACCGTGTGGATATTCTTGACCCGGCCATCATGCGTCCAGGACGTTTCGACCGTAAGATCGTTGTCGGACGTCCGGATGTTGCGGGAAGAGAAGAGATTCTTGCCGTACATGCAAAGAACAAGCCGCTGGGCGACGATGTGGATCTGAAGCAGATCGCACAGACAACTGCTGGATTTACAGGCGCAGACCTTGAAAATCTGCTGAACGAATCAGCTATCCTTGCCGCAAAAGAGAATCGTGCATTTATCAAACAGGAAGATATCCAGCGTGCATTTATCAAAGTTGGAATCGGTGCTGAGAAACGCAGCCGTATTATTTCCGAGAAAGAAAAGCGCATTACCGCGTTCCATGAGGCGGGTCATGCGATTCTGTTCCATGTACTCCCGGATGTGGGACCGGTGCATACCGTATCGATTATCCCTACAGGAGCCGGTGCAGCAGGTTATACAATGCCGCTCCCGGAAAAGGATGAGATGTTCAATTCCAAGGGACACATGTTACAGGAAATCGTGGTAGACCTTGGTGGCCGTGTCGCAGAGGAACTGGTATTTGATGATATTACAACCGGAGCTTCCCAGGATATCAAGCAGGCAACGACCATGGCAAGAGATATGGTAACACGCTATGGTATGTCGGAGAATATTGGACTGATCTGTTACAAAGATGATGACGATGAAGTATTTATCGGACGTGATCTTGCCCATGCACATAATTACAGTGAGGGCGTGGCTTCTGCAATCGATGCAGAGGTAAAAAGTATTATTGATCATGCATATGAGGAAGCAAAGCGTATCATTAATGAGAACCGTGATGTGTTAGACCGTTGTGCAGAACTTCTTTTAGAAAAAGAGAAGATCACAAGGGAAGAGTTCGAAGCATTATTTGATAAACCTTCACTGCTGTAATCGGGCAGTAGTGAAAGCGGAAAGGTATTTTTACAGGAAATTGTGCAGAATTTTATCGGATGTCTGGTGGGACAGAAAAAGGCATTGTACAATATATACAAAAACATATAGCAACTTTTGTGAAGTTTGTGCACACTTATCTGTCAGTCCATGGTATTATAATACCCGTAAAAACCCCCCAATACATTATATATAGTT
>OLSQ01001274.1_pt1 | contig 21391 bp, 9 predicted proteins | sample 1672561 | NCBI WGS metagenome assembly OLSQ01 (sample SAMEA3136699, study PRJEB25190) | human gut metagenome | biome: human gut; feature: human-associated habitat; material: faeces | place: Austria | collected 2013 | reverse complement strand
TCGGTCTTATTCCACACCCTGATGTTGAATTTCTATGCAAAGATAATAAAAAAAAGTAATATACAATGAATATAATTGAATTATATGAAAACTTGAAAGGCAGCTACAAAAGTTACCTGAAAAGTTTTGTTGCCATAAAGGATGAGCGAATCAAGGAAAAGGTCAGCGACTCCATCAAAAATGAAAAGCTGTGGCCAAAGGCTTTGATTCAATTCAATCCAAACTTCAAGAAGGGAATAGGTGTACAGGAACTTATTGCCAAGGGGCTCCCTATCCATAAAGATTTGGAATTTTTCTTCGACAAGCCATTTTACATGCATCAGCAAGAAGCTATAGAGTTAGGCTGTCAAGACAAAGAATTCATCGTGACTTCCGGCACAGGTTCAGGAAAATCACGTACCTTCATGGCTACTATATTCAATTACGTTCTACTTCACGAAGAGGCATGCAAGGATAAGACTATAGCTATTATCGTTTATCCGATGAATGCCCTCATCAACTCACAAGCTGAAGAATTAAGCCGATATAAAGCTGAGTTCGAAGAAAGAACAGGCCGTTCTTGTCCTTTCACTTTCGGTAAATACACCGGACAGGAAAACGATGAAGCACGCAGAAAGATGCAGCAAACACCTCCTAACATCATATTAACCAACTATATGATGTTGGAATTACTCATGACTCGTGCTGGCAAAGAAGAAGACTTGCGCAAATGTTTCTTGGGAAACCTTCACTTCCTCGTATTCGATGAGTTGCATACTTATCGTGGAATGCAAGGAAGCGATGTTTCGTTCCTGATACGCAGAATCAAATCTTTGGCAACAGGTCAAGTACTTTGCTTCGGTACATCAGCCACAATGGTTGCAGATGACAGTATGACTTATAGTCAGCAAAGAGAAAAAGTTGCCGAAGTTGCATCATGCATATTCGGAAGTTCATACACAAAAGAACAGGTAATAGACGAAACTCTTGCCATAGGATTGTCTGACGATGAACCTTCTGATGGTGAATTGCGCATTTGCATCAACAACCCGGTTCCACATTCAGCAGATATTCATGAAGCAATAAAATATCCTACAGCTATTTGGATAGAACAAAGTATTGCACTTGCCTACAACAGAAAAGAAAACAAATATTTCAGAGGGAAACCTATCTCTATAGAGGATATGGCTAAACAACTGAGTATAAAAACTGGAGAAGAAGAAGGAAAGTGCCAGAAGCATATCATAGAAGTGCTTAACTGGTGCAATTACCTGAACCAGCAGAAAGGCGTATCGGTACTTCCGTATAAAGTTCATCAGTTCATTCCTCAAACAGGAAACGTATATCTTACTATAGGCGAACAAGACAACCGTCAAATCACAGTAGAAGAAAAACTCTATTGTGAGGAGCTGTCACATGGCAACACAAAAGTTATGTACTATCCCGTTGTGTTCAGTCGTCTAAGCGGTCACGAATTCTATGTCGTCAAAATCAATGGCAGTCTGATTATGCCAAGAAACTTTGATGGCTATGCATCAGGTGATGGTGATAGCGATATCAATGATGGCTACATCGTCCTTCCTCATAAAGGAGAAAATATAAATGATTATATCCTTGACGTAAATTCTGAGGAAATTCCATCAGATTGGTACACCACAAACAAAAAGGGAGTACGAAAACTAAAGAAAACATACGCCCCACGTCTTCCCCAAAAGGTTTATGTGACTCAATCTGGCACTTACAGTCCAACCGAGCCACTCGATAACATGGGGTTCATTGAGGCTATTTTCGTACCATCTCCACTCATGTACGACCCAACAGCTCGCGTGGTTTACAAAGGTAAGCAATCAGAATATTCAAAATTGTCAAGAATCGGTGGTGAAGGTAGAAGCACTGCCACAACAGTATTATCATACGAGGATATTATCCTCATGCAGAAAATGGGTATTGAGCAAAACGACAGAAAGGTATTAACCTTTGTCGATGCTCGCCAGGATGCCGCATTGCAGGCAGGTCATTTCAATGACTTTATCCGCATTGGAAAAATACGCTCTGCCATCTGGAATGCTATCAAGGATTCTGCTGAACCTATAGACAATACAAGGATTGCCAGAATGGTGCTGGATAATCTTCATCTGGAAGTAAATGATTATTCTATACGACAAGGACTTCGTGGTGGCCGTGCCAATGATATGAAGAATATCATGGAACGTTATCTCTCCACCATCATCTATGATGACCTTGCCGGCAACTGGACTGTGATTATGCCAAATCTTGAAGATTGCGCACTGCTGACCATCGGCTACAAATATCTTCATGATGAGATTACAGGTGAAAACAATTCAGAACGTCTGTATGATATACCTGAACTGGAAGGATTGGATGATGAACAAAAAGAAGAGTTCATTACTCAAATCCTCGACTACCTGCGCCACAAACTTTGCATCTATAGCAGCGAAAGAACGATTCAAGCCGTAAAAGATACAAGCAAGGCCGTAAGAGAGAATCTAAAAGCCCCATGGACACTTGATGAAAGCGACACTCTTGACGAAGCAAACGAGTTGTTTATCACTAATCCTCGCAGACGCAATGCATATAATCTGGAAAGTGGAGGCTATAGAAGCAAGCTTGGTTTCTTTATTCGTGACTACATAGAGAAGAATACAGGACGTACCATCAAGAATGAGGAAGAGTACACGCATTATATGACAAGCTTATTCGAAGCTTTGTCAAACTTCATCATACACGAAAACGGAACCTACCAGCTCGATTATGGAAGTATCCTATGGCAAGCTGGCGATAAGAAACATATACGCCGTGACCTGGTACGCTATCGCATTTTAGAGGGAGGCAATTGGCTTGATAAAGAACCGAACCATTACTTCCAGCAGTTCTATCAAAGCATTCCTCTTAAAGATGTATGTCTGGAGGCAAAAGACCATACAGGACAGGTTTCCAAGGAAGATCGAGAAAATAGAGAACAGGATTTCCGCGAAGGAAAATTCCCGGTTCTCTACTGCTCTCCTACGATGGAGTTAGGTATCGACATCAAGGATTTATCTGTTGTAGGTATGCGCAATGTACCACCTACTCCAGCCAATTATACCCAGCGGGCAGGTCGTGCTGGTCGAAGTGGACAAGCAGCATTGGTTTACACCTATTGCCGTCCACGTAACTCACATGAGAATTATTACTTGACCCATCCAGAAAAGATGGTCAAAGGAGAAGTGAAGGCTCCAAGAATGGAATTGGTTAATGAAGAACTGTTCCGCACGCACCTCCACTCTACCATTCTCGCATTGTGCCCTATTACTGAGCTTTCTGATGGCATCAAGGATTTGGTAGATTATAAAGACATCAACAACATCACTTTAAAAGATGAGGTTCGTGTAGCCCTGCAACTTACTCCAGAACGCAAGGAGCAGGTCAAGTCGGTTTTCAGACGAATCATGAATGACACCTTCCTGAAAGACCGGATGGAAACAGAACAACCTATCTGGTTCACCGAGCATTGGCTGGACAACATCCTCACTAACTATGAGTATGATTTCGACAAGGCACTCAACCGCTGGCGTTCTCTCTACAAACAAGCGCAAACCCAGATAGAAGAAGCTAGTCTTGTCATCAACAATCGCATCTATGGCGAAAACTCCAAGGAGAAACGTGAAGCCCATATCAAGCAGTTGCGCGGTGAAAGTCTCCGAGATATGCTGCTGGGAGTTAACCAAGGTAAGAATAAAGAAGAAAACGAATTCTATCCATATCGTTATCTTGCCAGCGAAGGCTTCTTGCCAGGTTATAACTTTACCAAGTTGCCACAACGTGCACTGCTACAATACAAGTCGGACAAAGTGGAATATCTAAGCCGTCCAAAGCGTCTTGCACTAAGTGAATTCGGTCCGCAGAACATTATATATAATAATGGTGGAAAGTTCCGCATCAACCGAATGCAGATACTATCAGAGGTGATTCCTCACAAGTTCTTCTATAATCCTAAGACGGGGGTTGTATATAAAGATGAGGAGAATACCACCCATCACACAGATATCATCACTGGCGAGTCTCTTGACGGTGTGGCAAAACTTATCCCAGGTATGTGCATTGAGGCTCAGGACATGGTAGCAGCAGAAACGGAAAAGATTACTTGTCAGGAGGAAGAGCGTTCCCGCAAGTACTATAAGACAAAGACCTATTTTGCAAGTGATGATCCAAGAGCTATCAGCGAGTGCGAACTGAAGTCTCCTCATAGTGAGCATTTGGCAAATATTCGCTATATCCCTTCATGCCGACTTACCTATATATTGGAATCACGTAACGATGATAATGCCAATGGGTTTGCATTCGACACAAAAACAGGCGATTGGATTAGCAACGAACGTCTTTCACGCATTCAGGAAGAAGCAGACAAGAATCCAGAAGAAGCAGACAGAATCAAGTTTGTCAAACTCTTCACAGAAACAACTGCCAATGCCATATATATCCAACCGCTTAAAGCATTGCTTTTAGACCGGAAAGAAGCTGTCCGCACCTTCCTCTATGCCTTCAAGCAGGCTATCGAGGATGTCTTCCAAATAGAGGGAAGCGAAATGGGCGCAGAAGTGATGGGAGAAGGAACAACCCCTAATATCCTCATCTATGAAAATGCAGAGGGATCTTTGGGTGTGCTTAGCCGTCTTGTGCATGAGCCGGAAGCCTATAGGGATGTCGTAAAAAGAGCATACGAGATTTGCTTCAACAAACCGGAATTGACACAGGATGAGATTAACGAATTGACACCTGCCGATTATTCCAATCTGCTCAACTACTATAATCAGCCATATCATCAGCAGATAGATATCAGACTGATATATAGAACATTGAAGTTGATGCAAGAAGCTAAAGTAGAGACCCACCATGCAGGGCAATCCCTTGGTTACGACGAGCAGTATGCTGCTTTGGAAGCCGCAAGAGACCACAACAGCTCTACTGAATATGAGTTCTTGAAGTATCTTTACGACCATCACTTGCGCTTGCCAGACAAGGCACAGCCGATGTTTCCAGAGGAGTATTACGTACAGCCAGACTTCATGTATGGCGACCGCATTGTAGTCTTCTGCGACGGAACGCCACACGACCGTCCTGAAATACAAGAGGATGACAGAGAGAAACGGGAAGTACTCGAAGATGCAGGATTCGTAGTCCTGGCTTGGCATTATGCAACGCCACTAGCAGACTTCATCAATCAATATTCAGATATATTTACCCCAGTAAAATAAACGATATGGATTACAAGACTGGTACACTGATTGAATTCAGAAATCGTCCTTGGGTTGTTCAGCAATCAGGAGAGGACGAACTTATGATAATAAAACCATTAGGAGGTACAGATGCCGAAACCATCGGTCTCTACCTTCCTCTCTATGGGGATGAACTACAGATTCATTCCTACAATTTTCGTCGGCCTACAGCTGATGACATCGGGAAAAACAGTTATAAGGCATCTGCAAAGGTGCTTTATAACGCTTGCCGTTTATCGTTCAGAGATATAGCTGGTCCATTCCAGTGTCTTGGAAAACTATCTTTCGAGCCACGTCCATATCAGATGGTTCCGCTGATTCTTGCACTCAAACAAGAAAAGATCAGACTGCTCATCTCTGATGACGTTGGTATTGGAAAGACCCTGGAATCATTATTGATTGCCAAAGAATTACTCGACCGCCACGAAATTAACCATTTCGCAGTAGTATGCTTGCCACACCTTTGCGAGCAGTGGCAAAATGAAATCAAGGACAAGTTTGGCTTGGATGCAGAGATTATCCGTTCTTCTACCATCAGCCGTTTGGAGAAAAAACTGCGTCCAGACCAGAATGTGTTCCGTGACATCCCCTACCAGGTTATTTCCATTGATTATGTGAAACAAGGCAATAAGCGAAATATCTTCCTCGACCATTGCCCGGATTTCGTGATTGTTGATGAAGCCCATACTTGCGCCAAGCCAACTGGCGCCAACAAATACCAGCAACAGCGCTATCGCTTGTTAAGTGACTTGGCCAATAAACCTGAGCAGCAACTGGTCTTGCTGACAGCTACTCCTCATAGCGGTCAAAGCGAAGAGTTTCAGTCCCTTATCGGATTATTGAATCCTAAGTTCGAGAACTACCAGCTTCAAACCGCTACAGAGCGCGAGGAACTGTCCCATTACTTCGTACAACGCCGCCGTGCCGACATCAAGCAGTATCTAGGCAATGAAATCGTCTTCCCTGAACGTGTCCGAATCGACAAGGATGAATACTCCTTCACTCCAGATTATCGCAATTTGTTGGGGCACCTGATAGAATATGTAAAACATGGCATCCAGAAGGTATCAGGAGCAGATAAACGCAAACAACGCTATATCTACTGGGATCTCCTGGCCTTGATGCGTGGAGTAATGTCAAGTCCTGATGCCGGTATCAGCATGTTGCAAAACAAGATAGACAAGAGAGAAGATTCGTCATCAGCAAATACTGAAGATGAATCCGAGCAGGTATATATATTCAATGATCCTCTGAAGGATTTGTTGAATGCCGACGATATCGTTCCTGAAGCATTAGAAACAACCAGTGCTACAGATAAGAAAGAGTTCCACAGCTTCATCAAGCAGTTGGAACACATCAAGGAAACGGATGGTGATGAAAAGGTGAAACAGGCTCTTGACATTGTGAAGTTCTCTCTTGACAGTGGCATGAACCCTATCGTATTCTGCCAGTATATCCAAACAGCTGAGTATGTTGGCAAATATATCACAGACCAGCTCGCCAGCAACAAGAAGTTTAAGAAGGTGGTTGTGGGTGTGGTTACCAGCCGTTTGGCTGATGAGGAGCGCAAGATGAAGATTGATGCCTTGGCACAGGAAGACCGCCACGTATTGGTTTGTACCGACTGCCTCTCAGAAGGTGTCAACTTACAGCAAGGCTTTGAGGCTGTCCTCCATTACGATCTTCCTTGGAACCCAAACCGCATGGAACAACGTAATGGCCGTATCGACCGCTTCGGACAAACTGCCGATGCTGTCCTTATATCCACGCTTCATGCTAAGAACAACCCGGTGGATGATATAGTGCTCAATGTTTTATACAAAAAGCAGGAAGAGATACGCAAGAAGCTGGGTGTCTATCTGCCTATCGCAGACAATGATGCTTCATTGATGGAAAACATCATGCAGCGAATTTTCGATGCCAAGGTTCCTACAAGAACCGACTATATGGAGCAGTCCCTGTTCGATAACGACCCGGAATGGAACAAGCAACAGGAAGAGGAACTTGAGATTCAACTCAAAAAGATGGAAGAGAACGAGAAGATTTCTCACACCTACTTCGCTCATAACAATAAGCAGATGGATCCAACCCGACTGACAGCATCCTTGGAAGAAGCCAAATCGGTAATTGGAGGTGTAGAAGATACCCGTGACTTCGTGATTGAGCAACTATTGCATGTCGGTGTAAACGTTCATACAGACGATATACCTTTGTGTTACAGTTTCCAACTCCTGGAGTTACCTGCAAATCTGCGCCACTACTTCGCCGACAAGGCAACCTCCAAAGGGCTTGTGCGCATATCTTTTGCTTCCCCAACTCCCAAGCATTATATGTATATAGGACGCAACCATACATTCGTAGAGGATTTGAGCCGTGCCGTTGTCAACGATTCCGTCAATGGTGGCGAATTGGGAGCATGCCGGGCTTTGGTAATGGAAACAACAGAAGTGAAGAAACGAACCACCATACTATTGATGCGTGTTCGTAGTGTTATCCGTGACAAAAAGATAGAGAACCGAGAACTGGTGGGTGAAGAAATGATATTTGTGGGCTATCGTGGAAAGATAGAAAACCACGATTTCCTTACACAAGAAGAAGCCAAACAGCTTTTCCTGCACTCAATGGCATCTGGCGATATGGACTTGCCTACACAGAAGACTCTTCTTACAAATGCCATCCGTTGGATTAACAATGAGACAGAACTTCGTCAACACACAGATGAGATAGCCCTGGAAAGAGCTTCACATCTGGTAGAAGCTTTCGCCAAATATCGCACCTACCTGAAGGCATCAGAGTACCAAGTGGTAGAACCTGTATTGCCAATGGATGTAATTGCTGCTTATCTGTTTGTACCGAAAATAAATATTTAATTTATAATGGAATACATTGATTTCAAAAGACTGATAGATGCTTTGACCGCCAAGCCAAAAGAGACGGAGTGGTTAGAGTTCAAACATAATTTTCATTCTAAGGAAGAGATTGGCGAAAGAATCTCTGCCCTGTCAAACAGTGCCTATTTGAGCAATATGCCGTTTGGTTACATCGTATTTGGCATTGATGACGAAAGCCATAACGTTATTGGCACAGACTTATATGGTAAACTGAAAATGGTAGGCAACGAAGAACTGGAATCCTGGTTGTCAACCCGTCTGAATCCCCGTATTGACTTCGAAATAATCGATGATTTTGATTATGAAGCAAACGGACATGTCTGCATCTTCAAAATACCAGCTACAACAAACCGCCCTGTAAGTTTCCTGCATGAGTCTTATATCAGAGTGGGTACCATTACCCGAAAGTTGAAAGACTTTCCGGCTAAAGAAGCCAAGATATGGAAAGGTGGTCAGAAGCCATTGGAAAAGATAGTCTTGAAAAAGGGCTTGTCAGGACAGGATGTGTTTTCTTTTCTCAGTGCAGAAGTGTACTTTGACATGATGAACTTGCCACTTCCACAAGATATCAATGGTATCTTAGACCGATTCCTGTCAGAGAACCTGATTACCAAAGATGAAATAGGATATGGAATTACCGAACTGGGCGCTATCCTGTTTGCCAAACGTCTTTCCGACTTCGATGGATTGAAAAGAAAAATGGTTAGAGTCATTGTCTATAAAGGCAAAGGTAAAGTAGAGACTATCCGTGAACAATCTTTTGACAAAGGTTATGCCATCTGTTTTGAAGAAATGGTTGCGTGGATAAATAGCCAACTTCCTGCCAATGAAGAAATTGGAATGGCATTAAGAAAAGATGCTCGAATGTATCCAGAAATTGCTATACGTGAGTTAGCGGCAAACATGATTATACATCAAGATTTTTCTGAGCAAGGATTCCCTATGATTGAAATCTATTCCGACCGCATTACACTCTCTAATCCGGGACAACCTCTGATAAGCATAGAGCGTTTCATTGACGAATATCAGTCCAGAAACGATTCTCTTGCCGATATTATGCGTAGAATGGGTATCTGCGAAGAGAAAGGAAGTGGTATGGATAAGACAATCTTCTATATAGAGTTATACCAACTTCCTCCTGTACGTCTTCAGCTTCAAGAAACAAGAACGGAAGCAACTGTATTCTCTTATCGAAAATTTGCTGATCTTGATAAAACAGAAAGGGTAATGGCTTGCTACCAACATGCTTGTCTAAGGTATGTTTCCAATGAGAAGATGAATAACCAATCCCTTAGAGGACGATTAGGAATTGAAGACAAAAACTATCCTATGGCATCAAGGATCATTAAGGATGCCTTGGAGGCTAAACTCATCAAAGAGGAACATTCCGAGGGTAACAGTAGGCATAATTATATTCCCTATTGGGCTTAAATATAGCTGACATGTAACTGGCATGTAACTGAGCTATACAAAAATAGCTCAGCTATTATCATAAAAGTCCCTGTTTATGGGGATTTGAACATATCATCGCCATGTAACTGGCATGTAACTGAATAAAATTTATGGACTATACAAGTATTCATATATATGGTCATCTTCTCTCTGATGACATCTTACATCATATAGAGCGTGAAAACACGCTCAACGGCAACCGTGACCAGGATTTCGGAATGGATATTTCCGTATCTTCGGTCATAGACTACGTATGGAGCAGCCTGCGCAATGATTGGAACTTCTACAAGGAACGTGCCAGCAATGAGCGATTGGTCAACAAGGATCCATACGGAACCCGTCGTGCCCGTGATCTGATGGAACGACTGTTCCAAAGCTTAGGCTATTCGCTCGACCGCCAGGCTACCAATATAGAAGTGGCTGGCACCAACTACGACATTAGCTATACCTGCCACGACCTGGGTAAAATGCCATTCATTATCATAGGTGAGGGTATCAGTGCCGACGGAAGCATTGATACCCTGGACAAGTGTTCCCTCGACTATCGTGCCAAAGGCGGTATGCGCAAGAAGTCGGCTCATGCCACTATGCTCGAATATCTCAACGCCACAGAGAATGTATATGGCATCATCAGCAACGGACAAATCCTGCGAATCATCCGCAACTCCGGACAGCTGGTGAAGCTCACCTATATAGAGTTTGACCTCCGCCGTATGCTGGAGGAAGACAAATACACCGAGTTTTGCCTGATGTTCCGTCTGCTTCACGCGTCTCGTTTCCGCACAAGCGGTGACGAGCCATGCGTAATGGAACGCTGGTTCAATATGAGCATCGAGTCAGGCAACCGCATTCGCAATGGTTTGTCTCGTGCCGTGCAAACCACGATGGAAACCATCGGAAATGCCGTATTGACATCAGAAGGTGAAGGTAATGACGCATTGCGCGAAGCCTTCGCCAATGGAACGATGGATGCAACCCAACTCAACAAGGAACTCATCCACTTCATCTACCGTCTCCTCTTCCTGTTTATCATTGAGGATAGAGGATTGGTTTATCAGATTCCCGATTCACCTGATGCTCCAGATTACAAGCAGTTATGCCAGTGGCAGGACATCTACAAGAAGTTCTATGCAGCAAGCCGTCTGCGCCATCTCTCGGAATTGGCGTACCTGAAACAACGCCAGTATGCCGACCTATGGCAGGGATTGATGGATACTTTCCATCTCTTCGAGCCAGATACTTTTGGCGAGAAACTGGGCATCAAGCCATTGGGTGGTGTGCTCTTTGGCACAGAAACCCTACATTGGCTGAAACAATGCCAGGTAAGCAACAAGGATTTGCTCGCTGCATTCTCTGCTCTCAACGAGTTTGAAGACGAGCGTCAGCAGAAAGTAAAGATCAACTATTCCTCTCTCGACGTAGAGGAGTTTGGTTCTGTATATGAAGGCATTCTCGAAATGCGCCCATTCGTACAGCCGGGTGTTGCCGCTTCCGACTGGCAGTTTGGTTTCGTTGGCGGTTTAGACCGTCAAAGCACTTCTTCTTATTATACACGTCCCGACTTGGTACAGAATCTTATCAAAACTACACTAGAACCTGTCATCAAGGAAAAGATTGCAGCACAGACTACCACAGAAGAGAAGGTAAAGGCATTGCTCAACATGAAGGTTTGTGATGCAGCAAGTGGCTCCGGACATATTGTATTGGCGATGGCTCGCACCATTGCCTGGTATATCTGTACCCTCCGCACAGGTGAGGACAACCCGGCTTCGCTGGATTATCGTCAGGCGCTTCGTGAGGTTATCTCCCGCTGTGTTTATGCCGTAGATTACAACCCCGATGCCGTAGAACTTTGCAAAGTAGTATTGTGGATTGAAGGTTATTGCGCAGGCAAGCCACTTTCATTCCTCGATCATCATATCCGTTGCGGTAATTCCGTATTGGGTGTTTCCGACTTGCAGATGCTGATAGATGGTGTACCAGACAAGGCTTTGACCGCAGAGAACAAAGATACATTGAAGGCTTTAAAGAAGATGAATCAGGAAGCCGTAAAAGCAGTAAACGGAACTTTAGATAATGAGCCTACATTAGGTTTGGAGGATTCCTTTGGTGTTGAGAATATGTCTGCTGCCCAGATTGGCTTAGCTGATAAGATTCGCTTTATCAACCACTTACCGGAAGATACTTTAGAGGAAGAGATCATCAAGCAGGAACGATGGAAAGAGCTGATGGAGTCTGCACGAGTAGATTGTTTGCGCCGTGCATGCGACATCTATACCAGTGCATTTTACCATACTGTTCAAGAAGACGAACTTTATAAAGACAATGGAGGCAGCAATAAAGAACTGATTCTGGAAGCTGAGGTTCCATATACCAAGACCGTGATGCGTGCGCTTCAGGAAATTAATGCTATGGAATGCCTTGAAAAAGGCAAGCCACTGCCTACTTACTATCGCCAGCTCTCTGCCGACTTCAAGACAGAAGTAAAGCGTATGGCTGATGAACAGCGTTTCTTCCATTGGTGCGTAGAGTTTCCGGAGGTATTTGCTGCCAATAAGGGATTTGATGTCATGTGCGGTAATCCGCCATGGGATAAGATCAAGGTAGAAGACAAGAAATGGTTTGAAAGTCACAATCGTGCCGACATTGTAAATGCTGGCACAGCAAGCCAACGCAAAGAAGCGATAGAAGCCTTACAGACTTCAGACCCAACATTATATAAGGAATATACTAAAGCCCTCAGCGATGCCGAGAGCCTTAGCCGTTTCGTGCGCTTTGCAGGCAGATTCGACCTAACTGCAACTGGAGACATCGACCTCTATCCAATGTTTGCAGAACTATGTCTTTCTTTCTCTAAAGAGGCATGGGGACTTGTCATGCCTACAGGTATAGCGGTGAATGACAGCAACAAGGCTTTCTTTTCAAAGCTTATTGATGAAAACAGACTGGTTTCATTATACGACTTCGAGAATAGAGAGAAGCTATTTGAAATAGACAGTCGTTTCAAGTTCTGCCTTATCACAGCAGGCAAAACCCAAACAGAGCCTCGTACAGTAAGTGGTGGTTTCTATCTGACACGCCTTGACCATCTACTTGATCCTCGTCGCATATATTCTTTGCAGACGAGCGATTTTGCACGTCTTAATCCCAACACAAAGACTTGCCCAGTATTCCGTACAAGCCGTGACGCAAAGCTGACTGCTAAGATTTACCGAAACTCCACTATTTTATATAATGAAGTTACGGGAGAAAATCCTTGGAATGTAAAATTCGCAAGAATGCTTGATATGTCTAACGATTCATATCTCTTCCGAACTTATGCACAACTGACAGAACTTGGCGCAACTCTGAATGGTACTACATTCACAACAGTAGATGGTGAAACATACGTTCCACTCTATGAAGGCAAGATGATCTGGCACTACAACCACCATTATGGTTCATGGCCTATAGAAGGAGAACGCCCAAATTCCATCAACATGCCATCTGAAACAGAACTTGAAAATCCAGACAGTTGCATTATGCCATGGTATTGGGTTCCATTATCAGCCGTAAACGACAGATTAGTAAAATATGACAAAGATGGAAATATTGTGTGGGAATGGAAGCACAAATGGATGCTTGGATACAGATGTGTCGCAAGAAGTGTTGATATACGAACTTTCATTTGCTCACCTATTCCCAACGCCATAGGCGTTGGGAATAGTGCCACGCTCCTCTACGCGGAGCGTGGCACTATGCCCGTGGCTTCGCTTTGCGCCATGATGTCATCTTTAACTTTTGATTTTGCCGTAAGGCAAAAAGTCGGCGGCATCAATATGAGTACATTTTTTGTCAAACAATTCCCTGTCCTCACTCCCGACCAAATCCCATCTGCCATGCAATGGCAGATCGTGAAGCGAGTAGCCGAGCTATGCTATTTCAATCACGATATGGCTGGTTGGGCTTCGGAGTTATGGGAAGAAATGAGCGAGGAACAGCGTTCCGAGCTACCACAGTTGGGAGCACAGCAGCCTTGGATTTACAATCCAGAGCGCAGAGCCATCCTCCAAGCCGAGCTTGACGCCATCTTTGCCCACCTTTATGGCCTCAACACTGAAGATCTCCGTTATATCTTAGACCCAGAAGATGTCTGTGGCAAAGGCTGCATCAACGAGACCTTCCGTGTGCTGAAAGACAACGAGATACGCCAGTACGGAGAATACCGCACCAAGCGCCTCGTCCTCAAAGCCTGGAATAAATTTGGATTTAACAATTAAAATGAAAATTTTATGGACAATGTGATAGTTTTAGGTAATGGATTTGATATTGATTTGGGATTAAAAACTTCTTTCAAAAGTTTTGTTGAATCATTTGAATTTTTATCGATTCCAGATATACCTTTAATCAAAAAGATCAAAGAAAGATCTGTTGAAAATTGGTATGATTTAGAAGGGTTACTCCGCAATGAACTTATAGCTTACTCACTATCACCATCAGTTGAATGTGCCGAAGATATAAACAATGCATGGCTTATGATTACAAAGGCATGGGGAAGATACCTTCCTGAATTAACAGATTTGGATAAAATTTCTATCAATAAGAATTCATGTGCTTATCATTTACTTTTAGTAGATGAAGCACATGAAAGTTCTTGGTATACATTTAACTATACCGATCCATGGTATCTGTGTAAAATGTATTCACAAAAGAAAGCCGTTTATATCCATAACGAGAATATTCCATTAGACTGGGCAAAGCATCATGGCTTTATGTATCAAACACCTACTAATTTGATTATTGGTGTAGACAACATGGAGCCTCCTTGTATAAATTCAAACACTCACCTATCACGCATCATCAAAACAAAAAATCCCCATTTCCAAAAAGGTATGAAGGAAAATATCGTAGAAAGATTATTTACAGCAGACAATGTTGTGATATTTGGACAATCATTAGGCATCACTGACTCCGACTATTTTAAGCCATATTTCCGTGGCATTATTGAAGGAAAAATAAAAAGGCTGAATATTTTTATTGTTACCCACAATGAGGAGAGCTTTTCTAATATCTATTCAAATATGCAAGAATATGGCATAAAAATTGAAGAAATAAACAAAACTAACGTCGAAGTGCATTTAGTGTATACAATAAAAGGTTCACAATCAATGGAATTCATGCAGATGCTTACAACTTTATATGGATGCATATTTTAAGAATTAACAATATGAGGACATTTAGTGATTTTGAAAAGGATGTTTTAAAGTTCATGGTATATAACCCTGAACCTCAAGACATGTGTGCAATTGCATTATTTGAAAAATTCTGCAATTGTTACCTTATAAGATGGACAGAAGATTTCTCAAAATTGATTCTCGTTTATGACAAAGGTGAAAATTTTACTGATATTCGACAAAAAGTATTTGATATAGTTGTATTGCTTAACTATTTAGAAAAGAATTATTATATCGGAATATTTCCTTTAAATCTGCTAAAAAGCAAACAAATATTCAATCACAAAAAATATGAGTTGGATGATGTAAATGAACATTCTATAAGAATTTGGCAAATAGATAAATGCACAATACAAAGCAATCATCCCATATTAAAAGATTTTGGAGAATGCAACAGGAAGATACTTCTTAGTACAGAAACTCTGATTGAAAACACAACAATAGGTAAGCAAATTCAACAATATGCAAATGCGACCTATCATGTTACACAAACATTAAAGGATTTTGTAGATAATAATTTTCAGACTATAGACGATATAAAATATCAAAAGACATACTGTCAAGCTTGGATTGGCATTTTTATTGCAGGTATCTTAAGCATTATAAGTATCTGTCTTACAATATACTTTGGATATAAAAAATAAACTATATGAATACAGAACAACAAAAGATAGAATACAAGAGTCTGCAAAAATTCGAACTGGAGAGAAAGGATTCAAAGAACTCTCCACTACTTGTGTGGCTTTAGCCAATGCACAAGGAGGACAAATTATGATTGGCGTGGAAGACAAGACTAAGAAACCAACTCCCCATCAGGTTATACCACAAGAATGTTCGACCTATTACTCCCTGGGATTTGCAATCCCGTCAACAAGCAAAAAAGAAGCGGATTTTAAATCCGCAAAATAAATTGGTCGAACATTTTTTAACACCGGATTGCAAATCCGGGGGACGCCTGGCGGAAGACAATAGCAAGTAGAATACCTGATGTTGAAATCAAAGAAATTCGCAAGCTTGTTTACTCTATGGTCGGAACCGAAATAGCGAAGAAAGGCACTCGCGTAGATTGTAGATACTATTTAATTTAATGGCTAATAAAAAAATAACCGAAAAATAAATTTTTGTTAATAGATTCACATTAATCTGATTATCAAATAGATGCCTCTTTCTTATTCTTTTATTTTCAGCTAAAACACAGAAAATAAAATGATAAGAAAAAGGCACAACCGATTTGCGTCAAATGGTTCTACAGTATCTCAGCAATGCAGGTTGTGAAGGTGCCAAGCGAGATAGTATATACGAATATCTCAAATTTCGACGAAAAACAATGTATTTCCGTCGAAACTTAAGCCAATCCGTCGAAACTATATCAGTTACGTCGAATTTCGACGGATATAGCGAAGTAAATCAACTAAAAAAGGTCGCCAGCATTTTGGCGACCTTTTTTAGTATCATATTTACTTCGTATTCAAAACCAGCTTCTTGGCTTTCATCTTTTCGCCAGCCACCGAAAGTTCTATCTTTCCTGGCTTATCGCCTGCTCTCAATATCACGAGGGCGGAACCCTGGAAGAGATTGCGCTGGATGGACTTCTCCAACTGGGTCTTTCCGATATGAAGTTCATCAGATGCGATGTTTCCGTTATCCACCGCCACGATATTCGCATCGCCCTTCACGGTGAAAGTCAACTTATCGAATGCCTTGGCATCCTTCACGTTCAGTACTCTCCTGCCCTTCTTATCTACTGCATAGATGCGAACGTGCATCAGATCCTTACCGTCAGCATGCCAGGTCTCCATATCTGGAACCAGCTTCAGAGCCACAGCCAGCAGACTTCTCCTTCTGGTCGTTATGACCGAACTCACAGATCACATAAACAGCAATTAAATTTTCATTCTCCTTTCACAATCACCAGAGCATTCTCATAATCAGCTACTTAAGTGTGAAAGGAGAATTCTCTGAAACAACAATAATAATCAGCAGAAAGGACTATAGATATAAGGAGAAGACAACTTAGTCTAAAGGAGAAAGCTACTATCACAAAAGGAATAGAAAAGGCTTCTTTGTATCGGATGACCCGGGTCATCCATATAGATGACGGGAGTGAGCCATATAGATGACCCGAGTCATCCATATAGACGAGCTTAATCATCCAGCCGATAAATCGTCCCTTTTTGCCTGCCAATATCTATCCCTCATCCTTCTGGTTACTATGCTTCATCCCAACATTCATAACAAAGACACCCACTATTCATTATCAAGACGCTCACTATTCCCTATCGGAGCAAGACACATCGCCATATTTAAGCTTAGACATCAATTACCATATCAAAATAAAGAGATTTTTCCTTTCACACTTAACTCTCTTATTTTCAACACAATCCAGATTCCGTGAAAGGAGATTTATGATCCACCTTAAATATTTTCTGCAAATCACTCCACCCACCACTAGAATATCTTCTTTTGAGCAAGGTACGTCCCCACCTATCTGGTAATGCATCAGAAAAGCATCCGAAAAATACAGAAGTCTGCCGGCATCACTACCAGCACAATATCTCCCACTCCATTTGGCTCTCCAAGATAGGAAAAGATTCGGGATGTAAAAACGAAAAAACAATAGCCAAAGGCTCTCTTGCTTCCATGCAAGGGAGCCTTTTTCTTTGTAAAAGCCTCAAAATTTTGCCTGCTTGTCTTGTCAGTCTCAATCTTTTTTTATATTTTTGCAAAGAATAAGCAAAATAGCAGCAATGAAAATAGACAATAAGGCTCTATGAGAAGTTATAAACCATATATCATCAAACTATGCATCGTTTTCCTCTGCTTTGGCAGCCGGATACTTACCAGCTCTGCCCAGAAAGTAGAGACAAACGATTATTTCTATGTACTCAATACCCTACAGGGGCTTTCTGATAACCATGTCCTACAAATGATGCAGTTGACAGATGGCAGATTGGCGGTGAGAACTCCCAAGGGCATCAATCTCTATGATGGAAGGCGCTTCTCCTTGATTCCCCTTCCTGCAGAAAAGGCAGAAAACATCACGAAATACAAGGGGCAGACGCATCTTTATGCCGATAGCCAGGACAGGTTATGGGTAAAGGAATACCAGAAGATATTCTGTATTCTGCTTGCAGAGGGCAGAATTCTAGAACATCCCCTTGACGCTCTGTCAGGAAATGGAAAAGAGAATAAGATGAAAATGATGCGAAACGGTCCGACCCGGAATGACATTCAGGATCTGTTTGTAGATAGCAGGAAAAATGTATGGGTTGTTATGGGTGATTCGCTGCTCAATACGCAGGATGGCAATCTAATCCATTTGAAGAAGGAATGGGGGTGTCTGCAGGATCTGGATACCGATGGCAGACAGGTTTATGCTTTCATGGATTCAGGAATCGTGGCGGTTTTTCAGAATGATAAGCTGACCTATACCGCTTCTGCCTATTCTGCAGCCAAAGCTCAGCATTATCAGAACACCTCACTCACCGTTCAGACACCGAGCGGACAGTTTTACCAGATAAGAACCGGACGAGATGAAAAGAACAAGACGGATGCTTCCATCTTCCTGCATTTTAATCCGGAAACCCGGAAATATTCCAGGATATACGCATGCGATTACCTCTTGCATACATTGAACATGTCATCAGACAATCAGGCTCTGATCAGCTGTCAGCATGGTTATCTGATGTTCGACTTCAAGTTGGGCACTACTCCACGCGAGGTAAAGGAATTGGCTTTGCCTGACGGAAAATCGCTCACCACAGGCATCAATACGGTTTATCGGGATAAGGAAGGAGCCATCTGGCTGGGAACCTATCACGATGGTCTGATTTATGTTTCACCAATGTTGGGCCTCTTCTTCACGATAGACCACCCCTGGTGGAAGTCGGGATGGGCGATAGCTGGCTTGGTGGTTTTCCTCGTGATTCTGGTGGGCATCATCACTCTTTATCTTCGTAGAGGAAAGAAAATAAATGTAATAAATACCGATTCCACAAAAGATAACATTCCTTCCTTGCCAGAGGATAGCCTACTACCGGAAACAGCCGAAGCTATCAATCGGGAGCCCGAGCTGATTCTTAAGGTACGTACTCTGATAGAGCAGCATCTGGAAGATGGCGAATATGGCGTGGAACAACTGGCACAGGATCTCTGTATGGAGCGGACAGGACTTTATAAAAAGCTGACGGCTCTGACCAATACTACTCCCGTGGCATTTATCCGCAGCATCCGGCTTCATCGTGCAGCAGCCTTGCTTCAGGAAGGTAAGCAGAGTGTGAATGAAATTGCCGAGCGAACGGGCTTCAGCTCGCCCAGCTATTTCACCAAGTGTTTTAAGAAGGAATTTGGCGTATTGCCTTCCGAATATAGATAAATGATGCCGGAATAGCCCTGGAATGGGGTTTTTCCGGCATTTTTCAACAAATGTACCACTCGAATCATCATTTGTTTTATCCCTTTTCTAACATTTAGCATTACCTTTGCAGCAGAAATCCAATCCTATGTATTTGGAATTGGATAAATCATAAACCCTCTAATATAATAAACAAAAGTATGCTAAAGAATTTATCTCTCATTGCCCTTTTGGGCATTGCTGTCGTTGGCGTTCCAAGTGAACTCTGCGCCAAGAACGTAAAGGTGACAGGCATCCAGAAAGGTGCGGCTGCCAAGTCCATCATCCGCCAGGTGGCTCAGCAGAATGTAACCATCGAATTCTATTCACCATCCATCGTCCGTATCTTGAAATCAGATGCAGGACTCGCTGCTCCCGTTCAGAAGAAAAGCTATTCAGTCATCTTGAAACCTCAGCAGATGAAGGGTATTCAAATACAGGAAAACGGGGATATTGTAAATATTAAGTCTAGTTTTATTTCCGTCGAACTGAATCAGCAGACAGGCGAAATCCGCTTCCTTTCGAAGGATGGAAAACTGTTGCTTACCGATACGAAGACCCGTCTGGAAGCCCGCAAGGATGAAGCCAACAAGGGCAAGTACCGCATAGAGCAGGACTTCCGTCTTGCCGACGACGAGGCCATCTATGGCTTGGGACAGCTGCGTGATGTTTACATGAATCAGCGTGGCCGAAAGAACATCGAACTCTGGAATCATAACACCTATATCGCCATCCCTTATTTCACCAGCGAGAAGGGCTATGGTCTTTACTGGGACAATGCCGGAAAAACTTATTTCAATGATGTGGTAGCATCCAGGAACAATAGCAACCAGCCATCATGCACTTCCTTTACCAGCGAAGTGGGAACCTGCGCTGACTACTATTTCATGTACAAGGATGGTACGCAGGATGGAGTCATCGCCAGCATCCGTGAACTCACCGGACAGGCTACGATGTTCCCGAAATGGGCAATGGGCTTCTGGCAATGCCGCGAGCGCTATAAGACCAGCGACGAACTGGCAGGCGTATTGGATAAGTATCGCGAACTGAAGATTCCTACTGATGCCATCGTGCAGGATTGGCAATATTGGGGATGCGATTCCAACTGGAATGCGATGAAGTTCCAGAACCCATATTATATTAATAAGGTGGGCGACCCAGCTTATGCCAAGTATCTTCCTACTGATATGAAGCAGATGAAGGCACAGGGCGAGCCTCGTTTGAAGAGTCCGGAGGAAATGGTGAAGTATGTTCATAAGAACGATGCTCACCTAATGATTTCTATCTGGTCAAGTTTTGGTCCTTGGACCGAACAGTATCGTGAGCTGAAGAAGATGAATGCTCTCCTTCCTTTCGATACCTGGCCAAGAAACAATGGCGTGATGCCATACGATGTCTTCAATCCGAAGGCTCGCGACCTCTATTGGAAATATCTTTCTCATCTCTACCAAATGGGATTCGATGCCTGGTGGACCGATTCTACGGAACCAGACCATTTTGAGAAGCCGGGTGATGAGAACTACCAGACCTACGACGGTTCATGGCTTGGAGTGAAAAACGCCTTCCCATTATTGCATAACAAGAGCATCTATGAGCATCAGAGAGCGATGAAGGGTAACGAAAAGCGTTCGCTCCAGATGACCCGAAGCGGCAGTTTTGGTATACAGCATTATGGCACTCTCTGCTGGAGCGGCGATGTGTTAGCTTCCTGGAACGAGATGAAGAATCAGATTCCATCGGGTTTGAACTTCTCGCTCTGTGGCATTCCTTTCTGGAATACCGACCTGGGTGGTTTCTTCTACTGGGAGTTTGAACAGAATCCTAAGAATCCTGCTGTTCAGGAATTGCAGACCCGTTGGATGCAATGGGGAACCTTCATGCCATTGATGCGCAACCACTGTTCTGCACCGATGGTAAGCGAACTGTATGAATTCGGAAAACAGGGCGACTGGGCTTATGATGCCATGATTAAGAGCATCAAGCTGCGCTATCGTCTCCTTCCTTACATTTACAGTACAGCAAGCGACTGCGTGCAGAATAGCGGAAGCATGATGCGTGCCCTGGTGATGGACTATGCGGCAGACAAAAAGGCTTCCCGCCTGAACGATGAGTATCTCTTCGGCCGCAACATTCTGGTGAAGCCGGTAACCGATCCTTTATACACCTGGAAGGATAAGGAGAAGAAGG
>OLSQ01001271.1_pt1 | contig 21424 bp, 11 predicted proteins | sample 1672561 | NCBI WGS metagenome assembly OLSQ01 (sample SAMEA3136699, study PRJEB25190) | human gut metagenome | biome: human gut; feature: human-associated habitat; material: faeces | place: Austria | collected 2013 | reverse complement strand
GCGTTCGGTTCGCATCCGAGAGGTCGAGGGTTCGAATCCCTTCAGGTCCACCAAACGGGTATTGGACGAACACCTATTTCTTCAGCGGCGGTTTCGCCGTGCAGTGTTCGCTCTGATCCACAACAGAAAAGCGCCGTCTTGGGAAGAATCCCAAGACGGCACTTTTTACAATATATAATTCTGTTTGGTTGCATCAGCTTGTGCAACTATTAGACATATGTGCCTGATTATGGGTGGATGTCCTTTGTTACTTAAACAACGTTTACAAATGATTAAAAGTGGTTGAAATTGCTTGCTTTTGTGTTATGAATCAAACTACTCCAGTAAGCGTAGAAGCCGTCAAAGGGTATATTGAACTTGCGAAGGATGAGTTTGGCATTCAGGATAACCAAGCGTTGAGTGATGTCCTAATAAATCTTTCAGAGTATGTGCATCTATGTCTTTAACTCTAAGGGAGGGTTGTGCTGTGATGACTTTCCCGTATATGAATCTCAAGAATGGCTGAAATCGATCCGCCCGGAAAAGGGCAGCAAGCTGGAGGATGCGGTACGATATTCTCTGAACCAGAAACAGCAGCTCATGGCATTTCTGGACTATGGAGATGTTCCTATCTCCAATAATCTGGCTGAGAACGCGATCCGGCCCTTTGTGGCGGGAAGAAAGAATTGGCTGTTCTGTGACAGTGTCAAGGGGGCGGAATCCAGTGCCATTGTGTATTCGCTGGTGGAAACGGCCAAGGCCAACGACATGGAGCCTTATGGGTATCTATTACTGGTACTGAGCATGCTGTGTTACCTTGGCAATTCCCCAGCTCATGAAGAACTGGAGAAGCTGATGCCCTGGCACCCGGCAGTCCGGCACCAGGAGCATATACGGAAATGAACGAACGGCAGAGTCCCGCGAACGGGACTCTGCCGTAACTTTGTTCGGACCGGGTGATTATTGTGCGCTTACGACAGGTCAGCGACCTGCCGGGCTTGAAGGGATTATACGTACTTAGGTCGGGAGTTACATAGTCTCCGCTCAACCCACTTGCTTGGCGCTGTTTGTCACAACGACCCGCGTATGGGCGATCAGAGTCTGCGTGCCATTTTTAGTACCGTACACATGGATCTGATACGCTCCCACCGAATTGTGCTTCTTCAGGTTCACCGTGTATGTCCAGTTCCCGTCAGAGCCCTTCTTGGCAGAGTACCACACCAAATCATCCTGACCGTTGGCCTCGCTCCAGACGGGGATCATGACCTTTTCGTATGCTCCCGCGTTCTTCACGGTGATCTGCATCGTGCCGAGCTTCTCAGAGACGACCGCTTCCACCGTCGGGTTCTTCGTTGTGGGCAGCTTCGCCACATTGGCCGTGGTACTGGCGATCAATTCCATCTTTCCGGCCTTTACACTGTAGACATGGATCTGATAACGGCCCGTGGAATTGTGGGCAGTAAGATCCACGGTGTACGTCCAGCTGCCGTCAGACTGCTTGGTCGCTTTATACCAGTTGATGTCATCCTGGCCGTTGACTTCGCTCCAGACAGGAATCCGAATCTGGTCGTATGTACCTGTATTCCTCACGGTGAGCTTCATCGTGTTGTAATCCGCAGAGACCACCGCTTCCACCGTGGGCAACTTCGTGGCAGGCAGCTTCGCCACGCTGGCTGTTGTATTGGCGATCAGCTCCGTCTTCCCAGCCTTCGTGCCGTACACATGGATCAGATAACGGCCCGTGGAATTGTGAGCTGCCAGGTCCACGGTATACGTCCAGCTGCCGTCAGACTGCTTGGTGGCCTCATACCACTTGATGTCATCCTGACCGTTGGCCTCGCTCCAGACGGGAAGCATGACCTTTGTATACGTCTCCGCGTTCTTCACGGTGATCTGCATCGTGCCGAGCTTCTCAGAGACAACCGCTTCCACCGTCGGGTTCTTCGTTGTGGGCAGCTTCGCCACGCTGGCTGTTGTATTGGCGATCAGCTCCGTCTTCCCAGCCTTCGTGCCGTACACATGGATCAGATAACGGCCCGTGGAATTGTGGGCTGCTAGATCCACATCGCACGTCCAGCTGCCGCCGGCCTGCTTGGTAGCCTTATACCACTTGATGTCATCCTGACCGTTGACTTCACTCCAGACGGGGACGGAGATCTTCTCATACTCTTCGGCATTCCGCACGGTGATCTTCATCGTGCTGTAGTCCGCTGTGACGGTGGCCACCACCTTCGGCGGCTTCACATCATCGAACGCGGCGATCTGCGCCACAACGTGGCCCGCCATGCGCATGGTGTCAGAATCTCCGGTGCTGGCATAGGCATGGACCTGATAATTGCCGGTGGAATGATGCTTTGTCAGATCGACCTTACAGGCCCAGTTCCCGTCCGCCTGCTTTTCCGCATTGTACCAGGCCAGGTCATCCTGTCCGTTCTCCATGCTCCAGACAGCGAACTTGACCTTGGTATGGCCGTGGCTGGCCACATCGGCCATCTTGACAGTCAGGACATTGTTATCCTGCACCGCCGTGACGGTGTGATCCTTCTCGGTCCAGCCAATAACGTCCTTCGTGCCGCAGCCGTAGTCGCAATACGCGACCTTCGTCTCCGCGCCGACGCAGTTGTCCGTGGTGGTCGTGTAGTTGGTGAACTTATGGGTCACATTTTGGACTATATCGATCCTATCGCCCGCGATGATAGTTGTGCCGTCATAGGCGTGAACCTGATATCTTCCCAGATCTTTGTAGTTGCACATGGGCACTGTGACGATCCACTTGCCGTTGTCCTGCTTTACACCGCGGAACCACTTCATGTCGTCCTGTCCATTGTGCTGACTCCACATGGCGATCCGGCCGTTGGTGAAGGACTCGCCTTCCATCGGAGTTAGAATGACCGTGAATACGCCACTGTCCTCGCTCAGGCTCATTCTGATCGGGCGCCACATCCGGCCTTCCGCATCAAAGTAATAGCGGGAACTGTTGACGCTCTGCCACCCGGTGACCATCGCGCCGTAGTCGGGGGAGTCCTCCTTGGTGTTGAAATAATACGTATCATCACCAATGTCCGTCATGCCGAGGGCCATCTTGCCGTTGTCATAGTAGTAGGTCTTGCCGTTGGTCTTCTTGATAAAACCAGTATGACCGCTAACTACCAGGCCATTTTCGAACACAAAGGGCACTTCGTCCACTACCTGCTCGCCGTCGTAGGCCACGCCGTTCTCGTCGAAGCAGTAGTTGTCCTCTTCCACCAAGAACCAACCGGTCTGCATGACACCGCGCAGGAAGTACATCTTGCGGCCGGTGGCTTCGTCACGAGCCCAGCCGGTGTAGTTCCACGCAACGGGATCAACGGCGGCATGGCAGTTGTTGCATATCAGCTTGCCGCTGCTGCAGACGGCGTCCGCCAGCTCATGGCCCTTTTCGGCACAGCTGCCGGTCAGAGACTTGAGGGTCAGACTGTCCAGAAGCTGCTCGCTGCCGTCAGCCAGAACATCATAGACGTTGATCGTCATCTTGGACTGGGTCGCTTCCACGCTCAGATAAACCGCGTTGAACTCCGTGGTGGCCTTTGCAAAGACCTTCTGGTAATCAAAGACGTTTTGGCTGTTGATTGAATAGGATTTCTCGCCGCTGGAGCCGCAGATGTAGTAATACACGCCGTCCTCCGCGTCGATCTCGCCGGCCTTCAGGGGGTTGGTGCGGGCGAAGGAGTGATCATGGCCGGAGAACACCACGTCGATGCCGGCCGCCTCCGCCGCCGCCGGGATATACGCCGTCATGGGGGCGTTGCCGCCGGTGGCGTTGGTGTAGTAGGCGGGCTGGTGGACCGTGAGGATCTTCCAGGCGGCGTCGCTCTTCTGGGCATCCTGCACCAGCCACTCCGCCGCCGTCTTCATGTCGCCGGCATTGCCGCTGTAGTTGATGACCGCCACATAGACATCGCCATAGGTGGTGGACCAGCAGCTGCCCGGGCTGTGGGCGGGCAGGGCGAACACACTGCCGGCGATGTCGGCGTTGCCGTCACCCTCAAACTCGTGGTTGCCCAGAACATGGATCACGTCGGCGCTGCCCAGCTCCTTGGCATTCAGCAGCCCGACCACTCCGTTCAGCTCGGTAAACTGTGTGGGCTTATCCACGGCGTCGCCGGTCTGGATGCCGAAGTCATAGCCGCCGGCTCTCAGTTTTTCGAAAATACGGGTGATACTGGTCGTATCCTCGGCCTGGATGTCGCCCAGCACGAAGAACTTCTGGGACGCACCGGACGCGCCGGCGGTGAAGCTCTCCACCGTATCCGGCCATTTGTCACCGGCGGCGGCCTGATATTCATAGGTCGTGCCTGCAACCAGGCCGCCCAGCGTGACGCTGTTCACGTTCACGGCATTGTAGCCGCCTGTAACAAAGGTGCGCAGCTCCGTTGTCGCCGGAGTGCTGGCAGTCCAGTTCTCCGTGCCCTGCACGCGCCAGCGCAGGAACTGTCTCTCTGTTACCGTCGGGTCGGACAGCCAGGTGATGTTCTTCGTCGCGCCGACGCCCTCCGTGGCGTTGAAGAGGAATGTGGTCTTCTCAAACGTCACCGGCGCATAGGTATACACCCTGTAGCGCATAGACAGACGTCCGTCGGTGTCCTGAGCATAGACGGTGATCACACCGGCGGCATCGAAGGCATTGCTGGTCAGCGTACCGTCTTCACCGGTCGTTCCCAGCTGCGTATTGTCCTCCTTGAAGATCTTTGCGTTGGCTACCGGCTTACCCTTCAGGTCTCTGACCGTCAGGACGGCATTCCGACCGGTAAGCACCGGACCACAGGACACGCTGATGGCCGCGCCCACCGGCAGCGTTACAGCGGGGGCAGAGGCGGTGACGGTGCTGTTGTCCGCATTGCGGCACACAGAGGATTTTACCTCATAGAGGAACGTGCTGCTATCCGTCAGGTTTTCGGGGATCTGCACCTTCACCGTGGCGATGAGTTCGCTGCTCTGGGCCGCAGAGCTGGCCGAGTAAGAAGCGGGACTGCTCTTACGCACAGCGCGGATGGTCACGGTATGTTCCCGTGCGTTGTAGCAATTCTTGGGATCATAGCCGGATGCGGCTTCAAAATCCGGAGAGAGCTCCACGGTGCAATTTTCGTACTGCGATCCCAGGCGGATGACCATGTCGCACTCTTTGACGCCGCTGCTGGTACCCTGGATCTCCAGCGTCACATACCCGCCGACAGCGGCCATGGACTCCACGTGGGTCACGCGGACCGGGTTCACCGTGCTGCTGTCTGCCACAGTGAAATGACGGGTCGCGGAGACCGCATTTCCGGCCTTGTCACAAAGCGATACCGTCACAGAGTGCGTACCGCTGGCGAGCTGCAGGCCATACAGATCCATGCGTCCATCGTTGACCATCACCGTGGCCTTACCCGTCACATTGACACCGTCCACAAAGAGACGCACGGTGTCTTCATCCACGCCGGTAGCATATTTGCCGTCCGCATCGCCAAAATAGGCCCGCAGGTCGAAGGCACTGCCGTAGACCGTACCGCCATCGACCAACTCTTCGTTATTGAGGGTGATGGAGGTCACCTGCGGGTCAGTCACATCGTCTATATTCGTGCCGTACACAAACTGGAAATTATCAAAGTAAATCGAACCGGTTGTTCGGGTTCCCATCTTTGTGCCGTTTACGAACATCAGCCGCAGGGTGTCGCCGTGGTTGATGGTATACGGCGCAGGCAGGTTTGTCAGATCGGCTTCCAGATACTTCCAGCCTTCCCAGTAAATTCCGGGCTGCGTTCCGTTCCAAACGCCATCATTAAGCACCTGCTTAGGCTCAAAGGTAAAATCGTATGCCAGCGCGTTGTTGGTTGCTGTTTTTATATAGCCGCGCAGCCAGAATCCAGCCTGCGTTCCATCCCCCTCATACGTGATACCGACGCCCTCCGGGGCATAGACCCACACACCGATGCCTGTAGGCTTACCGTCTACCGGGAAGTCCGTCTTTGTACCGATACACGCGCCCTCGGTTACGTCTCCGCAGTTCGTGAAATCGTAATTCAGCTTCAGGGATTTCTGGCCAAAACGCACGGGCTCGCCGTCAGCGCTGCTGACGATCTCGATGCTTTCCTTTCCGCCGCGGCCATAGTTGTGGTTGGTCAGGACACCGTTTTCGCCGCAGTAATACTCCTCCGCCGTCTGCGTAACACTGCCGCTGTCATCCGTCTTGTCCTCAAAGTCCCAAACCACGACGGGAAGCATACCGATCACGACCTTTATCGTACCGCTCACAGTCTCATCAAAGGCCGAGGCGGCGGTGATATTGGCCGTTACGCTGCCTGCTTCTGTGGATCTGAAAATATTACCTGTGAAACTACCCATGTTCGGCACTTCCATCGTCCACACGATGTCGCCATCCTTGTAGTTCACATCTCTGTTCTGATAATGTACCATCAGACCCAGGTCGGACTCCTCGTCAAAGTCCATACTGATCTCAGTGGAGTTGAAGGTGACCTTGTCCGGCTTCACCAGCTCCACGGAGGCCCTGCCGACCACGGTGTCGCCCTGGCACAGAGCCACGGTGACAACACCGATGCTGTCAGCATTGGCCGTAAACAGGCCGGTGGTCGGGTCGATCGCGCCCAACTCGGTGGAGTCCTCCGCCAGCTGCCACACCAGGCCGTCAGGCAGGTTCGCAGCACCGCCGCTACGGTCCACACCCACCGCGCTAAACTGCACGGCAGAGCCGGGAGTATACAGCTCCTCACGGGGGCTGATCACAGCGTGGTCAAACACGCCGTCCTGCGGCTCTGTGGAGATGCAGAGCATACCGGAGCTGATGGTCCGCTCGTGGCCATCGGAGGGCTTGCTGAGCATCTTCAGCTCGCCGCCCTCTTCCCGGGCGGCGAAGGTCGCGGAGCCGCCGCCATCGAGGTACAGCGCCGTCACGCAGCCGGCGTCCTTCAGGACGGCCGCCACTTCATAGCAATCCATGCCGATAGAGCGGGGCGCCAGACGGCCCTCCGCCATGAAGAACACCACGCTGCCGTCTTCCCGGATGCCCACGCTGTTCCGGGGGTTCATCGATCCGTCAGCGGTCACCTCGATCTCACCGTTCCGCAGAAGGTAGATGGGGCCGGAAATCGCTTCCATCACGTCATCCGTAGGCGTTCCCGCGTCGCGGATAACTGCCGTGCCGTCCGTCAGGATCGCAAAATACGGCTCGTAGGAGGTCTTGATCACGTTGCCCTCCATGATCAAGTAACCCGTGGGCTCGCCGGTGCCCATGTTGAAGTAGTCGCCGTTGGTGGCCATGACGACCGTGCCTGCCGGGTCGGCGATGGTGCTGTAGTCCTCCGCCAGCTTGGTGGTTTCCTTCATGCTCCACTGACCCTTGCTGATCGTCTGAGCATTCGCGACACGATCCGCCGCCGTGCTGCCGGCGGTGTAATAGCCGTCGTAGGTGGCCTTGAGCTTCACGTTCTTGGTCAGATCGATCTCCGTCATGTATCCGATGGCCTGCTGGTTAATCTTGTTTCGCATGACGAGCTTGCTGTAGCTCACACCATTGGCAATGGCATGGTGCGTCTGTACGACCGGCGTCAGGCCCGCCGCCTCAGCTGCGCTGCCCAGCGTGACCGTACTCCGTGCATCGGGCTGAGATGCAAGCGTCATCAGAACATTCGTCTGAGTCTCATCGGCATCCCCTTCGTCTCCCGCCTCGGCTGCATCGGTATCCTCAGAACCGTCTGCGCCGTCTGTCTGATCTTCCCCCGTGGTCTCCGGAGCGGCGACGTCCGTATCCCCCTCGGTATTGGCGTCATCCTCCCCGATTTGGTCGACCAGGGAAACCGTGGTGTCTTCCGTCTGTTCCGCGCCGTCCTCAATGGCGAAAGCCATGGGAACGGTGTTTAACAGGAACGAAAATACCAATAACAGTGAAATCAGTTTCTTTTTCATCGTTTTCCCTTCCTCATTTTTTTCTTTCATTCACGTCTAAGGTCAATGCTTTTGTCAGCTGTCTTGCCTTTATGCGGCCAGCTTCACATTTGGCGTAGCTGCGGCAAGCAGCTGCAATTCACCCCCTTTTTCACCATACACGTGTACGTAATATGTACCAGCGGAATGATGGGCGGTCATATCCACCGTATACACCCAAAGTCCGGCCTTGGTACGCTCGGCAGCGTACCACACCAGATCGTCTTGGCCATTTTCCGCGCTCCATACAGGCAGGTAGACCCGCTCGTACTTGGAGGCATTTTGCACGGTGAGCTTCATCGTGCGGCAATCCGCAGGAAGCTCCACGGTAACATAGGGCTCGTCCGGGAAGACAGCGTGCTTTACGTAAGCCGTCGTATTTGCCACCAAACGCAGCTCCTTGCTCTGGCTGCTGCGTCCATAGGCGTGGATCACATATTGTCCCGCTGTGCGGTGCTTCCCCAGATCCACGGTGTAGGCCCACGTTCCGTCGGCCTGCTTTTCGGCGGGATACCAGACGATATCGTCCTGACCGCCTGCCACGCTCCATGTGGCCAGATACAGCTGCGTACAATCGTCAATATTCGCTGCGGTGAGCCGCATGGTGCGGCAGTCCGCAGGAACCTCGGCTGTGACCCGAGGCGGCAGTTTTTCCACATAGGCCGTCGTGCCGGTGATCAGCTCCTGTTTGCCGTCTCTCTTTCCATAGACATGGATCATGTAATTCCCAGTGGAATTATGATTTGACAGGTCCACCGTATACGTCCACGTTCCGTCGGCCTTCTTTTCGGCGGGATACCAGACGATATCGTCCTGACCGTTCACCGCGCTCCACGTAGGCAGATATACCTGCTCATATTCACCGATATTCGTTACAACGAGCTGCATCGTGCGGCAATCCGCGGAGACTGTGGCCGTGACCCGGGCCGCCAGCTTTTCCACGTACGCCGTGGTGTTGGTGAGCATCTCCATCTTGCCGTCTTTCTTTCCGTATACATGGATCAGGTAGCTTCCTACGGAATTGTGATTTGGCAGATTGACCGTGCAGGTCCAAGTCCCATCCGCCTGTTTTTCGGCAGGATACCAGGCAATGTCGTCCTGGCCGTTTACCTCGCTCCAAACCGGGAAATATACCGTGTCATAGCCTTCAATACTTCTGGCAACGACTTTCATCGTCCGGCAGTCTGCTGCAACCTCTGCCGTGGCCGCCGGGGGCGTTGTGTTGAACTCCGGCACATAAACCAATGTGCTCTGCTGGAACACTGTCGGCTTACCGCTGTCTCCGGCCCACACATGGACATTGTAAACGCCTGTGGACTGATGCCGTGTCAGGTCAACTGCACAGCTCCATACGCCGTCCGCTTTCCTTCCGGCATGATACCAGACGATATCATCCCGGCCGTTTTCCTCACTCCAGACCACAAACCACAGATCCTTGTAGGCATCTGCTCCCTCAAAGGAGACATTCATATTTGCGCGATATGTATCCGTCAAAATATCGATCCGGCTGAGACGCTGCAAAATGCTTTCTATCGGAAAATTTTCCTCACGCTTTTCAAACCATGTCTTCAGATTATCTGTTGCTTCCTTGTAAGTTCCCGCAAAGTATGTGCCTTTTCCGCTGAACGCACCCTTCAGGTCATCCCATCTTGTATAGTTCATGGCCGCTGAGGTCTGCAGCAGCGCATACAGCGACTCTGTCTTGTCATCCATGCCGCCAAACGCCGCCGCATAAACCTCCAGCAGTCTCCCCAGTTCATCCTGCACGGTGGGAATGGACAGCAGCCTCTGAAAAACGATATGACTATATATGTGGGCGGTCTGATAGCTGTCCGCGTTCTCCAAATCATTGCCCATACAGGTATCAAAGTCCCACACAGGGCCCAGGTGCAGCACATCATGGTCTCCATCCTTATACCAATAGAAACTGGTCGTGGAAGATTCACGGTTCAACACATATTCGTTTACGAGATAATACTGCAGGAAAGAGTCCACGTCGATATACTGGGACAGCGTATCCAGCGTGATGTCTCCTTCAGGCGTTATCGCCAGATACTCCATAAACGCATCCAGCGCTTTGTCAAAGCCCTTGACGGCCTCCTGCAGCAGCGCGGGATCGTCCTCTGTCACAGACTCCTTCACCACAAAGTGCTTGCCTGTGCTGTTATTCTGAATCCAAATATCCTCAGCGGCGTAAAATGCCTCGTCCTGCTCCATCAGAACGCCCTTGGGATCGTTCAAATTCAGGCGGGTCGTGCCGAGCTCCACCTTTTCGCATACCAGATAAGTCCCGCGATACTCCCCGTTGATCCAGAGATCCACGTACGCACAGTCCGGTGCATATGTCATCCCCAGCTGTTCAGCAAGATCAAAGGCAAGCTTGTTCCGCATCATGCTGTCATCCGATGCGTTGGCCAGCAGCACCCACTTTTTCGCCTTTGCCATGCCGAGGACGCTGGTTTTCTTGTCAAATTTGATCTGATAGCCCTTCTTCTCGTAATAGACCCAGGAGGAATTTCCACGTCCCTTAAATGTCGCATCCGTTACCTGCAGATCATTTCCTGCATTGGTGACATCCGTCAGCGTAACCACTGTGCCTGTGTATTTAACATTCTTGTCCCGATGCACCTCGTCCAATGTAACACCGTCCAGCGCAATATACAGGCTGGGCAGCTCCGACTGCATCACCGTGATGGTTTCCGACGAACCATCCGCAAGGCTGATAACCACACTGTCGCCATTCTGCGTAAAGGCGCCGCGCAGCATATTCGTCTGCGGATCCAGCGTGCCCTTGTCGGCCGAAACGACCGTACCCTGCAGCTGTACCTCTGCATCAGAAATGACCACCTGATTCGTCAGGAACAGATACCACTGCTCCTTTTGCGTATCGTGGTAGCCGTGGATCACATTCCCCTGCTGGTCTGTTACCGCACAGGAGAAGGTGTCGTCGGCATAGGCTGTCAACACGCACAGCACGATTGCCGCCACCAAAAAAACCGCTCTTCCCAATTTTTTTCTCATACTGCTCGCCCTTTCTTATTCATCTTCTTTTTTTACAGAAAAATCTTCCGTTACCAAGGTCAGATTCGGGTTGTAGTAGGGATCTCCTGCGGCGAGTTCGCGCCCCCACCGCTCCTGGAAGCGCCGAACCTCACCTTCGAAGCGCTTCCGTTTCTCCGGCGTATCTTCTGCGCCTCTGCTCTTCGATTCATAGTGATACAGCTCTGCAAATGGTGTCCACACAATGAGGTAGCCGGCTTTTCGGATCCTCATGCACATATCGACATCATTAAATGCCACCTCAAAGGTTTCATCAAGGCCGCCAATTTCCTGCCAGACATGGCGCGGAAGCAGCATACACGCGGCTGTCACCACAGAAAAGTCCTGCGCGATGGTGGCCCGGGACATATAGCCGAAATCACCTCTCGGAAAATACTTATGGGCGTGTCCGGCGACACCACCGATCCCCAGAATAACACCGGCGTGCTGGATCGTATCATCCGGATAATAGAGCATAGCCCCCACCGCACCGACATCGGGCCGCTGGGCAAACATCAGCATCTCCTGAAGCCAATCCGGCGTGATCACCTCAATGTCGTTGTTCAGCAGCAGTATGTACTCCCCTGTCGCAGCTTCCCTGACCCCGAAGTTATTGATGGCTGAATAATTGAACTTTCCTTCCCAGGTCACGATCTGAATACGCGGGTCGGTCTTCAGTTCATCGTAATACGCGAACGTCTCTTCTTTCTTGCTGTTGTTTTCGATAATGACGATCTCGAAATTCTTATAGGTAGTCTTCTCCAGGATGGAGGAGATGCACGTTCTCAGCGTATCGGCGTGATCCATATTGGGGATCACGATGGATACCTTGGGGCAGCCGGAGATGGCGTACTTGATCCGATACGTGGACGGGATCGATGAATCCTCCACCTCGCCGACAAGACCGACCCGATCCAGATGCTCACGCAGGGCTCTGCGCGCAGCATCCAGCGTGTACGGCTTCGCGGAGATACCGTCCGCCACGGAGCCGCTGTGCGCCCGCCAGAAGTACAGGATCTCCGGGATATGCACGATCCTTGCGGCCTTCTCCGTCAGCCGCAGAACCATGTCGTAATCCTGGCTGCCGTCAAACTCCCCGCGAAATGTGCCGACCTCGTCCAAAAGCGCCTTGGAGAACACCGTAAAATGGCAGATGTAATTGTAGCTTCTCAGCGTATCCGGGGCGTAATCCGGCTTGAAGTGCGGGCAGAACGCGTCCTCCGGTTTTTCGTGGAAGGTGTTTTCATCCGTATAAATGAAGTCTGCATCCTGTTCGCAGATCGCCCGCATCACCTCATGGAGGGCTGCCGGGTGCAGTAGATCGTCGTGGTCAAACAACCCGATATAGTCCCCTGCCGCCATTTCAAGACAGGCGTTTGTGTTCCCGGAAATGCCCAGATTTTGTTCCAGCCTCCGGTACTTGATCCGCGAGTCCTTCCGCATATACTGACGGCAGATCTTCTCCACGCTGTCAGGGGCACCATCGCTGCCGTCCGCCATGCACAATTCCCAGTTTGCGTATGTCTGGTCGATGACCGACCGGATCATCTCGTGCAGAAACTTCTCCGGGGTGTTATAGAGGGGCACGACGATGCTGAACTTGATGCTCCGCGGAAACACCGTGTTTCTCTGGTGCTCCAGTTCTTCGTCGGTGAAAAGGGGCTTATTGGCCAGGGCTGTAAATTCCTGCCGGTGCGTCAGCTTGTTTTTTACTTTTCGCCATGTATAGCGCCAGCCGTTCTGGTGCAGACACCGAAGCCCCTTGCCCAGCAGGCGGAAGAATGCCATCTTCCCCAAAATGCGCTTCAAGGCATCGAGGCATACGCGGAACGGCTTTGTTATCTTCCAGAAAAACGCGTTGGAGATCGCGCTGTAGGCATTCTGGACCTCCGCCAGCTGTACCTTCAGCGCCTCACGCTGGCCGATCGCCGCTTGGTAGTGCTCCTTGTAGTGAGCCAGCTCCGCCGCCAGCTCCTTACACTGCTCGGAAGCCGCATGATACTGCATCTCACGGTGCGCCAAATCTGCTTCCAGCGCCTCACACCGCTCAGCCGTCTCGTGACACTGCTCCTTATAGGAGGTCAGCTCTGTCAGAAGCGCATTTGTCCGCGCCTCACATTCCGCCTCTTTACTGCGCAGCGTCTGCTGCATCTGCGCTATCTCCGCTGCGGCCGCAGCCTCCCGCTGCTGCTTTTCTTGGAGCCACTCTTTTTGCTTGTTGGCCCACTCGGCATTCTCCGCCGCGTGCAGCGCCGTAATATTCTGGATGTGCCGCTCCTTGTCCTCTACCGCTTTGTTCCAGCGCGCACTTTCCTGCTGCCGCGCACACTCGGATATCCGGATGTTCCGCTCATAATCCTCGACCTGCCGCTCGATGTTTGCGCTGCGCCGGAACAGCAGCGCATGGGCGGTCAAATATGTCGGACGATAATTGATGTCATCCACAAAGCCGTTTTCAAAGAAAGCCCGGCACCAATATTCCCGCTGCTGTACATTCACGTGGGTAGGCTCGGTAAAATCGTCGGGAGTAGAGGTGAACAGCACCTTATCCGTAAGCTGGCAGAGATTCCGGATCGCCTGCCTGCCCTCGTCCTCGTAGAGGTGCTCCAGCACCTCCACCGTCACCACCAGATCGTACCTGTCCGGCAGCCCGGCAGGCAGCGGTTCTGTCAGAGAACCGACCTTGCAAAAAGGACGGATGTCCTCCCGCACCTTTGAAATGGCATACTTGGAAATATCGACGCCGTAGGCCTCCACGCCAAGATCCCGCAATGCCGCCACCAGGTGGCCCATGGCACAGCCAGCATCTAAAACCGTTCTAGGGTGCAGATCATCTGCGATCTTCTGCGCGATCTGCGTTAAAAAGCCCTTCGTGTATTCCGAATCGCTGTAGTCCACTTTTCCGCAGCCCACATCGTATTCCTTGTAATACTCCGCATTGTAGATCTCGCTCATACACACCTCGTCACGATGCCTCATAGGCATCGCAAATGTCATTTGTCGGGCCTATCGCTTTTACCTGTCCGTGCTCCAGCCAGATGACCCGGTCGCACATCTCCCGGATCTGCTCCAGACTGTGGGATACAAACAGCACCGTTGTGCCGCCGCTCATCAGCTCCAGCATCCGGGCCTTGCTTTTTTCCTGAAAGGCGGCATCACCTACCGCCAGAATTTCGTCTACGATCAGTATCTCCGGCTGTACGACTGTCGCAATGGAGAACGCCAGCCTCATCAGCATGCCGGAGGAATAGTTGCGGATAGGGACGTCGATAAACTTTCCCAGCTCGGAAAACTCCACGATCTGTTCATACTTTTCCTTCAGATACTTCTCGCTGTATCCGAGGATCGATCCGTTCAAGAAGATGTTTTCCCGGCCGGTCAGGTCATGGTCAAAGCCGCTGCCCAGCTCCAGCATGGGGACGACATTTCCGTGGACCTCCAACTCGCCGCCGGTGGGCTTCAGAATGCCGGAGATCACCTTCAGCAGCGTGGATTTCCCCGCGCCGTTGTGACCGATAATACCCACCACTTCGCCGCGCTCCACCTCAAAGCTGACGTTTTTCAGCGCCCAGAACTCCTCATATTTGATTTTCCCCCGAAGCATCTGCACAATGTATTCCTTGATGCTCTGAATGCGGTCATAGGTCATGAGATACCTCATGGAGATGTCATTCGCACGAATTATCACGAGTCTTACTCCTATCAGATGTTGAGGACGAAGCGGTCCTGCGTCCGCTTGAACACCGTGATCCCGATGATCAGCGGCACCACAGACGCGATCAGCGCCAGGACATACGCCTTCGGTTCTGGAGAAACGCCATTGATGAGAATGGTCCGGATGAACCGGATGATATGATACAGCGGGTTCATCTTATAAATCAGTATGAACCGCTCCGGAATAATGCTCTCCGGGTAGAAGATGGGCGTCGCATACATCCACAGCATGCTGACCACACCCCACAGAAACTGCGTGTCACGGAAAAACACCATGGCCGCCGCCAGCAGCATTCCAACGCCCAGCGCCAGCGCAAACAGGCAGAACACGCCGAAGGGAAGCAGCAATATCGCCGGGCGGATCGGTGTCCGTGTGATCAGCAGAACTGCCAGCAGCGGCAGCAGGGAGAGGCCGAAATTGATGGTAGAGGACATCACCCGCGTCAGCGGATAGATGTATTTCGGCACATAAACCTTCGTGATCAGGGATGCGTTGCCCACGATGGAGGTCAGGGACATGGACGTCGCTTCACTGAAAAAGCTGAAGCACACGATACCGGTGAGCAGGTACACCGCGAAGTTGGGAATATCAGACTTGAACAGCGTGGAAAAAACGATGTACTGGACCATCATAGTCAGCAGCGGGTTCAGAAAACTCCACAGAACGCCGAGGACGGAACGTTTGTACTTCGTCTTGAAGTCCCGGGAGACCAGCTGCTTCATAAGATATCCGTATTTGCTGAACGCCGCGAACACGTTCAGAACGGCCATACGTTTTCCCTTCTGAAATCCGCGGAGCAGATACAGGCAATACCCGGCAAGCACAGCCAGCCCTGCCGCGGCCAGCGGCCAATAATGCGCGCCGAACCACAGCGCCTCGCGGCTGTGTACCTCCATACACAGCGCGCCGTCCTGCGTGATGCCGTTGAGCCTCACCCGCTCATCCTCTGCCATCTGAACCACCACCTGATTTCTTGCGGTGGACATGGTATTGCCGCTGTACAGCGTGACGGCATTCCCCTCTTCGCAGTCCGGTGCGGTGATCCGTACCTCCGCCGTGCCGCCCGGCACAGAGACGCCGGGTGCGAACGAAACAGAGAAATTCTCGTTGTCAGGCAGGCCAGCTATATCCACGGTCCGCGTGTCCAACGTCTGCCCGTCCACGCAGATGCCTATGACCAGTGTTCCCTGGTTCTGGCGCGCATACGTTGCCCCCCGGAACGTTATCTCCATCAGCCGGCCGCTCACACGGATCTGCTGTGTAACGACGGTATCCCGAGTGATCTCACCCACCGGCGCACTGGGCGTCAGCATATCGGTGAAGCTGTCCCGATACCGCAGCTGGTCGCCGCCGATCCAATAGAACAGCACCACCGCGACCACATAGACCGCCAGCGCTATCCCGCACTTTTTTCTCAACGATTGCAAATTCATGCTTATTCGGTGATCTCCTTCAAATATCGCGCCAATGCGTTTTTCCACTCCGGCAGTTCCTGAAAGCCGTTGTCACGCAGGCGTTCCTTGCTCATCCGTGAATTCAGCGGCCGCACCGCTCTCGTCGGATACGCGCTGGTGGGAATGGGGTGTACCACCACCTGCCTGCCCGCCAGTTCAAAGATCGCCTCCGCGAACTCCGACCAGGCGCACGTCCCCTCGTTGGTGGCATGATAGACGCCATATCGCTCCGTCTGCACCATGTCGCACAGCAGCGGCGCAAGGTCCGCCGTGTAGGTGGGCGAACCGATCTGGTCGCAAACCACGCTTAGGTCCGCTTTGGTTTCCGCCAGACGGAGCATTGTTTTCACAAAATTATTTCCGTTTTTCCCGAACACCCAGGAAATGCGGACGATGAAATACTTCTCCAAAAGACTCTGCACCGCCAGCTCGCCCGCCAGCTTGCTTCTGCCGTACGTGTTTACCGGGCTTACCGGGTCATCCGTCCGGCGGAACTGCTCACCTGTACCCGGGAACACATAGTCCGTGGAGATATACAGCAGCTTCGCGCCGATCTCCCGGCAGGCGGCCGCCATATTCCGAGTCCCGTCCGCATTGACCGCCCAGCACCGCTCCGGCTCATCCTCCGCCAGATCGACCTTGGTGTAGGCCGCGCAGTGGATGACTGCATCCGGACGATATGATTGCATCAGCCGCTCTACCGCCTCCCGGTCCGTAATATCCAGTTCCCTGGACGACGTTCCCAAATGCTCGATCCCGCGCCGTTCCAGTTCCCGTTCTACATCATAGCCCAGTTGTCCGCTGGCACCTGTAACCAGTATCCTCATGCCGATCCCCTTATATACGGTTTCTCCTGGCCCACTGCATGACTTTGGCAAACAAGCCATCCGGGGCATACTTCAAAAATATCTCGCCCATAGACGACAGCGGGCTGAACTTCCGGTATTTCCACACCGTCCCGCTCCCGCCGCGATGATGCCAGTTCCGATCCCGCGCCTGCGCCCAAAGGAGCGCGTCGCGTATGGATGCCTCCAGCTCCGCGCCGCAGACGAAGTTGTCCTTCAGCCACTGCATCCGGGCCAGCATAGGCTCAATCCGTTCCTTTCCGTAGCTGGCCTTATCCGCGACCCCCACGACCAGCCCGGTCTGATTACCGCCGTGGATACGATAGCGAATGGTCCTCTCCGGCGAGGAATACACCATGCCCTCCGCCGCGCAGCACAAGGCAATATAATGATCATGTACCATATATGGGCAGAACGGAATGGCACGCTTTGCCGCATCTGATCGAACCAGCATCGTGCAGCCGGTGACAAAGTTACTGGTCAGCAGTCCCCTTGCCAGGTCCGTTCCGCTCCGGAACACATGATGCCGGCGTACCTTGGTGATGCTGTCCGCCACCTGTTTTCCATCGCCGTCAATGATGTACATATCTGAGCAGACCAACACGGCCCGCTCCCGTTCCATAGCTTCCTGCAATACCGTCAGCTTCTCCGGCAGCCAGACATCATCTTGGTCGCAGTAGGCAAAGAGTTCCCCGTCTGCTTCCTGTGTCAGCAGTTCAAACGTATCGTTAGAGCCCAGGTTCTTCTCGTTGCGCGTGATGACATAAGGAAAGCGCGTGATACAGTCCCGCACGCAGGACTGTATCTGCTCATGGGGCACGGTAGGCGAACAATCATCCCGGATATACAGCCGCAGGTTGGGATACGTCTGTTCGTTCAGACTCACCAGCTGCTGTCGCAGCCAGTCCATCCGCGGCTCGTATACCGCCATCAGAATGGAGATCAGCGGTTTATCTGTTCCCATACATCCGCTCATAGTAGTGCTGGTACTCCCCGTTGATGATGTTCTCCCACCAGTCGCGGTGGGTCAGATACCAGTCGATGGTCTTGTCGATGCCGTCGGCAAACTTCGTCTCCGGCAGCCAGCCCAGCTCGCTGTGGATCTTGGTGGGGTCGATGGCGTAACGCATATCGTGTCCCTTGCGGTCGGTGACGTAGGTGATGAGGCTCTCCGGCTTGCCCAGCTTCTGGCAGATCAACCGCACTATGTCGATGTTCCGCATCTCATTGTGACCGCCGATGTTGTAGACCTCGCCCACCCGTCCGTTGTGAATGATGAGATCGATGGCCTTGCAGTGATCCTCCACATACAGCCAGTCCCGGACATTCAGCCCTTCGCCGTACACCGGCAGTGGCTTGTCATTCAGCGCGTTGGCGATCATCAGCGGGATCAGCTTCTCCGGGAAGTGATACGGGCCGTAGTTGTTGGAGCAGCGGCTCACCGTGACGGGCAGGCCGTAGGTGCGGTGATACGCCAGCACCAGCAGGTCAGCGCCGGCCTTGGAGCTGCTGTACGGGCTGGAGGTGTGGATGGGCGTCTCCTCTGTAAAGAACAGGTCAGGACGGTCCAGCGGCAGGTCGCCATATACCTCGTCGGTGGACACCTGATGATACCGCTGGATGCCATACTTCCGGCAGGCGTCCAGCATGACCTGCGTGCCCAAAATATTCGTCTGCAAAAAGACCTCCGGGTTCTCGATGGAGCGATCCACGTGACTTTCGGCGGCAAAGTTCACCACCACGTCGGGATGCTCCTCCTCAAACAGGTCATAGATGGCCTTGCGGTCACAGATGTCCGCCTTCACGAAACGGAAGTTGGGCTTGTCCATGACGCTCTCCAGCGTAGACAGGTTTCCGGCATAGGTCAGCTTGTCCACGCAGACAATACGATCCTCCGGGTGTTTGTCCAGCATATAGAAAATGAAGTTGCTGCCGATAAATCCGGCACCGCCAGTGACGATGATGGTCATAGCTGTTCCTCCTCAAAAATCGGTGGTGGCGTCCTTCAGCCACGGGGAAGTCTGATCTTTTTGTGACAGAATGGGGTTCTCTACGCCCCAGTCGATATTTAACTCTGGGTCGTTCCAGCGGATACCGCCGTCGGCCTCCGGCGCGTAGTAGTTATCCGCTTTATAGAGGAACTCCACCTCATCGGTCAGCGTCACGAAGCCATGGCCGAAGCCGCGGGGGATCATCAGCTGCCGCTTGTTCTCCTCGCTCAGCTCCACCGCCACCCATTTCTTATAGGTGGGACTGTCGGGCCGCAGGTCCACCGCCACATCCAGCACCGCGCCGCGGACGCAGCGCACCAGCTTGGCCTGGGCCTTATCGCCCCGCTGGAAGTGGATACCACGCAGGGTGCCCTTCACCGTGGAGGAGGAGTGGTTGTCCTGCACAAAGTCATAGTGCAGTCCCGCCTCCTCAAACACGCGTTTGGAATAGCTCTCCATAAAAAACCCTCGGTAGTCGCCGAACACCTTCGGCTCTACGATGTATACGCCGTCAATGGCAGTCTTAATAAATTCCATTTTCCCGTCCTCAATAGATGTATTTGCCCTCAGCCACGTTCTTCAAATGCTGGCCATAGGGAGACTTGCCGTAGATATTGGCCGCCAGCAGCAGCTGCTGCTTATTGATCCATCCGTTGCGGTAGGCGATCTCCTCCAAGGCGGAGATTTGGATACCCTCCCGGGACTCTACCACGCGGACGAACTCCGTGGCCTCCGCCAAAGAATCCATCGTCCCGGTGTCCAGCCAGGCGTAGCCACGCCCCAGCGTGACCACGTGCAGCGTGCCCTCGTCTAAATACACACGGTTCAGATCGGTGATCTCCAGCTCGCCGCGAGCGGAGGGCTTCAGCGCCTTGGCCCGCTCCACCACCTTCTTGTCGTAGAAGTACAGGCCGGTAACGGCGTAGTTGCTCTTGGGTTCTTTGGGTTTTTCCTCGATGGAAAGAGCCTTGCCGCTGTCGTCCAGCTCCACCACACCGAACCGCTCCGGGTCGTTGACGTAGTAGCCGAACACCGTCGCACCGTCCTCCTGCTCCACCGCCTTGCGGAGCTGCGTGGTAAGCCCCGCGCCGTAGAAAATGTTGTCACCCAGTATCATAGCCGCCCGGTCATCGCCGATGAACTCCTCACCCAAAATGAACGCCTGGGCCAGACCGTCCGGTGAGGGCTGTACCTTATACGAAAAATGAACGCCGAATTGACTGCCGTCTCCCAGCAGGCGCTGGAAGTTCGGCAGATCGGTCGGCGTTGAGATGATGAGAATATCCCGAATCCCCGCCAGCATCAGCGTGGAGATCGGGTAATACACCATGGGTTTGTCATAGATGGGCAGCAGCTGCTTGGATGTGACCATGGTCAGCGGATACAGCCGCGTCCCGCTGCCGCCTGCTAATACGATACCTTTCATGTCTGTTCCTCCCTATATCACTCTTTCTGCTCCCAGAACCTCTCTGCAAGAACAGCTGTGTCATCTATTGACCACGCATTTTGCAGCACGCCTGCCGCTCCGGGGCATGAACGCCGTAGCGCGTGATACGTCGCAAAATTACTTCTTCTAAACTACCATTTTTTATAGGGAAAGTCAAGCCGCATAAGGCGTTTAACGCGGCGACAGCGCGGAATATGGCGGACATATTACACTTTATGTACACATTCTGCCAAAAATTGGCAGACAGCACGTTCATTCTTTGCACAGTCTGTCGAGAAACCCGGTTGCGCATTATGTGGCAACCGGGTTTCTGGTATATTCAAGGAAGAAAATGTGGGGAATCAAGAGCCGGAACTGGTCGTTCCATTTCCAAGTATCCAACGCTTTCCGCGCTTGGGTCAGACCGATAGCGGTGTAAAGGCGTAAAAATGACCACGCCGTGGGATGCTATAATCAAAGAATAAGGGCAGCTGCTTTGTACGCTCTCCGAAGGCAGGGAAAAAGAATATCTAATGGTTAGTTGACACTAACCATCGGCGGTGCTATACTTTGGAGCAGAAATGAGAAGTAATGATTTTCTAAGAAAATCATCCGAAAACGCTAAATTAAGCAAGAATAGCTTTGGGAGTGGTGCCGCAGCAATGCGGCTTTTCCAAGACACGATAGTTAGCTACATCTAACCGAAAGATGTGCGCGTATAGGTTAGATGCATCTAACGACCAGGGAGTGATGGCTATGCGAAAACACAAGACCTTCTGGGACAAAAATGCCGGTCGTTACGACCGCTTCATGCGAAAGGATCGGGCGGCGTATGAGGAGATGTATACGCTGATCCGGCCGGTGGTGAAAGACAAAACGGTGCTGGAGCTTGCCACCGGCACGGGACTGATCGCAAAGCACATCGTAAACGCGGCGGCGCACATCGAGGCGACGGACGCCTCCGCGGAGATGATTCTTGAAGCAAAGCGGGATAACCGCTCGGCAAAGCTGCACTTTTC
>OLSQ01001251.1_pt1 | contig 21643 bp, 16 predicted proteins | sample 1672561 | NCBI WGS metagenome assembly OLSQ01 (sample SAMEA3136699, study PRJEB25190) | human gut metagenome | biome: human gut; feature: human-associated habitat; material: faeces | place: Austria | collected 2013 | reverse complement strand
GTGTTCGTACCGTTCGCAACCAGAAGAACATTGCCCAGAAGGAGCAGTTGTCTCTGCAGGTAGTAGGCAAGAACGATTTCGAGGCTTACAACGATGTAACGCTGAAGATGGCCAACCTCGACAAGATTGAGGTCATCGCCGAGAAGAGTGCCGATGCATCCAGCTTCATGGTAGGCACCGACGAGTTTGCCGTACCATTGGGCGACCTCATCGACGTAGCAGCCGAGATTGAGAAGGCAGAGGCTCAGCTCAAGCACCTGGAGGGCTTCCTGATGGGTGTACGCAAGAAGCTCAGCAATGAGAACTTCGTTGCTCACGCTCCTGAGAAGGTAGTAGCTCTGGAGCGCAAGAAGGAAAGCGACTCTGTAGAGAAGATTGCTGCCCTCAAGGCGACCATCGAGGAACTCAAGAAGAAGTAACAGATTCTTTTTATATATGTTGAATGTTGAGTGTAGAATGATGAATGCAGAATCTCAGACGGATGAATTCGTCAGCCATTCTGCAACTCAACATTCAGCATTCAACATTCAACTTTTTTATTATGATCAAGAAGCTTTTCACCTTATTTATATGTATGTTTTCGTTCGCCATGACTTTCACCAGTTGTAGCGACGAGGCTTTTGATGTGGATAGCGTCAACAAGCAGACCATCCTGGTATATTATCCATGGACAGGCAGTACCACCAGTTCGGGTTTGAAGCAATACCTTGCCAACAACATCGACAGCATCTGCCAGGGTATCGTAGCCAAGAAAGGACTTAGTGACTCACGTGTGATGGTATTTTTCAGCGAGAAATACAACAAGAGCACACTCTACGATCTGCAGTACGATGCCGCCAGCAGGAAGGTGAACCGTGTGCCCGTGAAGACCTACGAGGACAACAGCTATTGCACGGCAGAGGGATTCGCCAACCTTCTCAATGAGGTGAAGCAAAATGCCGAGGCACTCAACTATGCCCTCATCATCGGAGTACATGGATGCGGATGGACCTATGCAGAAGATTGGGTGAATTATCCGAACTATGCCCGTCCTGGCTTCGGAAGCACTGCCACAGCCGGCAAGTCATCCAGTGCATTCAGCGGCATCCAGTTTGGCAGTGACCCAGACCGTCCAGTCACCCGCTTCTTCGGAAGTGTAAATTCCAAGAGTTATGCCATGGACATCCCAACCCTGGCAGAAGGAATCAGACAGAGCGGAATGAAGATGCAATACATTCTCTTCGATGCCTGCTATATGGGAAATGTGGAGACAGCCTACGAACTGAAGGATGTCACCAACTATCTCATCAGTTCGAGCAGCGAGGTGATGGCTATAGGCTTTCCATACCGAAGCATCTGGAGCATGCTCAATTCCGCAACGCCCAACTATTCCGGCATCGTAAACGGCATTGTCAACTTCTACAAATCCAGCTATGTACCTTATTGCAACATGGCAGCCATCGACTGTCGCGAGATGGATAACCTGGCTAGCGTCATGAAGGAAATCAACAGCAAATATACACTCGATTCCTCCATTCCTCTAGAAACGATCCAACCCCTCGGCGGCTTCACTCCTAACCTGTTTTATGACATGTCGGTATATGTAGATAGCCTCAAGCCAAGCGGTTATCTGAAAGACCAGTTTACCGCCCAGATGCAGAAAACCATCAAGGCTGCTGCACATACCGATGAGGCATTTACCATGCTGAAGGACCCGTATAGAGGAACCACCTTCCAGGTGAAAAGCTATTGCGGCCTTTCCATCTCCGACCCGAGCCAGCACAGTGTAGCCCTCAAGGGAAGAGAGAAGACAGGATGGTGGAAGGCAACCCACTAATACCTGAAGCAGCACGCCCTGAAAGGGCAGAAGCTCCTAGCCCAGGGCATCGCCCTGGGAATTATGGACGCAAGCGTGCCGCCCTGAAAGGGCAAAAGCTCCTAGCCCAGGGCATCGCCCTGGGTATAATAGCAGTTTACAAGACGCCCTGTAAGGGCAAAAGCTTTGTATATTGCCAGGTATTTGAAAGCTTTTGCCCTTACAGGGCGACAGGTTTGCGTCCATAAACACCCAGGGCGTTGCCCTGGGCTAGGAGCTTCTGCCCTTTCAGGGCGTGTGGGGCTTACTTGCAAAGAAAGGTTAAGTACTCATAAAGAGGAACTTACTTGCAAAGAAAGATTAAGTACTCATAAAGTTGAATGTTAACATTTAAAAATTAAAAGGACAAAGATGGAATTTTTTATAATCGATCATAATGGACAGCAGGCTGGTCCTTTCAGTTTCGACCAACTCGTACAGAAGGGCATCAGTCCCGAAACACTGGTGTGGAAGCAGGGAATGGCAGACTGGACTCCTGCCTGGAAGGTAGAGGAACTGAGAGCAGTACTGGAAGCTGCAGAAGCCAACCAAAGCAACCAGAAAGCCCAGAGCAACCAGAAAGCCCAGCAGGAAGCCAACCAGCAGCAGGATTATCAGAAAGCCCAGCAGGAAGCCTATCAGCAGGGATTCCAGCAGGGAGCAGCAATGCATTCGAATTTCCAGCAGCAACCTAAAAAGAAGAAGAGCCATTTCGCCATGAAGATGGTGATCGGTCTCATCATTTTCATCCTTGCCATATTTGCCGTAACCAATCCGAGCGCAGATGCTCATAAGGAGAAGGTTCGCACGGAGGCAAGCAAGGCAGTAGAAAAGGCGGTAGGATCTACCGACAACAATTTCTTCTCTCAGGCGCTCCGCTCTGTAGCCAAGATGATGGCTGGCAGCATGATGGACGAAGCGATGAACCAGCTTTTCGAATACCACAACTATATCGTTTGCTCTACGGGTTCTGTAGAGTTCAACGGCAAGCCGCACACCGTGAGTTTCGGTATTCTCGGCAACGTCTATACGATGAATGCCGATGATATGGTGAAAGCACTGGAATCAGCCGATAATCTCCATATCGAGGAGTCAGAATCAAATGCATCCTCTGACACTCCCAATATGGATGGATCAGATTCAGAAGCCAATGTCAATGACAATCAGGCTGACAGCGATGAAGGCGGCTTCAGCACAAGAATGCAGAAGAAACTGGAAGAGAAAGCCAATCAGGCTTTCGATAAGGCGGCTGATAAAGTGAGCAAGAAGGTAGAAGAGAAAATCAACCAGAAGCTCGAAGAAACCACCGATTCTTCCAGCATCGAAAAGATAATCGATAAGATCCTGGAGTTATTTTAACGGCATATAATTTGCCAGGATTTCATAGCACAACAGCTGATGGGCATCTGCACAACAGCTGATGGACAACCGCACAACAGCTGATATGCAAGCGCACAACAGCTGTTGTGCGGTTTTAGATATAGCCAATCCCAACGACAGAGATTATATCTTCCAACAACTATCCCTATTAACTTCGAAGACTTTTCATATTACTTACGACAGCTAATCATATCACTTACGACAGCTAATCATATCACTTACGATGGCTAATCATATTACTTACGATAGCCATCAATACTAGTTATCATCATTACACATATTTTAGAGCATCAGGTACAAAAAAAGCTGCGTAACCACAAAGTAACGCAGCCTTTTTCATATTTCATTCTTATCCCTTTAAAACTTTAAAAACTAACGGGATAGGATATTTGATCTTTACCAAAGCTCCAGACGCTCATTCTTAGGAATAAACATCTTGTCGCCCTGCTTTACACCGAATGCCTCATACCAGGCATCAATGTGAGGAAGAGCACCATCTACACGCCACTTGCCAAGCGCATGAGGATCGTTCTTCACACGGTTGCGAATCTCCTTCTCGGTGATGTTCTGCCCCCATACACCAGCGTAGGCAAGGAAGAAACGCTGATCAGCAGTAAAGCCATCCTTGTTCTTCAATGGCTTCTTGGCTGTCGCATTCTTGAATGCATTGAAAGATACCATCAAACCACCGTGGTCGGCAAGGTTCTCACCCAATGTAAAGCGACCGTTGGCATTCAGATCAGGCAATACCTTGATGTTGCTGAAGAAATCAGCATACATATCTGCACGCTTGTTGAAGCCCTCAGCATCAGCAGCTGTCCACCAATCCTTCAGGTTACCGCTGGCATCATACTGGCGACCCTGATCATCGAAACCGTGAGTCATCTCATGACCAATCACTACACCGATAGCACCATAGTTGAATGCCGCGTCTGCCTTGGCATCAAAGAATGGATACTGGAGGATACCTGCAGGGAAGCAAATCTCATTGGTGGTAGGATTATAGTATGCATTCACAGTCTGAGGAGTCATATACCACTCATCTCTATTGACTGGCTTACCGGCCTTCTCAGCAATCTCCTTATTGTTGCGGAACTGACGGCAAGCCATCACGTTCTCATAGAAACTCTTGGATGGATCGATGGTAAGTTTGCTATAGTCAGTCCACTGGTTAGGATAACCAATCTTGACATAGAACTTATCGAGCTTATTGTGGGCAGCAGCCTTGGTCTCTGCACTCATCCACTCCTGAGCGTCGATACGCTGACCGAGACTCACCTGGAGATTCTTGACCAAAGTCTCCATCATCTTCTTAGAAGACTCAGGGAAGAATTTCTTGCAGTAGATTCTGCCGAGCGCCTCACCCATCTGAGCATCTACCTGAGAAGTAGCACGCTTCCACAATGGATGGTCTTCCTTTCTGCCACTCATGGTCTTGCCGAAGAAATCGAAGTTTGCCTCACGGATCTCATCGGTGAGATAAGCAGAAGAACTGCCGATGACACTCCACTCCATCAATGCCTTCAAGGTCTCAGCATCCTCAGCAGCGGTAATCTTGTCGTAACCAGCCATGAATGCAGGCTGACCCACAATCATCTCCTGGATATATTCGCTCTTGATGCCCTCGCCGTTAGCCAATGCCTCAAGAGGAATGTTTGGATAATTCTCCTTAAACTGCTTCAGGCTCATCTTGTTGTAGTTAGCCTGTGGGTCACGGAGTTCGGTACGGCTCTTGGAGATAGTAGCAAGACTGGTCTCGTGGAGGAATACCTTCTGTGCCTTCTTGGCAGCATCGGCAGCAGAGAAGCCATAGAGCTGGAACATCTTTGCCACGTAGGTCTTGAATGCCTCACGGATGGCTACGGTAGCAGCATCGTTGTTGAGGTAGTAATCCTTGGCACCGAGAGTCAAACCACCCTGCATCACATTGTAGATGTTCATGGTAACGTTCTTCTCATCAGCACCGAAACCGGTACCGAAACCTACGCCCAAGCCCTGCATGGCATACTTCACCTGCAAGTTCTGGAGATCTGCCTTGGTCTTGGCAGCAGCAATCTCGTCGAGGAGAGGCTTTACGGGAGCAATGCCCTCCTTATTGCGGCGGTCGATATCGAGCGCCAACTTATAGAAGTCGGAAAGCTTCTGCTCGATGGTTCCTGCCTTGTAGGTCTTCTTCTTGAGTTCATCAAGAATAGAGTTGATACGCTTGTTGCTGTTCTCAGCCAACTGTTCGAAACTACCATAACGGCTGTAGGCAGCAGGAAGCGGATTGTTCTTCTGCCAGCCACCGGTAGCAAACTGATAGAAATCATCAGCAGGCTTTGCTGTCTTGTCAAGATTACTCAAGACAAGTCCCGACTTGTTCTGAGCATCAGCAGCCAAAGGCATGGCTGCGAGCATCATCATCGGAAGGATGTACTTCATTTTCATTTTCTCGTTATTTATTATTGTTTTAACTATGAATTCTTGATTTCCTCCAGTTCTTCGGAGAGCATCATCCAGTTCTCGTTTTCCTCATCCAGGCTCTTCATCAGCTCGGTATATTCGGTAACGAGTTCCATATTCGTAGCATTCTCAGGCTTCATCAGGAGGGCATCGATCTCTGCCTTGCGGGTTTCGAGCTTTTCAATCTTCGTCTCGCATTCCTTCACCGCCTTCTCAGCCTTGCGAATCTTCTTCTGCTGCTCCTTGTGCTCGGCATAGCTGAGCTTGCCGGAGGATGCTTCGGAAGAATCTGCAGATGATGATGAAGAAGATGGAGAGCCGGCAGATGACATATTCTGACTTCCGACCTGATTCGCCAGCGCCTGACTGATGCTCTCGGCATTGTGGGCACGGAGATAATCGTAGATGCCACCCAGATGCTCACGTACCTTGCCACCGGCAAACTCATATACCTTATCTACCAGTCCGTCGAGGAACTCACGGTCGTGGCTCACGATGATGGCGGTGCCGTCGAATGCCTTGATGGCTTCCTTCAACACATCCTTCGACTGCATATCGAGATGGTTGGTAGGCTCATCGAGAATCAGGAGATTCACCGGTTCGAGCAGAAGCTTGATCATCGCCAGACGACTGCGCTCGCCTCCACTCAGCACCTTGACATATTTTTCGGAAGTTTCGCCACCAAACATAAAGGCACCCAGCAGATCGTTCACCTTGAGGCGCATCTCGCCGGTAGCCACATTGTCAATGGTCTGGAAAATGGTAAGCTTCTCATCGAGGAGCTGTGCCTGGTTCTGTGCGAAATAACCAATCTGCACGTTATGACCAATCTTGAGATTGCCCGTAAAAGGAATCTCGCCCATGATACACTTCACCAGGGTAGATTTACCCTCACCGTTCTTACCTACGAACGCCACTTTCTCGCCACGCTTGATGGTAAGGTTCACATGGTCGAAGACGGTATGCTCGCCATAATCCTTTCTCACCTCATCGCAGATGACCGGATAATCACCGCTACGGAGACAAGGAGGGAACTTGAGATGCATCTGCTTGGTATCTACCTCATCCACCTCGATAGGAACGATTTTCTCCAACTGCTTGATACGGCTCTGCACCTGTACAGCCTTGGTTGGCTTATAGCGGAAACGCTCGATGAAGTCCTTGATGTCTGCTATTTCCTTCTGCTGGTTTTCGTAGGCACGGAGCTGCTGCTCGCGGCGCTCGGCACGAAGAACCACATACTCATCGTATTTCACCTTGTAATCCTCTACCCTTCCACAGGTAATCTCCAGGGTGCGGTTGGTTACATTATTGATAAAGGCACGGTCGTGACTTACCAGCACCACCGCCTTGGCACTCTGCGCCAGGAACTGCTCCAGCCACTGGATACTCTCGATATCGAGGTGGTTGGTAGGCTCATCGAGGAGAAGTACATCCGGCTTCTGGAGCAGGATCTTTGCCAACTCGATACGCATACGCCATCCACCGGAGAACTCACGGGTAGGACGGTCGAAGTCTTCACGGGTGAAACCCAGACCGCTCAACGTGCGCTCTATTTCAGCCTCGTAGTTTTCACCGCCCATCATCATATAGCGATCATGTTCCTGGGTGAATTTCTCCACGAGCTGAGCATAGCTCTCGCTCTCGTAGTCGGTGCGGTCAGCCATTTCCTGCTGCATCTTGTCGAGGCGCGCCTTCATCTCTGTATTGTGGGCGAAAGCCTTGCGGGTTTCCTGCTTCACGGTGGTATCATCCTGCAGTTTCATCACCTGAGGCAGATAGCCGATGGTGGTTTCGTTAGGGATAGCCACTACGCCGGAGGTTGGCTTCTGCAAGCCACAGAGAATCTTCAGCATCGTAGATTTGCCGGCACCGTTCTTGCCTACCAGGGCAATGCGGTCGCGGTCGTTGATTACGAAGCTAACATCATTGAAAAGTGGCTTTACGCCAAACTCTACTTTCAGTCCTTCTACTGAAATCATATTTTATACTTTGAACTTTGAATTTTGAACTTTGAACTTTATGATTAGCAGTTCTGTTATTGCTCTGACTTCTTCTTCTCCTTACGGAATGAGCAGGGAGGAATCTCCGTAGCTCAGGAATCGGAAATCATGAGAGAGGGCATAATCATATACCTTCTTCCAATCACCATGCAGGAAGGCACTCACCAGGAGAAGCAGGGTGCTCTGAGGCTGATGGAAATTGGTTACCAGCATCTTCACAATCTTATAGGTATAACCTGGAGCGATGATGATCTGCGTGCTGGAATGAAGGGCTTCCAATCCGTTGCGGTCGAGATAATCGACGATTGCCTGGATAGCCTGCACCGGAGTGATGTCATCCACCAGATTGCCATCTGCCGACAACTCGTATGGATCCCACTGTTTTACATGCAGGTCCTCTTCACTTGCCTCAGGATGCTTGATGAGATGCACGCCCATATAGTAGAGACTCTCGATGGTGCGCACACTGGTGGTTCCCACGGCGATGACCTGACACTCGTGCTTGATGAGCTTCTCCAGACTGCGACGATGAACCACGATATATTCGGTATGCATCTGATGGCCTTCTATCTCAAGACTCTTCACCGGCTTGAAGGTTCCCGCTCCAACATGAAGGGTTACCTCTTCACGGTCGATGCCATGCGCATCCAGGTCCTGGAGCACCGCATCGGTGAAATGCAGACCGGCTGTTGGGGCAGCCACACTACCCTTGATCTTGGAATATACGGTCTGATAAGTGGTCTTGTCACTTTCTTCTGTCTTGCGGTTCAGATAAGGAGGGATAGGCAACTCTCCCACTGCTTCGAGAATCTCGGCAAAGGAAACATGCTCGTTGTCCCAGTCGAAATCCACCCAGTAGTTGGTGCCGCCACCTTTAGCCACCATTTCAGCCGCCTCTGTGCTGAGCGCATCTCCACGGCGCATGGTAGCAGAGAGGGTAAGCTGATGACCCTTGATCTCGAAGTCGCGCTTCAGGCTTCCCTCTTTCCATTTCTTCAGGTTACCAATCATACAGAGCCATGAGCAGTGACCCGAAGTCTGGAACATCAGCTCATAGTCGGTAGGTGCAGCAGGTTCCATCAGGAACACCTCGATGAGTGCTCCCGTCTCCTTGCGGAAATGCATGCGCGCCTGGATTACCTTGGTATTATTGAATACCATCATGGCACCCTTTGGCAGATAGTCGGGAAGATGGAAGAATACATCATCGCTTACCTCGCCATGCTTATAGACCAGCAGTTTACTGTGGTCGCGCTGTGAGATAGGAAACTTGGCGATGCGCTCATCTGGCAAATCGTAATTATAATCACTAATCTTAATATGTTTTGTATCCATTATTTACTTTGAACTTTGAGCTTTGAACTTTGAACTTTATGATTTGCCTTTTTTCAGAAAAGGCTATTATACTACTATTATAATCCCGTCATCAGAACGACGGCACGCAGGATGACATATACGAGGGTGAGCATCAGAACGGTCATAATCATATCGATGTCATCGCAATCATATCCCGTACTGGTATATTGATTCGAAACATACTTGATTTCCGGTGACATACGCCGGTACATACGATGGAAGAAAAGATATACCAGCGTACCAACCACCATGCCAAGCAACATGCCGCAAACGATGTCCAGCGGATAATGAACGCCGAGATAGAGACGGGTCCAGCAGTTCACCAGCGACCATGCTACCAGGGTGAAGGTGAGCATCCTGCTCCTTACAAGCAGCGAGAAGAACACGGCTATCGCCATGGTATTGGCTGCATGCGCCGAACAGAAACTATAGTCCTTCAGACGAAGATTATCCACTACCTGTACGGAATATTTTACCAGCGGATCGTTGGAAGGTCGCCATCTTGCCGCCAGCGGTTTGATGATTCCCTCGGCAATGCCATCGGCAAAAAGAATGCACAGGAATGCGCAGCCTACAATAAGACCAATCTGCCCGACTGTCTCATTATTGCGCATCACGATGATAAAGAGTACAAGATAGAGCGGTATCCAGGTGAAACCCGAAGTAAGTGCCATCACCAACTGGTCAAGAATCACATTGTTACTGCCGTTGAACCACTGCAGTATCTGAAAGTCAATATCTTGTATCGAACTAAAATCCATTTACTTATTGTTTTATATTTAATGTTGAATGTAGAATGATATCAGTGTCTGACGCTCCATCCACTTCATTCTCCTAGATTTCCTCAAGGTGCTTGGTCTCGATCCATCCTTCTCTTCCATCGCCTACGCGGATGCCACGCCAGTCGGTCATTCCCTTGTCGATGATATCTACACGGGTACCCTCGTGGAGTACAAACTGATCGGTACTGGTCTTGGCAGGCGTCTTCTTGATGTTCACGGAAGGTGAGATGATGATGGCACCCTTGCGGTTGTCGAGCGCCTGCTTCTGCTGATAGGCAAAGAGATTGCTCAGCAGGAAGACGAGGAAGAAGCCGATACCGCCAAAGAAGCCGATCTTGCGCATCAGGATGTGCGGACCGAAGAGATAGAGCAGCACGAGCAGCAGCGCCATGATGATGGAGATGATGCCAGTCTTCGCCCAGTTATCTACACTCGTGAAGTTGACCAGCGCCTTATACCAGGTAACGAAGAACATTTCGCTTACCGGGGTAATCTTGTCGATGGTCTTGCTGCGTGCAAACTGAAGATTGAAGTTGATGTCCTCATCTCCAGGCGAGAGCAGGCGGGCACGCTCATAGTTGAGCACCGCCTTGGTGATATTGTCTGTACGATAGTAGGCATTGCCGAGATTGTAGTAAATCTCGGCAGAGGCACCATTCTTGAGCAGCTCTTCGTAGTCGCGGATAGCCTGCTGGTAGTTGCCCTTCTGGTATTCCGTATCGGCATTGTTCTTGGTGATTGCCGATACCGGAGAAGCGCCGAAGCCCAGCATCGCCAGGAGCAGCCATACGAAGGAATATCCGGCAGGATGCTTCTTGACGTTCTTGCGAGCCGCATTGATTGCATTTTCTATTTCCATAATCGCTGTCATTGCCGATTCGAAGGTACGGTTCATATTGCCGGCAGGATCGCCTGGAGCATAACGCTCGAACTCGCACTCATCGAGAGCGGAAGTAAACTTCTGTATTGTAGCATCGTCCACATCGTGGGCGAAGAGTTTCTCACGGATATTCTCACGAGAGAGCTGCTCTACCGGCATGTTCAGCTTGTAGCTCATATATCCCCAGAGGGCACGCATCACCTCATCATAGAACTCGCCCTGCTTGCCCTGCAGCATCAGCTTGTTGGCCATGCGCAGACGCTTGGTGGCTATCTTGCCCGCCTTGTTGGAGCGCTTCTTCACGATGTCGGCATTCTCGATGGCTCTGCGGTGGAATACCACCAGCAGCACGAAGAAGGCGATGAGCGGAATGAGCAGACTGGTCCAGTAGCCGAAGCTTCCGAAGAACATATCATCTGCCTGATGCTGTGAGGTCTTGCCCAACTTGATGGTATGGATATCCTTGTCCTTGCTGGTATAGTCAGACGACTCGGATGTTGATCCATCTCCCTTCTCCACGTTCAGAGTGAAAGGTTGGGTCTTGATGGTCTTATACGCATTCTTGCTGGTATCATAATAGGTGAACTCCACGGCTGGAATGGTATAGCTGCCCTGATTACGAGGAACAGCCAGGAAATCGTAGATCATATTACCCTCCACTCCATTGGCAGTGAGTCGGGTCTTATCTGTTACCTTGGCATCATACTTGTCGAAATCCTTCGGGAAATTCACTACTGGCTGCTTAAGCAACTTGAGGTTTCCAATACCTCCCACAATCACACGGAGCGTGATCGGTTCGCCTGCCTTGATTTCCTTCTTGTCAAGACAAGCAGAGATATTGAACTTACCTACTCCACCCGAGAAGTTGGCAGGGCGCTGAGGCAACGGATCTACCTGCAGGGTGATACCTGGAGCCTTGATGTCCTTCTTTACCTCTACATATCCGGAGCCGCCATTGAAGAAGGCCTCCATAGGATCGACATTGCGGTTCTGCTGTACCACGATGCCCTTGAAGGTGATGGAAGGAATCTCCAGCTTACCGGTCATCTGAGGATACATCACATACTGGCTCCAGGTAACGCACTTGTAAGGGCGACCGTTCACCATTTCGGTATGGAAGGTCTTCTGCTGTGGCAGAGGTACTTCCTGGTTGTGGAATCCCTTCAGGTCTGGCATCTTGCCTTCCAGCTGGGTGAGTTCCACCTGTGTATATACCTTGTAGGTAAGCAGGATAGGTTCCTGCTCGTGTACTCTCTTCTTGTTGGCAGACACCTTGATGAAGAGGTCGCTACCTGAGATGGCAGAGCCTGCGGTACGCATACGAGGTTGGTCGTAGCTATTCTGTCCGTGCATGCTAGGAGCGCCATTGGTATGCTGGGCGTGACCCGACACCGTAATCCTCACGGCGTGAGAAGCCAGGCTCCTGCCCCCCACGATGGCGTGGGAAGCACCAATGTTGAAGGTACCATTCTTTGCCGCATAAAGGGTATAGGTGATGGTTACAGATGAAGAGGACGAGGTATGTCCGTTGATCATCTGATAACTGGATTGCGAGGATGTGTAAGGGCCTGCGATGACTTCGAGTCCATCCTGCACCGCACCCATTCTGAATTCCTCTACATCACGGGTGTTGATGGTATAGGCGACACGGAAGTTTTCTCCAGCCGCTACGTGCGATGGAGCCGACACGGAGATATGCTGGGCCACCGCATGCACCTGGTAGCCTAGCAAGCATATCAGCAATATCAAATACCAACCTATTCTTTTCATATCGTATCTTAAATAATAGCTAAATATTATATGTAAACCGTATTTTTATCTCATCTAATCTTTTACCAATTCTTGTCGTAAGCCTTTCTGCGTGGCTGGCTCATCGCCTTCTGCAACTTGCGCTTGGTGGCTTGCTCCTGCTGAACGGCGGCATTCAGGAGCTGCTCGGCATTCTCGCGGCTCATCTTGTCCTGGTTCGGCTGGTTTTGGTTCTGATTATTCTTGTTATTCTTATTCTTGTTCTTGTCGTTTTTGTTCTTATCGTCGTTTTTATCCTTGTTGTCTTTGTTCTTGTCCTTATTCTGATCCTTCTTATTCTTGTCCTTGTTCTTATCCTTGTTGTTCTTGTTCTTATCCTTGTTCTGCGGATTGTTCTTGAGCAACTTCTTGCAGAGGGCAAGATTATAACGGGTCTCATTGTCCTGTGGATTGCATCTCAGCGCCATCTTGTAGTATTCGATGGCCTGTGCATATTCACGGTGGTTCTGCATGATCACGCCCATGTTGTGATAGCTGGCAGCACGGCGGAGGCGGTTGGTTTCCAACTGGGCTGCATTAGTAAACTGCTGTATCGCCATGGAGTCTTTCTGCTGCGCCATGAGCGCACAACCAAGATTGTATATCGCCTGTGGATTCTTCTGATTCTTGGAGATAGCCTTGCGATATTGGGTTTCTGCCACTGCCCATTTCTGAGATTTGAAGGCACGATTGCCCTGACGGATCAGGTTGCGATCAGTCTGGGCTCCGACTTGTGCCGTACCCACCAGCAGCATTGCCACAGTTACTATTATATAATGTATATACTTCATTTTTACATCTATATTTTAAAGCTTTTGCCTGCATTATTTCGGCAGCTTCAAGGAATCCCTTTTGAAGAACTTGATGTTCCTGAGCAACGGATTCTTTACTTCCAGCATGCAGACCTCGATGATGAGCAGGAGGATGATGAGAATGCCCACAGCCTGAAACTGTTCATCGTAGGCACTGTATATCACGCTGGTCATATCTCCCTTCTGCAACTTGGTAAGGTCATCATTCAATGCCTTTTCAGCATCGCTCGTATTATCCACATGGATATACTGACCCTTACCTGCCTGCGCCAGTTCGCGGCACATCTGCTCGTTGAGGGCAGTCATCACTGTATTGCCTGCGTGGTCCTTCAGATAAGAGCCATCTCCCATCGGGATAGGAGCGCCCTTGGTATTACCGATACCGAGGATAAACACGTTGATGCCCTTCTTCTGGGCAATCTCGGCAGCCTCCTTGGCACCATCCTCATGGTTCTCACCATCGGTAATCACGATGATGGCTCTACCCACATTGTCCTGCTGGGTAAAACTCTTGGTGGCAAGCGAGATGGCATCGCCGATATTGGTACCCTGAGTCTGGATCAGCCCCGGTGTGATATTCTGCAGGAACATCTTTGCCGATACATAATCGCTGGTGATAGGCAACTGCACGAAGGCATCGCCTGCAAAGACAATCAGTCCGATCTTGTCGTTGCTGAAGTTATCTACCAGATTCTCTATCAGCATCTTGCTCTTGTCGAGACGGGAAGGAGCCACATCCTCGGCAAGCATGGAATTGGAGATATCGAGACAGATCATCGTTTCGATGCCATTACGCTTGTCGTGAGAAATCTTGCTTCCCATCTGAGGGCGAGCCACCATCACGATGACGAGTGCCAAGGCAGCAAGCATCAGCACAAACTTCACCGTAGGACGGTATTTGGATATGTTGGGCATCAACTGCTTGAGCAGTTCCGGATCGCCCAATCTTTTCAGCTTAGCCTTTCGCCTTCTCCAGCCTACCAGACGAACCAGTATGAGCACCGGTATCAGCCAGAGCAGCCAGAGAAACGTAGGATCTTCAAATCTTAACATATTTATATGATGTTATAATCTATTTTGTCTAAATTTATATGATGTTATTATCTATATTGTCTAAAACTCCTCTTTCATCAAGGAATTCTTCTGAACCAAGTGAGGCGGAGCAATATCTCCAGGAGCAGTACCAGGAGTGCACCTAGGGCAAAAGGCTGATAGGCCTCATAGCGCTTGGCAAAATGCTTCACATTAAACTTAGACTTCTCCAGCTTGTCGATGTCCTTGTAGATCTTCTTCAACTCGGCTGTACTCGTAGCACGGTAGAAGTTTCCATCGGTGGTCTGAGCGATGTCGCGCAGCGTCTGGGTATCAATTTCCACCGGGATATTGACATATTGTACGCCTCCTGCCACAGGCATCGGATAAGGCGCCACCTTGTTGGTTCCCACACCGATGGTATAGACTCTGATGCCGTAGCTCTTGGCTATCTCGGCAGCAGTCATAGGCGAGATGTCACCCATGTTGTTACTACCGTCGGTGAGCAGGATCACCACCTTGCTCTTTGCCTTGGAATCCTTGAGTCGGGTCACGGCGTTGGCAAGTCCCATACCCACAGCGGTACCGTCGTCGATGAGTCCGCGAGCCGCAATATCGGTACGGGTGTCATGCAGGAGTCTGAGCAGACTGGCATGATCGGTGGTCATCGGACATTGCGTGAAAGCCTCTCCGGCAAAGATGGTGAGTCCGATATTGTCGGTAGGACGGCCTGAGATAAACTCAGTGGCCACATCCTTCGCCGCCTCCATACGGTTTGGCTTCAGGTCCTCGGCAAGCATAGAGGTTGATACGTCCATGGCAAGCATGATATCGATACCTTCTACGGTCTTGTTGTCCCAGGAATAGTGGGTCTGCGGACGGGCCATGGCGATGACAATGAGCACGAAGCAGATGCATCTCAACACCATCGGCAGATGGATGAGTCTGACGCGCATGCTCTTGGGAGCATACTGATAGATGCGTGTATCACTCATGCGCATCGTAGGCTCGCTCTTCTTCCTGCCCAGGAAATACCATAATATATAAGGTATCAGCAGCAGGAGCAGCAGAAAATATGCTTTACTTGCAAATTCCATTTCTTAATTTCTTTTTATTGTTTACATCACCGGCTCTAGATTTCTGAGCCTGATGACATTTACATCACGAGCATCGCTACCTGATAAACGATGTAGCCGAAGATGGCAACTACGCTGATGCCGCCCACCCAGAGCAGGGTCTTGATGAGTCGGCGCTGCTGCTGCGACTTCTGGTCTTCGGTGCTGAGCGTTGGAACGATCTTCTCCTCCTTAGGCTGCTCATCGGTCTTCGTCTGGTCGATGAAGTTGATGGCATTCACCAGGTTGGCATCGTTCTCGTTCATCGGAATCTCGTACTTGGCAAACTTCACCAGGTCGGCGGTGGAGAAGAGCATTCTCAGCTCGTCTATCATCTTCTGGTCGCCCGAAGCACGCAGGTGCTCGATGATTTCTCCACTGGTCATCTCCATCGCATTGAATCCGAAGCGGCTCACGATATAGGCACGCAGCGTATTGGTCAACTGGGTGTAGTACTCTTTCTGAGTCTCCTGGCTGGCACTGGTATGATGATGCTTGATGTCATTGATTTCACGCAGCGCCTTCTCATGGGCAGGCACCCTCTTCACGATGCGGATGCGGGCGATGATAGGCTTGTTCTTCTTCAGACGGTTGCGGAGATAAATCATTGCGCCACAGATGATAATCATCAGCAGGCTCAACCAGAAGGCGAAGCTCCACTCACTCCACTCGAAAGGATTATCCTGTACACCCTTTGCCGGATAGAACTGGTTAGGATGCACCGTATCTACCGGAACGGTGAGCACCTTCAGCGCCAACGGATTTCCGTGATAGCTCTTGCCGTCGATCTTCACATCGAGTGCAGGAACCACATACACCTTCTCATCGAAAGAGGTAAGCGTATAGTCGCGGCTCACCTGGATGCGGTCATCACCCATCTGCATCGTGTCGCCCTTGCTCTGCTCCACCACCTCTACACCAGGTACAATCTGATCCTGAGGCTTGAAGGATGGCAGCACAATTCTGGCACCCTTCCGGGCAGTAGCCTTGAGGTGCAGGATGGTCTGCTGTCCGATAAGCAGCTGCAGGGAATCCATGCGCTGCTCCACGGTCTGACTGAAAGCCAGCGTAGAGCAACCCATCAGCGCCATCGTCAATATGATATTCTTTATTTTCATGTTATCTTACTTTAGCCTCTCTGTTTGAACAGCATCAGGAGCGCCTTCGAGAAGTCCTCGTTGGTGGCTACCGAAGTCCAATCTACCTTGCTCTTGGCAAAGAGCTGTCGCAGATTCTCCTGCTGTCGCAACCAGTTTTGGGTGTGAGCCACTCTCAATTTCTTAGAACTGGTATCGATATACATCTCGTGTCCCGTCTCGGCATCCATCACCTTGAGCAGTCCCACGTCGGGCAGCTGCTTGGCACGTGGATCATACACCTGTATTCCCACCACATCGTGCTTCTGGTTGGCTATCTGCAGCTGGTGCTGATAGTCCTTGCTATCGTAGAAGTCGCTGATGACGAAAGCCGTGCAATGGCGTTTCATCACCCTCGTGAAGTATTCCAGGGCACATCCGATATCTGTACGCTGACTCTCGGGATGAAAGTCGAGCATCTCACGAATGATGTAGAGGATATGCTTGCGTCCCTTCTTGGGAGGGATATATTTCTCTATTCTGTCGGAAAAGAAGATGACACCTATCTTGTCGTTGTTCTGGATGGCACTGAAGGCAAGGGTTGCAGCTATCTCGGTAGCCAGGTCGCGCTTCATCTGGCGCATGGTACCGAAATCGAGCGAACCGCTCACATCCACCATCAGCATCACGGTAAGCTCTCGCTCTTCTTCAAAGACCTTGACGAAAGGGCGATGGAAGCGAGCCGTCACATTCCAGTCGATGTCTCTCACGTCGTCGCCATACTGATATTCGCGAACCTCGGCAAAGGCCATTCCCCTACCCTTGAAGGCAGAATGATACTGGCCGGCGAAGATGTTCTGGCTCAATCCGCGAGTCTTGATCTCGATCTTCCGAACTTTCTTTAAGATATCTTGTGTATCCAACTTAATTTACTTTGAATTTTGAACTAAATCAAGGCACTTCAACCTTGTTGATGATGCGGCTGACGATTTCCTCGCTGGTGATTTCGCTTGCCTCTGCCTCGTAAGAGAGGCCGATGCGGTGGCGGAGTACATCGTGAGCCACGGCACGTACATCCTCAGGAATCACGTAACCACGGTGCTTGATGAAGGCGTAGGCTCTGGCTGCCTTGGCAAGTGAGATACTGGCACGAGGACTGCCGCCAAAGGTAATCATATCCTTCAATTCGCCCAGGCCGTAACGGTCTGGATAACGGGTAGCGAAGACGATGTCGGCAATATACTGCTCAATCTTCTCATCGATATACACCTCGTTGACGATGCTGCGAGCCTTCAGGATTTCCTCGGCTGTAGTAACCGGAGTTACGGTAGGCAGACCGCCCTGGATGTTCTCACGGATGATGAGCTTCTCTTCTTCGATGGTAGGATAATCGATGATAACCTTGAGGAGGAAACGGTCCACCTGAGCCTCAGGCAACTGATAGGTACCCTCCTGCTCTACCGGGTTCTGGGTAGCCATCACCAGGAATGGATTAGGCAAATGGAAAGTCTGCTCGCCGATGGTTACCTGATGTTCCTGCATCGCCTCAAGCAAGGCACTCTGCACCTTGGCTGGAGCACGGTTGATCTCATCCGCCAGGACGAAGTTGGCAAACACAGGTCCTCGCTTCACATGGAAGGCTTCATCCTTCTGCGAATAGATCTGCGTACCGATTACGTCGGCAGGCAACAAATCGGGTGTAAACTGTATGCGGCTATAGTCTGCACTAATCAACTGTGACAATGTTTTGATTGCAAGAGTCTTCGCCAGACCCGGTACACCTTCCAGGAGAATGTGACCATCAGAGAGAAGACCGATAAGGAGACAGTCAACGAGGTGCTTCTGACCTACGATGACCTTGTTCATGCCCATTACCAGGTTGGTAACGAACTGACTCTGTTGTTCAATCCGGATATTCAACTCACGGATATCAATAGCTTCTGCCATAATCTTATTATCAATTTTACGTTTAATTCATTCTAAAAACTGAACAAAGGGCACTTCCAAAATGCCCTCCGTTCTCAAATCAAACGCAAAAGTACTCAATTATGAGCACAAAAGCGAATAAAGCTAACTAAATTATATTAAAAAAGTTTCACAAACGCTATTTTTAGAAACTTTTAATAAAGCAGGCACACGAAGCATCAGCGATTGCGATGCTTCATATACCATGGATGTACTAGGAAATTATACATCAGGAGAGAAACCACTGTCAATCCGAAAGCCGGATACAGAAGTTCCTCATGCACTGGATTCAAGATCACCAAATCCATACCAAGACCCTTCGGATACAAGTCCTTCACCAGCCAAAAACCCAATCCGATTCCTAAGCTCAACCCCAGTTCCCACGCCAGGAAGAAGGAGCTCATACTGGTGCCACGCTGGCAATGCTTGGCAAGCTTGATGTAGAAAAGCAGGAATCGGCTTCCAATGATACCCACTCCCAAGGCAAGCAAGGCAGGTACAAGCATCTCTTCGGCAAAACCCTGATCGCTTAAGGAAACAAATTCTGCTGCCGCGATTAATATCAGTCCCACGATTACCTGACTCTTCAGCTCTGCATCAGCAAAAGCGTATTTCTCTGCCACCAATGCCAGAAACAGTCCGCAAAAAAACATCGCATAGACGGTGAGAGAATGAGGCAGCGACAGATAGAAGCCCGGTATCACCATGATACATACAATATTGACGAACAGCGGAAATCCCTGAGGCAGGAAAAAGCGGTCGCTACTGATGAGTGACACGTTTTCTGACGGAGCCTTGAACGGGAACTTCACTCTGGAAACCAGCACCAAGGCAACCAATGCCAATACCGAGGCTACTGGAAAAACGACTTTCATACTGAAGACGTTATAGACCAGAAGCGACAGCAATGGACCTACCGCAATGGAAAAGCGGGCAAACCAGGAGGTGATATAATTCGCCTCCGTACGCTGGAAAGATTCACAGGTATCGATAATCAGCGTACTCGCCAGCGACATCTCTGCCAAACCCAGGAAAGCGCCCTGAATCAGACGCATCACCACCAGCATCTCGAAGCCCACCTTAATGTTCCAGAAGGTTTCCAGATAATAAAGGACGACGAGACTGACTGCCACACCCAGGATGGATATCTGGCATACCCGATTGCGGCGATAGCGCTGCACCAGATAGGAGCAGAAGCCACCCAGAAGAAAGATGCCCAAGCCATAAGCAGCATAAACCACGCCCATCTGAGTAACGGAATATCCCTCCTTAGCCATAAAATAAGGTATGCTCAGGAGGAGCATGTAGATGCTCGTCATCAGGAAGAGATTGGCGAAGCAGAGACACCAGAAGTCACGGTGCCACAAATTAAAATGCACCGGGGTATTTTGCGTATCCATCTTAGTAGCTCTCTTCTGCGCTTGGATACTCCACGCTCTTCACGGCATCGATATAAGCCTTCACTCCCTTCTGCATCTCCTCGCCTACCTGGGCAAAATGACGCAGGAATTTTGGCTTGAAGCCCTGGGTCATACCGAGCGCATCAGCATAAACCAAAACCTGTCCATCACAACCGTTACCCGCTCCAATACCGATAGTTACAGCGTTTACCTGACGTGAAACTTCAGCCGCCAGTTTAGCAGGAACCTTCTCCAGAACGATGGCAAAACAGCCAGCCTTATCCAGTGCTTTAGCATCGCTGATCAGCTTCTCAGCCTCTGCATCCTCCTTGGCACGGATGCCGTAACCGCCAAACTTATTCACGCTCTGAGGAGTAAGTCCGAGATGGCCGCAAACAGGAATACCGGCATTGATGAGCGCCTGAACAGTATCCAGGATTTCCACGCCACCTTCCAGCTTCAGCGCATCCACGCCTGTCTCCTTCATCATTCGGCAGGCATTGCGCAAGGCATCCTCCTTGCTAATCTGATAGCTGCCGAAAGGCATATCACAGAGCACGAGTGCATGATTGCAGGCGCGGGCCACGCTGCGTGCGTGGTAAATCATCTGATCTACGGTGACAGGCAATGTATCAGCATTTCCAGCCATCACATTACTAGCCGAATCACCTATCAGGATGGTATCGATGCCAGCTGCATCGATGATGCCTGCGGTAGTGAAATCGTAGGCAGTAAGCATCGTAACCTTCTCACCTGCCGCCTTCATTTCGGCGTAGGTCTTGGTTGTGATTTTCTTTTTGTCTGTAGATAAATATCCCATATAATTGTGTTTACTAAAAAGTATTATTCTTATCAGTCTATTTTCCTGATTATCCTTTCTACAATCTTCTCCAGGTCATCGTATCCGAATCCATTGTAATCGGCTATCACATAGTCGCTGTATGGCTGGATGCTCTCTGCTGAATTGGTAGTAGCGAGTCCGAGGGTAAATGCACCCGAAGCTCTCACAGCCTTCAGTCCATTGAAGCTGTCCTCCAGACCCACGCATTCCTCCGGCTTTGCTCCGAAACAGGCAGCGCCCTTGAGATAACAGTCTGGATCCGGCTTGCTCTTGGCAAAATCTTCGCTGGTGAGCACGCGGTCAAAATTGGTCTTGAACTCAGGATGATGCTTATACACCTGCTCCATCTTCAGCAGATTGCTGCTCGTCACCACAGCGCACTTCACACCATGCGCTTTCAAGTCTTTCAGGAAAGTTTCGAATCCGGGAATGTAAGGATACGACATATTCTGCTCGAACTCATCGAGCCGGGCTGTTATCTTAGCCTGTTCCGACTTGCAATCGGTGAATCCGGCAATATGAGCGAATGTGGCATCGTCAGAGAAGTACTTGTCGTAGATCTGAACCAGAGTCTGTCCCTTGATGCGAAGCGCAAAGTCTGAAATCTCCGGATGATACTCCCTGCCTATCATCCCCCAGAACACGGAATACTGGCTTTCGGTATCGAAAACCACGCCGTCTAAGTCGAATAATGCTGCTTTTATCATTACTTTTTATATTAAATAAATACTATCTAACATCTTTTTCGGGTGCAAAGGTACACATTTTTTTGCTAACAAGCCCCGAAATAACTACTAAATATACAAAAAAAGCTAATTTTATTTTGTTTTATCTACAATTTGCACTACCTTTGCATCGGTTTATATACATTAACTGAAGTTTCGCAAGTATCTCACCCACACGCCCTGAAAGGGCAGAAGCTCCTAGCCCAGGG
>OLSQ01001250.1_pt1 | contig 21668 bp, 25 predicted proteins | sample 1672561 | NCBI WGS metagenome assembly OLSQ01 (sample SAMEA3136699, study PRJEB25190) | human gut metagenome | biome: human gut; feature: human-associated habitat; material: faeces | place: Austria | collected 2013 | reverse complement strand
TGATCAAAGCGGGCGCAAGAGCGGGGTATACTTATTTTACGACTGGGAGCATTCCGGATACCTTTGTTTTAAAGACACCAGTTACGGTAGGAACATTAAAAAGCGCACTTTCTTATGTGCAGGGGGCAGGGCTGACACGGATACTGTTAGTTTGTGCTGTGGCAGTATTGCTTCCAATATTGCTTGTGTTTTTTTCCATGTGTATGCTGCTATTAGCAGAAGGAAAGAAAACGATGGTGTTTCCAACGATGTTTACCGCGATGATTGTGCTGGAACTTGCAGTTGTTTTTGTCGGATTTCCGGCACTGAACCTGTTTTTCCTGAAGGGCGTGTATTTGTTTGCAATACTGGTTGTCATTGCTATGGTCTGTATTATGATTGGATGGATCACAGGCGGATACTGCAGGCCAAAAACAGAAGATGGCCGGGAAAGAACGGTGCGTGAAGCAAATGGTAAAGAAAACCGTTTCGGGCGAAACGGACGGAAACGAATATTCCACCGCAGAAAAAAATCCGGAAAGAAGAAAAAGAAATCTTCCCGTAAGAGCCGGGGAAACAAAGACTCCGGAAAGGATAATGCGAAGCAGCAGACGGCTGAGGGAGCGAAGCGGATGGAGTGGAAGGAATGCGAGATTTCCTACGATCCGTCCACTCGCATGTACCGGATCAATAATACAGGGGAAAACCAGATACTCCTGTTAAAAGATGAGCAGATCGTTGGAATCGTAGAGCCGAATGCCCGTGTCCGCATAGAGCGTCCGGTTATGCTACAGGTAAAGGAGACAAAAGAAAGCCTGCAATTGAAATAAAATGATTGCATAACTTTCTGGAAAATGGCAATACTTTTCCAGAGGTGATGATATTATGAAAAAACAAAAACCAGTTCATATCGGAATTATTCCGGATGGAAATCGCAGATGGGCGGTAGCGCATGGTCTAGCCAAAGCAGATGGCTATCATTATGGATTAGAACCTGGGCTTCGCCTTCTGCAGCAGGCAAAAGTGTATGGAATACAGGAACTCACATATTATGGCTTCACCGTAGACAACTGCAAACGGCCGCATGACCAGTTTGTAGCATTTCAAAAAGCATGCGTGGAAGCGGTACAATTCTTAACAACAGAAGGGGCAGATCTGTTGGTCGTCGGTAATACCGAATCGAAATGTTTCCCGGAAGAATTAAAAAAATATACAACACGGACCTCTGTAAATGGTGGAGGAATCAAATTGAATTTTCTCGTGAATTACGGATGGAAGTGGGATTTATCGCATATATTGCAGGATGGACTGCCATATTCTTCGGACATATCAAGAATCGATATGATTGTGCGATGGGGTGGGATGCGGCGTTTATCCGGCTTTCTTCCGATTCAGTCCGTGTATGCAGATTTTTATGTGGAAGATAAGCTGTGGCCGGATTATGAAAATGCAGATTTTCGAAAAGCAATGGCATGGTATGAAAACCAGGATGATACCTTTGGTGGTTAAATTGCACATATGTAGTAATGAAAACTATATAATATAGAAAAAGATACAATAATATATTGACAACGATACAACATTCTCCTATACTTAAAATAGTTTGATAGTCAAATGATTGCATGGTCAAACAAAAATTCAAGTTGGGGGAAACACATGATTACAGGAAAATATAAATTAAAAGAACTTCACATTGGGGATAAAATTGCAAAAATTCCGATTATACAAGGCGGTATGGGAGTCGGTGTAAGCCTCAGCAGACTGGCAGGTGCTGTTGCAAAAGAAGGTGGTGTGGGAGTGATTTCTACTGCACAGATCGGTTATGAGGAAGAAGGATTTGAAAACAATCAGGCAGAGTGCAACATACGTGCAATACACAAACATCTGCAGCGGGCAAAGGAAATTGCCTGTGGAAACGGACTTGTGGGTGTCAATATCATGGTTGCCTTAAAGCACTACAAAGAACACGTAAAAGCAGCTGTCGCGGCAGGGGCAGATGTGATTATCAGTGGGGCAGGACTTCCGATGAATTTACCGGAACTGATCGGGGAAAAATGCAAAACAAAAATCGCACCGATTGTTTCCTCAAAACGTGCGACACAACTGATCTTAAAAATGTGGGCACATCGTTATAACCGGACCGCCGATTTTATTGTAGTAGAGGGACCGAAAGCTGGTGGACATCTTGGCTTTTCAAAGGAACAGTTGCAGGATGTGCCAGCAATCGATTTTGATGACGAAGTAAAAGAAATCGTTGCATGTAAAAAGGAATATGAACAAAAATTCGATACAGAAATTCCGGTGATCGTTGCTGGTGGAATTTTTGACGAAAACGACATTGCACATGCATTAGACCTTGGCGCAGATGGCGTGCAGATTGCCAGCCGCTTTGTGGCAACCAAAGAATGTGATGCGTCTGAGGCTTATAAGGAAGCATATATAAATGCAACGGAAGATGATGTAAATATTATCCAGAGTCCGGTTGGAATGCCGGGACGTGCGCTGTACAACAAATTCATTAAAAATATGGAGAAGGCTAGACTACCTATCTCAAAGTGCTATAATTGTCTGGAGAAATGTAATCCGCAGAAAGTACCGTATTGCATTACCCGGGCACTGATTGATGCAGTCAGAGGGGATGTGGAGAATGGACTGGTATTCTGCGGGGCAAACGTGGGAAGGATTCACGAAATGACAACGGTACATCAGCTGATGAAAGATTTGACCCAGTCGTTCGTATAAATTTTTATGTACTATGATTTAACAAAAGGAAAGATTTCCAGATGTCTGGTATTGTTTGCACTGCCGATGATAGCTGGAAATCTTATGCAACAATTTTATAATATTGCGGACACGCTCATTGTTGGGCGTGTCATCCGTGTTAAACATAGGGCTGGATCTATTCTGTCTGCATATATCGGAGAAACAGGGATATGGATGTCCATCCCGATCGGATGGGGACTGGCAGATGTTATAGGCATCTGGTACATGAAGAAGGCAGCATGCCAAAAGAAGAATGGATAAATTCGCATAATTATTCTCATAAGGAGATAGAAGGAAATGAATGCATTGCAGAGACAGTTGTTTGATTTGCAGGATCTGAAATACCGCGAGTTTCACAGTAAACTTATGCCGGGAATAGAAAAAGAGACGATTATTGGAATCCGGGTGCCGGTTTTAAGAAATTTTGTAAAAGAATTCCGGAAAACAGAGGATGCAAAGCGTTTTCTTGCGGAACTTCCGCATCCGTATTATGAAGAGAATAATATTCACATGATGCTTATCGCGCAAATCAGGGATTATGAAACCTGTATCGAAGAATTAAACCGGTTCCTTCCTTATATCAATAACTGGGCAACGTGTGATCTGCCGCAGCCAAAGTGTTTTGGTGCACATAAAAAGGAACTGTTGCAGGAAGTACATAAGTGGATCGCTTCGAAAGAGACCTATACCATTCGCTACGGAATCGGAACGCTGATGCGCTTTTATCTGGATGAGGATTTTGATCCATCCTATGTTGCACTGGTGGCTCAGGTGAGGTCGGAAGAATATTATGTGAATATGATGATTGCATGGTATCTGGCGACTGCACTGGCAAAACAGTGGGAAAGTGTGATTCCTTATCTGGAGCAGCGAAAGCTTCCGGAATGGGTACACAGAAAGACGATTCAGAAGGCGGTGGAAAGTTATCGCATTACACCGGAGCAGAAAGTTTACCTGAAAAGCCTGCGGTAAAAAGAAAAAGCAGGTGTCAAGAAAAAATACTTGACACCTGCTTTTGCGTGTGTTAAAGTATCCAAGGTGATTGATGTGGAAGAAAAGTTAGAACAAACCTATTTATATGATTTTTATGGCGAATTACTGAACGAGCATCAGCGCCAGATATATGAAGATTTCGTGTTTAATGATCTTTCTCTTGGAGAGATTGCTTCGGAGGAAGGTATCAGCCGGCAGGGTGTGGCGGATATGATTAAGCGCTGCAGCAGGAAGCTTTCAGATTATGAGAAGAAGCTTCACCTGGTGGAGAAATTTTTATCGATCAAGCAGGATGTGGAAGAAATCCACTCGCTGACACAGAAGTTCCATGAATCGAAAGACGAAAAGGTCATGGAACATATTGCAACAATATCAAATCAGATCTTAGAGGAGTTGTAGGATGGCATTTGACAGTCTTTCCGAAAAACTGCAAAACGTATTCAAGAATCTGCGCAGCAAAGGTCGTCTGACAGAAGATGATGTAAAGACAGCTTTGAAGGAAGTCAAGATGGCATTGCTTGAAGCCGATGTAAACTTCCGTGTAGTTAAGAAGTTTGTCAAGGATGTGCAGGAACGCGCAATCGGTCAGGATGTTATGAGCGGATTGAATCCGGGACAGATGGTCATCAAGATCGTAAACGAAGAGATGGTCAATCTCATGGGATCTGAGACAACCGAGATTGCATTTCGCCCGGGTAAGGAACTTACTGTAATTATGATGGTTGGTCTTCAGGGTGCAGGTAAGACAACGACCACGGCAAAAATCGCAGGAAAACTGAAAGCAAAAGGCAAGAAAACACTTCTTGCAGCCTGTGATGTATATCGTCCGGCAGCGATTGAACAGTTGCAGATCAATGGAGAAAAGCAGGGCGTGGAAGTATTTTCCATGGGTGACAAGAACAAACCTGCGGATATTGCAAAAGCAGCAGTAGAGCATGCAAAGAAAAATGATTGCAATGTATTGATTATCGATACAGCAGGCCGTCTTCATGTAGATGAAGATATGATGGCTGAACTGGTTGAGATAAAAGAAGCCGTCAATGTGTTCCAGACGATTCTGGTTGTAGATGCTATGACCGGACAGGATGCAGTGAATGTAGCTTCCACTTTCGATGAAAAGATTGGCATCGATGGTGTTGTACTCACCAAGTTAGATGGTGATACAAGAGGTGGTGCGGCACTTTCTATCCGCGCAGTGACCGGTAAACCAATCCTGTACGCAGGAATGGGTGAGAAACTTTCCGATTTGGAACAGTTTTATCCGGATCGCATGGCTTCCCGTATTCTTGGAATGGGCGATGTGCTTACCATGATTGAGAAAGCGCAGGAGAACATTGATGAGGAGAAAGCCAAAGAACTTGAGCAGAAGATGCGCAAGAATGAATTTGACTTCGATATGTATTTAGAGTCGATGAGTCAGATGAAAAAGATGGGTGGTCTTTCCAGCCTGATGGGAATGATGCCGGGACTCGGTGGTGCAGGTAAGATGCCTGATATCGATACGGATGAAGCAGAGAAAAACATGAAACGTATCGAAGCAATCATTCACTCCATGACACCAAAGGAGAGAACAAATCCCAATCTGTTGAATCCAAGCCGTAAGAACCGCATAGCAAAAGGAGCAGGCGTGGATGTTGCAGAAGTCAACCGACTGGTAAAACAGTTCGAACAGATGAAGAAAATGATGAAACAGATGCCGGGCATGATGGGCGGCAAAGGTAAACGTGGTAAAAGAGGAATGTTCAAAGGACTTCCCTTTTAGATAAAATAATATAAACCTATGAGGAGGTGAAAATAATGGCAGTAAAGATCAGATTAAGAAGAATGGGACAGAAGAAGGCTCCTTTCTATAGAATCGTTGTTGCAGATTCCCGCTCTCCAAGAGATGGAAGATGTATCGAAGAGATCGGAACTTACGATCCAACAAAGGATCCAAGTGAGTATCATGTTGACGCTGAGCTGGCTAAGAAGTGGTTATCAAACGGAGCACAGCCTACAGAGACAGTTAACCGTATCTTCAAGGCAGCAGGTATTGAAAAATAGGAAATAAGGGGTGGATGTAATGAAAGAATTAGTTGAAGTAATTGCAAAATCACTCGTTGATTTTCCAGATGAGGTTGTTGTAACGGAGACCGAAAGCGAAAAGGGCACCATTTTGGAGCTTCGCGTTGCGCAGTCCGATATGGGCAAAGTGATCGGTAAGCAGGGCCGCATTGCGAAAGCAATCCGTTCTGTTGTGAAAGCAGCAGCTTCAAAAGAAGACAAGAAGGTTATTGTTGAGATTATGCAGTAATCATCCGGGGAGCATAGAATTTACTATGCTCCTTTTTAAATAAATGGGTTCTGAACAGTTACAGTAAATAAACGAATAACGGAGATAGCAGATGGAAGAGTTATTACAGGTAGGGGTAATTACAACAACACATGGTGTGCGCGGAGAAGTGAAGGTGTTTCCGACAACGGATGATCCTGCGCGTTTCAAAAAATTGAAAGATGTCATCCTTGATAATGGAAAAGTAAAAAAAGATCTTGAAATTGAAAGCGTAAAGTTTTTCAAGAATATGGTCATTCTGAAATTCAAGGGTTTGGATAATATAAATGATGTGGAGCGTTTTCGACAGGCAAAGCTTTTGGTCACGAGAGAAAATGCGGTAGAGTTAGAAGAAGATGAATATTTTATTGCCGATCTCATCGGGATAAAGGTAACTTCCGATGGGGGCGAAGAGTTAGGAATCATCAAGGATGTATTGCAGACAGGTGCAAATGATGTGTATGTGATCGCAAAAGAAAATACACCGGATCTTCTTGTGCCGGCAATACATGACTGTGTTCTTGCGGTGGATGTAGAGGCACAGACAATGACGGTTCATTTGCTCGATGGATTACGGTAGAATGGAGTTTGTATGAATTTTCATATTCTGACACTTTTTCCGGAGATGGTAATGCAGGGGTTGATGACAAGTATTACCGGAAGGGCAGTAAAACAAAATAAAATACAAATTGAAACAGTCAATATTCGCGATTATACAGCAGACAAACATAAAAAAGTAGACGATTATCCGTACGGTGGAGGTGCGGGAATGCTTATGCAGGCACAGCCGGTATATGATGCATACCGAAGTGTTGCGGACCGGCTTTCGGAGAACGCCAAAAAACGCGTGGTTTATGTGACACCACAGGGAACTCCGTTTACGCAGCAGATGGCACAGGACTTCGCCAGGCAGGATGATCTCATTTTGCTGTGCGGACATTATGAGGGAATTGATGAGCGTGTGCTTGAAGAAGTTGTCACAGATTATGTTTCCATTGGCGATTATGTACTTACCGGTGGAGAACTGGCATCCATGGTCATTGTTGATGCGGTGGCACGTCTCGTGCCGGATGTGCTGAACAATGAGCAGTCGGCGGAAACCGAATCGTTTCATGGAAATCTCCTAGAATACCCACAGTATTCCCGTCCGGAAGTGTGGCATGAAAAGGCAGTGCCGGAAGTGTTGCTTTCCGGAAATCAGAAAAAGATAGAAAGCTGGCGCAGAGAACAGGCTGTCATCCGTACACGGGAACGCAGACCGGATCTGTATGAAAAATATGATCGTCTGCAGCAGTGCATCCAGATTTTAATGAAGCAAAAGCTTTTGCACATGGATATGATCGAACTGATTCGCCGTGGACGCGCGCGTCTTGTGTATCAGCAGGAGGGCGAAATTCTCTTAAAGGATATGGTGACGGGGATCTATTTTCACACACGGATGCAGCCACTTGCAGATATTAAGGACTGGAAACTCCCAGGATATCTGAAGGAACATGATGAGACGATTGCCTGCATGGTGACGCATCAGGAGGACATGGTGGACGCCATCAGGACGGAACTTGGACTTTCCGTAAGCGAGGAATGCTGGCAGGTCGTTTATACAAAACGGGAAAAAATGCCGGTGCGAGGACTGTATGGTCCGGATGGCATCCGCAAAGAAGATGGGCTGTGTATTCGCCTGCTGGATGAAACGTCGCAGGATTTTGTGATTGAACATTATGAAATCGGCGACGGATCTTATGTACGGTCACGGATTCGCAATAAAGCGGTGTATGGTGCTTTTTACGGAGAGGAGATCGTAGGATTTGCCGGGCAGCATGAGGAAGGCAGTCTTGGCATGCTTTTTGTACTGCCGGAATACCGAAGCCGGCGTGTGGCGGCAGCGCTGGAGACGTATATGATCAATCTGTCCGTAGAGCGTGGCGAAGTGCCATACGGACATGTGATTATTGGAAATACTGCATCCGAAAAGATGCAGGAAAACCTTGGCTTGTGCAAGGCAAAAGGCAAGGTATACTGGATGAGCAAAAAATCGTGAGATTATGCAAAAAGTTCTTGCTTTTTGTAGTGAGTTATGCTAATTTATTAATGTTGTGAATAAAAAATGACGGTCCTCTGTCACCAGAGAGGTGTTAGCGAACGTCAAATCAATCAGGAGGTCACAAAATGAACGCAAGTGAAATTATCAAGAACATTGAGGCAGAGCAGTTAAAGGCTGACGCACCACAGTTTTCCGTAGGTGATACTGTTAAAGTATACGGAAAGATCAAAGAGGGTAACAGAGAGCGTATCCAGGTATTCGAAGGAACTGTTATTAAGAAACAGGGTGGAAGCAACCGTGCTACATTTACTGTAAGAAAGCTTTCTAACGGTGTTGGTGTTGAGAAGACATGGCCTTTACATTCTCCAAACGTAGAGAAGGTAGAGATCGTACGTAAAGGTAAAGTACGTCGTGCTAAACTTTACTACTTAAGAGATCGTATAGGAAAAGCTGCAAAGGTTAAAGAGTTAGTAAAATAATCTTGCTTCAAAGGGAACCGGTACAATGTACCGGTTCTTTTTATATCACCACAAAGGTGGAGCAGATGCGCCTTATCCTTGAAAATTATGTGAGAATCATATATGATGTTAGTGGTAAAAACGGAAAGAGGATTATAAAGTGAAAAGACGAAATGGGCTGAACTTCAGCAGGAGAAGACGAAAATTTAATATGCCGCTTTTTAAAGAGGTAATGTCGTGGGTGATCGAATGTGCAATCGTAATTTTTATTGCCTACACACTGGTTACTTTTTTTGGATGTCGGACGACGGTTGTCGGTAATGCCATGAATGATACACTGACGAATGAGGAACAGATCCTTGTGAACCGGTTTATTTATAATGTATCAAGTCCAAAGCAGGGAGATGTGATTGCATTTCTTCCGAATGGAAATGAAAAATCCCATTATTATGTGCGTCGTGTGATTGCGTGTCCGGGGGATACGATCCAGATCAAAGAGGGCGTTGTGTATGTCAATGGAGAAGCATATCAGGAAAAAATCACGGTAGCGTCCATAGAGGATGCGGGCGTGGCTTCCGAGGAAATCAAACTCGGAGATGATGAATATTTCGTGCTTGGTGATAACCGGAATAACAGCGAGGACAGCCGACTGGCCAATATTGGAAATGTAAAGAAATCTTATATTATCGGAAAAGCATGGTTTTATTTCAAATCCATCGGAAATATGGGATTTATTCATTAGTTTGCAAATGAAGTGTCGGAAAAGGAAAGGTAAAAAATATGAATTTTCAGTGGTACCCTGGTCATATGACCAAAGCAAAACGACAGATGCAGGAAGATATCAAGCTGATCGATCTGGTGATTGAACTGGTGGATGCGCGCATTCCGCTGAGCAGTCGCAATCCGGATATTGATGAACTTGGAAAAAATAAATACCGGCTGATACTGATGAACAAAGCGGATCTTGCGGACAAGCGGGCAACGGATGCGTGGAGTCAGTTTTTCCGGGAAAAAGGATATTTTGTAGTGAGTCTTGATGCCCGGAGCAAAAGCGGCATGAAGTCCATTACAGACATTATTATGGAAGCATGCAAGGAGAAGATTGAAAGAGACCGCAAGCGTGGAATCAAAAATCGTCCGGTACGTGCGATGGTAGTGGGTATTCCGAATGTTGGAAAATCTACTTTTATCAATTCCTATGCAGGAAAAGCCTGTGCAAAAACAGGAAACAAACCGGGTGTGACAAAAGGCAAACAATGGATTCGCCTGAGCAAGAACGTAGAACTTCTGGACACGCCGGGTATTTTGTGGCCGAAATTTGAAGACCAGGCGGTTGGTCTTCGGCTGGCACTGATCGGCTCGATCAAGGATGAAATATTAAACATTGATGAGCTTGCATTGGAACTGATCAACTTTCTGACAGAAAACTATCAGGGAATCCTCGCAGAGAGATACGGTGTGGACGAGACACAGAAGGGAACCGATATTCTGTGTGAGATTGCAACGAACCGCAAATGTATCGGAAAAGGTGGAGAACTGGATTACAGTAAGGCGGCAGCACTTGTTATTGACGAATTCCGAAGCGGATGCCTGGGTCGTATTACCTTAGAGCGTCCATAGAAAGAGAGTCAGGTTACCTGCAAAACGGATACGCAGGGACGGAGAAAAGTATAATGGAAGAAAAACAAAAAGAAACAGTAGAAAAAATCGGCAGCATCAAAGAACGCCTTGCGCAGACAGATAAGGAACGGTTGATGGAGTTTGTGCAGGCATATGAAAGTGACAGCCGGGCGGGTGTACAAAAACTTGTAGAGACGGCCAGAAAACGCTTTGATAAGCTGCAACAGGAAAAAATACGAACCGAAAACTTAAAGAAATACGAAAAAGAGTACGATAACTATACATATATCTGTGGAATTGATGAAGTTGGAAGAGGACCATTAGCAGGACCGGTCGTGGCAGCGGCTGTGATCCTGCCGAAAGATTGCGATATTCTATATATCAATGATTCAAAGAAACTTTCGGCAGCAAAACGTGAAGAATTGTATGATGTTATCATGGAAAAAGCGGTGTCGGTCGGAATCGGAATGGTCGGTCCGGAGCGGATCGATGAGATCAATATCTTGCAGGCAACGTATGAGGCGATGCGTCAGGCAATTGGACAGTTAGATCCGCAGCCGGATCTGCTCCTGAATGACGCTGTGACTATTCCCAAAGTCGACATTCGTCAGGTACCTATTATTAAAGGAGATGCAAAAAGCATTTCCATAGGTGCTGCCTCCATTATTGCGAAAGTTACCAGAGACCGGTTGATGGAAAATTATGAAGACATTTATCCGGGCTATGGTTTTGCTGCAAACAAAGGTTATGGTTCGGCAGAACATATTGCGGCATTGAAAAAACTCGGTCCGACATTGATCCACAGAGCAACTTTTATCAAAAATTTTGTGTAAAAGTGTGTAGTAGAATTCTGAACAGTTACACGTAAGATTAGAACGTCAGGAGTAGGATATGCAGATTTCAGATTTGGTAGGACAATATAATCAGGCATCAGCTTCCGGAGCCGAGAAACTTACAGGAACGAAGGGCGTAGAGAATCTTGTATCATCCCTGCGCTCACTGACAAAAGGAAATATCTTTGAGGGAACGGTCAGTTCCATGAAAAATGGACGAGTGACACTTGCATTGTCGAGTGGACAGCAGATTTCTGCCCGCATTGAGGGAAAGGTTCAGCTTTCGCTCGGACAGTCGATGTTCTTTCAGGTGAAATCCAACGATGGATCGCAGATCGCTATCCGCCCATTCTCGGTAGAGGGAACGGGGGCGAATTATACGCTTCTGCAGGCGTTATCAGCCGCAGGAGTTCCAGCAGAGTCGGATTATCTTTCCATGGTGAACCGCATGATGGAAGAACAGATGCCGATTGACAGAAACAGCATTCAGCAGATGGCAAGAATGGTGAATGCACATCAGGAAATCGATGTGCAGACATTGGTACAGTTGAATAAACTGGGAATTACCATTGATGAGCAGAATGCGGCGCAGTTTGAAAATTATCAGGACGATAAGCAGGCAATTACCAATGAATTTGATCAGCTGATCGAAGAATTGCCGCAGGCTTTGGAGAGCGAATCGCTTTCGCCGCAGCAGATGAGAAATTTTGGAAGCAAATTTTTACTCGCTTTGACGGACGGGCTGGAAGATGTTCCGTTGCAGAATGACGGACTTACTTCGCAGGAGGTGCCGGCGGAATCTGTTGCAGAAAATGCGATTGAAAAAAATATTACAGATGGAAACAGTTTAGAAAAAAGTGCACTTTTAGAAAATGGTGAATTGCTGCAAGCAACGGAAGATGGGGAGGCAGTTGCGCAGGAGACGATCGTAGAACAGTCTGTGCAGCAGTCGGAAAGTTATTCGGCAACGCCACATACACTTGGCGCGCTGATGGATGGGAAACAGCTGCAAAACCTCAATACGATGCTTGGAGAATTATTGGGGACAGATGCCACCAGATACACGAAGGATAGTGGCGTGGTAGAAGTGTTGAAAGATATTCAGCAGGTGCTCAAAGATTCCCTGCCAATTGAGCGGGAACAGATCGGGAAACTATTTTCTTCCAAAGAATTTGTCCACATGGTCAAAGATACGCTGCAGCAGCAGTGGACGTTGCAACCACAGGATCTTGAAGCGGATGGAACGGATAAAGTTGCAAAGCTCTATGATCGTATGAATTCGCAGTTAGAAAAAATTACAGAGGCGTTAAAATCGATTGGACAGGAAAATACCAGTTTTGCACAGACCGCCGCAGACATTCAAAGCAATGTGGAGTTTATGAATCAGATCAATCAGGCGTATACTTATGTGCAGATTCCGTTGCAGATGTCCGGACAGAATGCCAGCGCAGAACTGTTCGTTTACACGAATAAGAAAGCACTTGCAGAGGGAGACCGGGAACTGACGGCTTTTTTACATCTGGATCTGGATCATCTTGGTGCAACCGATGTGTCTGTGAAAATGAAAAATAAACAGGTAAGCACGAATTTTTATCTGGACGATGATGCATCCTATGAATTGATTTCCCTGAATATTGACCGGTTGGAAAAGCGGTTGCAGGAAAAAGGATATCAGTGTAACGTTTCGGTGATAAACGAAGCAAAACACGTGAATTTTGTGGAAAACTTTTTGAAAAAAGATCAGCCGTCGGCAGGACAGCTGCACCGTTATTCTTTTGATATGAGAGCATAAGGAGAGATGACATGGCAGAAAATGGATTCAATCCGTTTCAGTTTTCGAAATTGAATCAAAACGGAAAAAGCGATATGGATAAGACAGCAGTTGCAATCGCTTATGAACCTGGCGAAGCTGCACCGAAGATTTTAGCTACCGGAAAAGGAAAAGTTGCCGAAAAAATTATTGAGACGGCAAAAGAAAACAAGGTACCGACTTATAAAGATAACAAACTGGCATCGACGCTTTCAAAGCTGCAGATAGGGGATATGATTCCACCGGAATTGTATGAAGTAGTTGCAGAAATACTTGTTTTTGTAGATGATATGGATCGCATGAAAGCAAAACTGGATCAGATGCGTTAAGGGGGATTTATGAACAAAAGACAGTTGGGGACTGTCTATGAACAGAAAGCAGCCGCTTATCTGCAACAACAGGGATATGAGATTCTGGAATGTAATTTCCGCTGTCGGATAGGGGAGATTGACATTATCGCGAGAGAAGGGGAATATCTTTGTTTTGTAGAAGTCAAATACCGGTCGGGAGACGGCTATGGCTCGCCACTGGAAGCGGTTGGGGTATATAAGCAGAGAAAAATTGTGAAAGTAGCACATTATTATATGATGAGAAAACGGCTGGGATTATATATGCCCTGCCGTTTTGATGTCATCGCAATAGAAAAGGACCAGATTACGCTTTTGCGTAATGCCTTTGGAGAATCGTAATGGAATATATGGATTTTAAGAAAAAAGATGATCGGGACGTGTTGCAGTTAGAACGGTTTCCGATGGAAAAGGGAGAACTTCCGGTGTTACATTATCCGCTGCTGGATGCCTGTGGCATGGTGAAACATTGTTTTACCACCCGTGGGGGCGGTGTCAGCAAAGGAATGTTCGAAAGCCTGAATTTAAGTTTTACCCGCGGGGATGATGAGGCGGACGTGCAGGAAAATTATGCGAGAGTTGCCTCTTTTTTTGGAACGGATAAAATGCAGTTTGTGTGTTCGGATCAGACGCATACGACAAATGTCCGCCGGGTAGGAAAAGCGGATGCAGGCTATGGAGTTACCCGGCCGTGTCCGTACAAAGATGTGGACGGACTGGTTACGGATGAGCCGGGAATTATTTTATCTACTTTTTATGCAGACTGTGTTCCTCTGTTTTTTGTCGATCCGGTACATCGTGCAATCGGACTGAGCCATTCCGGATGGAGAGGTACTGTGGGACGTATGGGAGCTGCGACACTTTTGGCGATGGAAAGAGAATTCCACACCAGACCAGAGGAGGTGCTGGCCGCTGTGGGACCGTCTATCTGCCAGGATTGTTATGAAGTCAGTGCGGATGTGGCAGATGCATTTTACAAAGAATTTCCGGGTCATGAGAAAGAAATTTTATTGGACAAGGGAAATGGAAAGTATCAGCTTGATCTGTGGAAAACAAATGAAATTATTTTGCGGGAGGCGGGCATTGTGGAGGAGCATCTGGCCGTGACCAATATCTGCACATGCTGCAACAGCCAGTTGCTTTTTTCACATCGCGCAAGCCATGGAAAAAGGGGAAATCTTGGGGCATTTATGCAGATTACAGAGTAATATTAAGATTTTCCTAAGAAATTATTTCATAGATGTTAAATTACTGTTGCAGGAACTGTGTTACACTTGTGGGGTTAAATGGAATCGTATGTTTTGTCAGAGCGACAAAGTAAGATAGGAGGAACAGCAGGTTTGATACAGTTGAATTACATGGAGGCGAGACCTCTCTATGAGCAGATCAAAGAGAGTATTCGTAAATTGGTAATTACAAATGCTTTTTTAGCTGATGAAAAACTGCCATCTGTAAATGAGATGGCAGCGCAGCTTGCTGTCAATCCCAAAGCAATTGAGCGTGCATATCAGGAACTGGAAAAGGAAGGATATGTGTATCGGCGCATAGGCGAGGGTACGTTTGTTGCAAAAGAAAACCGGGTGAATGAGATGCGTCGCAGGGAACTGATGCAGAAGTTTGACCGTCTGGTAAAAGAACTATCCGAATTGTCGGTATCTTCCAACGAACTTGCCGAACGAGTGGAAGTGATAACAAAAGGAGACAAAACATTTTGATAGAAGTAAATAATCTGATAAAGAAATTTGATGATTTTTATGCATTAAACGGTGTGAATATGAATGTCGGTGAAGGCGAAATTTATGGTCTGGTCGGACCGAATGGTGCCGGCAAATCCACTTTGATTCGTCATCTGACCGGTGTATACCGCCAGGATGCCGGGGAAATTTACATCGATGGGGAAGAAGTATACGAAAACCGAAAAATCAAGTCAGAAATTGCCTATATTCCGGACGAACTGTTTTATTTTCTACAGGCAGATACGCTGGAAATGATGCGTTATTACAAAGGAATATATGAAACATTTGACGAGAAGATGTTTGAACGCATGAAGAAATATTTTCCCGCGATTGATATAAAGCGTAATATCCGTCGCCTGTCAAAAGGAATGCAAAAGCAGGTTGCATTCTGGCTTGCAATCTGCTGTAAGCCCAAGGTGTTGATTTTGGATGAACCGGTCGACGGGCTTGATCCGGTTATGCGGAGACAGATCTGGAGTATCCTGTTATCTGAAGTGGAGGAGCGTAAGATGACCGTTCTTGTTTCTTCCCACAATCTCCGGGAACTGGAAGATGTATGTGATCATGTGGGAGTCATGTATCAGGGAAAGGTAATCATTGAGCGGTCACTTTCTGAATTGCAGGGGAATATCTGCAAAATCCAGGTTGCGTGTCAGACCGGTATGCCGAAACTTTCACCGGAATTTGAAGTGCTACATATGTCAAATATTGGAAGAGTTTATACTGTGATTGTAAAAGGAAGTCCAAAGGCTGCGGCAGAGGCGATTATGACCGATCCGGAAAAGCTTGCAATCGTTGACATTCTGCCTCTTACATTAGAAGAAATTTTTATTTACGAGATGGGAGGTTTGGATTATGAAGTCAAAGACATCCTTTTTTAACAAGGCAATCTACAAAAAGAATTTTACATTATACTGGCCAATCGGGGTGTGTTATCTTCTGTATAGCATGGTAAAGGTTCCGGGAAGCTTGTGGTCAGGACTTCGTCAACATAATATGACAGAAAATCTGAAGTTTTTCGTTGTGGCCAGCAGCCTTTCCCTGAAACTGGATGTGTGGGCAATTGCTGTCATGGTTACAATTATAGGAATGGCACTTTTCAGCTATTTGTTTTCTGCCAAAAGCGCAAATCTGATTCATGCACTTCCGGTGACGCGAAAGGAACTGTATTTCACGAATGTATTGAGTGGATTCACATTTCTTTTTATTCCACAGCTGATCACTTTTATGGTGACAGTTATGGTATGTCTTGCGAATGGAATCACACAGGTGCAATATGTCGGACTATGGCTGGTAAGTGTTATGGGAATCGGATTCTTTCTGTTTTCACTTGTATGTATCTGTGCCATGTTTACCGGACAGCTGTTTGCACTGCCTGTGTATTTTATGGTAGGAAACTTTTTATCGGTAGGAATCATCGTAGGAGTGCGCTATGTGCTGAGTTTCCTTGGTTATGGAATCAGTTTCAGCCAGACACCGGATATTCTTTTGTTTCGGATTCTTTCTCCGATCAATTATCTGTACAACAATGTGCGGATATGGAGTCCGTACACATTTGATGACATTGGAGACCAGATTTTTTCCGGAATTTGTTATTGTGGATTAAATGTTGTGATCGGATATGCAGTGGCAGCTGTTTTTATTTACGCACTTGCATATTATTGTTACAAAAAGAGGAAGATTGAAAGTGCCGGCGATCTGCTTACATTTGGCTGGATCAAACCACTATTCCGCTGGGGAGCCGGTATCTGTGCCGGGTATCTGGCAGCTGTGATTCTGTCCCAGTTTTTAGATGCACTGCTGTTATGGATCTCAGATAAAATTTTTCTTGTATTTGTACTCGTACTCGGGTTGATTGCGTTCTTTATCGCCCAGATGTTTGTGGAAAAAACATTCCGGGTATTTAAAAAGAAACGATTGTTGGAAAGTCTGGGGTTCTTACTGTTTGTGCTGGTAAGCTATTTTGGAATTTATGAAACAGCATACCATATTGAACAGTATATACCGGATGCGGATAAGGTACAGACCGCATATCTTGAAAATAATTATCCGGTGGAATTTACCGGAATGGATGTAGAAAAAGTCCAGAAGCTGCAGAAACAGATTCTTGCATCTGCGGATGTTTACCAAAAAGAAGCACAGAAGTCCGACAGTATGAATATCAGTGTTGTCTACTGGATGAAGAATGGAAAAAGGATATGGCGAACCTATAATGTCCCGATCGCATCGGATTGCAGCCAGCAGCTTGCGGATACATTGTATCATTATGAACTGGATGCTGATAATTTTATGTATTATCTGATCGGAAGTGATTTTAAAGAAGTCAAAGATGTATCGGAGATGCAGTTGGAAAATTACCAGGAAGAAGAAGGGGATACCAATTACAAAAATGTAAAGAAAAAGTATACATATGATCTCTATCAGGCTGTGCTGGAAGATGCGAGAGAAGGAACCATCCAAAAGTATAATTTGCAGAATTATCTAAAAGATGGTACGACGGAGAATGAGGATCCATATGCAAGCATCAATTTTTCGTTTAAGCATCCGGACAAAAACTGGAAAGATGTTTATCAGAGAGAGACACATGAGAGTTATACCGATACGTATGGCACAGAGCAGGGCCGTCAGGACGGATTTGCGTATATCAATTTTGGCGAGGATTGCAGAAATGTGATTCAGGCATTAATAAAAAGCGGTACCATCAAGGGAAAAGAAGAGATTTCTTTTTCCAATGAGAGGGATTACTAGAGTGGGAGGGACTTTACAAGTTCCTCCCATTATTGTAAAATCAAGCAGGTAATATGATGAATACAGAAAAGAGGTAAGGAATGAGTAAACCAGTTGTGGCCATCGTTGGCCGCCCTAATGTTGGTAAATCGACACTTTTTAATACACTTGCAGGGGAACGTATTTCAATTGTAAAAGATACACCGGGAGTTACAAGAGACCGTATTTATGCGGATGTGACCTGGTTGAATTATAGCTTTACACTGATAGATACCGGTGGTATTGAACCGGACAGTGGAGATGTGATCCTTTCACAGATGCGCGAACAGGCAGAGATCGCTATCGCTACCGCAGATGTAATCATGTTTATTACAGATGTAAGACAGGGATTACAGGATGCGGATTCCAAAGTGGCAGATATGCTGCGCCGTTCAAAGAAACCGGTTATTCTTGTAGTAAATAAAGTTGACAGTTTTGAAAAATTCATGCCGGATGTCTATGAGTTCTATAATCTTGGAATCGGAGATCCACATCCGGTTTCTGCATCATCCATGCTGGGACTTGGTGATATGCTGGATGAGGTTGTAAAACATTTTCCGGAAGATGCAGCCGGCATAGAAGAGGACGAGCGTCCGAAAATTGCAATTATCGGAAAGCCGAATGTTGGAAAATCTTCCCTGATCAATAAGCTGGCACAGGAAGACCGTGTGATTGTATCGGATATTGCCGGTACGACAAGAGATGCCATCGATACAGATATCAAATATAACGGTCAGGAATATGTGTTTATTGATACAGCAGGATTGCGCCGCAAGAACAAGATCAAAGAAGAAATCGAACGATACAGTATCATTCGTGCGGTTACAGCCGTGGAACGCGCAGATGTGGTCATTATTGTCATTGATGCCATCGAGGGCGTTACGGAGCAGGATGCAAAGATTGCCGGTATTGCACATGACAGGGGAAAAGGAATTATTATCGCTGTCAACAAGTGGGATGCGATTGAGAAAGACAATAGCACGGTAAAAAAATATACCGAGCGTATCCGTCAGGTACTCAGTTTCATGCCATATGCAGAAATTTTATTTATTTCTGCAAAATCCGGACAGAGACTGAATAAAATATTTGAAATGATAGATATTGTCATCGAGAACAACAGTATGCGTGTCGCTACAGGTGTCCTCAATGAAATCGTTGCGGAAGCAGTTGCCATGCAGCAGCCACCTTCGGATAAAGGCAAGCGTCTGAAAATCTATTATGTGACACAGGTGTCTGTAAAGCCACCGACATTTGTCGTGTTTGTAAATGATAAGAATCTGATGCATTTTTCATACACTAGATATCTTGAGAACCGTATCCGTGATACATTTGGATTCCAGGGTACTGCATTGAAATTTATTACAAGAGAGCGAAAGGAAGATTAAAAATGATTATCGCAAGAATCATCTCGCTGCTGATCGGCTATATTTTCGGGCTGTTTCAGACAGGATATATTTATGGAAAAAGCAAGGGGATAGATATTCGTACAGAAGGCAGCGGAAATGCAGGAACGACCAATTCGCTGCGAGTGCTTGGCTGGAAGGCAGGAGCGATTACTTTTGCTGGTGATTTGCTGAAAGCGATATTTGCGGTATTACTGATCAAACTGATTTTTGGCGGTACCTATGGTGCTGATACAAAAGTGTTAGAACTGTATGCCGGATTTGGAACCGTGTTAGGACATAATTTTCCATGTTATCTGCAGTTCAAGGGAGGTAAGGGAATCGCCTGTACATCCGGCGTAATCCTTGCCGTATGTCCGATGGCTGCTCCAATCTGTCTTTTGCTTTTTATTCTTGCAGTTGGAATCACAAGATATGTTTCACTAGGATCAATTCTTGTGGTGTGTAGTTATCTGATTCAGGTAATTGTATTTGGACAGCTTGGCTATTTGCACATAGAAGGCGCTGCACGTATTGAATTTTATATTGTAAGTGCCTGCTTTACTGCAATGGCATTGTGGAGACATCGTGCAAACATCAAACGTCTGCTTACAGGTACAGAGAACAAATTTGGAATGAAAAAGGAGAAATAATATGGCTGAGGTCGGAGTAATTGGAGCCGGAAGCTGGGGGATTGCACTGGCAAAATTGTTACATACAAACGGAAATAAAGTAACAGTATGGTCCATCGTAGAAGATGAAATTAAAATGCTTCAGGAAAAGCATGAACATGTGGATAAACTTCCTGGTGTCAAATTACCGGAGGATATCATATTTACAACAGATCTGAAGGAAACGATTCAGGGAAAAGATGTGCTGGTACTTGCCGTACCTTCCGTGTTTACCAGAAGTACAGCAAAGAGTATGGCACCATATGTGACGGACAGACAGATCATCGTATGTGTGGCAAAAGGCATTGAAGAGAGTACACTTATGACAATTTCTGATGTTGTGGAACAGGAGATTCCATGTGCGGATGTTGCTGTCATGTGTGGACCTTCTCACGCAGAGGAAGTTGGAATCGGACTTCCAACTACAGTAGTGGCAGGAGCAAAAACCAAAGCTACAGCGGAGCGTGTGCAGGATTTGTTTATGAATGATGTATTTCGTGTATATACAAGTCCGGATATGCTTGGAATGGAATTGGGTGGTTCACTGAAAAACGTGATTGCGCTTGCAGCCGGTATGGCAGATGGTCTCGGCTATGGAGACAATACAAAAGCAGCTTTGATCACAAGAGGAATTACAGAGATTGCCCGCCTTGCAGTTGCAATGGGCGCACATACAGAGACTTTGTGTGGACTGACGGGAATCGGCGATCTGATCGTAACCTGTGAGAGCAAACACAGCCGTAACCGAAAAGCGGGTATGCTCATGGGACAGGGATATACGATGCAGCAGGCTACAGATGAAGTCAAGATGGTTGTTGAGGGAATCTATTCTGCAAAAGCCGCCCTTATGCTCGCAGAGAAGTATCATGTAGAACTTCCAATCATTGAAGAAGTGAACAAAGTGCTGTTTGAGAACAAATCTGCAAAGAGTGCGGTGATGGATCTTATGATTCGTGAGAAACGGCCGGAACATACAGAATTAGAGTGGGAGTCATAGACAAATGGAAACAATTAAGATAAAATATTTTACAGATGATATTGAAAAACTCGATTATATCGATGGAAAATCCGACTGGATCGATCTGCGTGCATCGGAGGAAGTGGAACTTCATGCGGGAGACTTCGCATTGATTCCATTAGGTGTTGCAATGGAACTTCCGAAAGGATATGAGGCACATCTTGTGCCAAGAAGTTCTACGTTTAAGACATGGGGGCTTTTACAGACGAATAGTATGGGCGTTGTGGACGGTTCATATTGTGGTGACAATGACATGTGGCGTATGCCTGTCTATGCGACAAGAGACACAGTGATTCATGTGAATGACCGCATCGCACAGTTCCGTATTATGGAAAATCAGCCGAAGATTAATTTTGAAGAAGTAGAACATCTCGCAGGTGCAGACCGAGGTGGATTCGGTAGTACAGGAAAAGCGTAAAGACATAAGGAGGTAATTATTATGGAGAATCGTATGGTGAAATTTTATTCAAAAGAGAGCAACATGCTTGCATTGCATGCTATTCCGGGACATTTTGCAACAAGCCACTCACATATCAACTATTATGTGGATGTGACAAGTGTAAAGACACGTGCCGGAGAGGCAAAGGAAGCTGCAAAGGTATTGTATTCAAGAATGCCGAAGACAGAGTATGTGGATACGATCGTATGTATGGATGGCACCGAAGTGATTGGTGCATTTTTAAGCCAGGAGATTGAAAATGGTGGTGTGCTTTCTACAAACCGCCATGAAACTACATATGTGGTATCGCCGGAGATCAACAATAACAATCAGATGCTGTTCCGTGATAACAACAAAGGAGCAATCGCAGGAAAGCATGTAGTATTGTTACTTGCTACAACGACTACCGGTGAGACAATCCGCCGCAGCCTTGAGTGCATTCGTTATTATGGCGGAACTGTAGAGTGGGTTGCATCGGTATTCTCAACCATCGATTCTGTA
>OLSQ01001249.1_pt1 | contig 21682 bp, 16 predicted proteins | sample 1672561 | NCBI WGS metagenome assembly OLSQ01 (sample SAMEA3136699, study PRJEB25190) | human gut metagenome | biome: human gut; feature: human-associated habitat; material: faeces | place: Austria | collected 2013 | reverse complement strand
AGCATATTTTACGGGATTCCAGCCGACGGTCACTTCCGAGCCGTCGATGTGGGCGCCGGCGTCAGGAGTGACAACGACAGGTTTCTCGCCCTCGGTGCGTACAGGAGCGATGAAACTCGACGGTTCGGTATAATTGTAGAGTTTGTCAGTCTCACACACAGCCACACGCCAGTAGAGAGTCTGTCCGTCACGGGCATCGCTCAGGTCGACCGTCACATTCGGCTCGGTCAGATCCTCGAAACTATAGCGGACTGACTTGAAATCGGGGGTGTCGGATACTTCCACGATGTATCGGGCACCGGCGACGGGTGTCCACGAAAGGTCGGCGTCCCAGTCGACAGTGGCTTTGTCGGCCGGTGCGATCAGGGTTGTGGCCTGCGAGCGCTCGCCGGTATAGTTGATGGTGGCGGGAGTATGTTCAAAACCATATCCGTCGTATACGCAGACTGCATACCAGTGGTGTTCGCTCTGTTCCTTGGTGAGGGTGTACGACGGCTCATAGGTGACGTCAAGGAGATATTTGCCGTCGATGCCGTCCTCACCCATCACTTCCTCATACGATGTGCTCAGAGGAATGGCGTATACGGTGTAGCGCATGATGGTGTTCTCGCGCGGTTTGGCCATCGCGTCCCAGCTGAGAGTGCAGCCTTCAAGCCGTGCGCCGGCAGGAGCGGAGTAGGTGACATGCTCCTTCCACTCGAGCGGCGGAATCAAAGCTGGATTCTGATAGACTTTCTCCTCGAGCCAGTCTCCGAGTCCCCATGCCGACGGGCCGTCGAAGTGCGCGGCGCTGAAGTAGACCTGTCCGGAAGTGTTCGGGGCAAGCTCGCGGCCGATCTGGACCTGAGCTACGAACTCGCTCCATCCGCCATCGGCGTTGTTGCCGCCGAAAAGTTCCTCGCTCACTCGGTACGAGGCCATGGAAATGTAGTTGTGGCGTCCGAAATGGTCGGCCACATACTGCCACCATTCGGCGATGGGAGTGAATGGCGACGATGACGATTTGCGCGGCCAGTAGATCTGGGGCGAGATGAAGTCGATGGTACCTTCGTGGAGCCAAGCCAGGGGATCGGCGTAGATGTCGTCGTACTGCCAGTCGTAGCCTGCTGTCGGCGCTTTGACGCCGTGCAGCGCTGATGACTTGCCGGCGGTGCCGGCCGGCCCGATGCCGTAGTGCATGTCGGGGCGGTCGCGCTGGATCATTTCATAGATCTCGGCTACAACCTCGTTGACATTGCGGCGGCGCCAGTCGGCGATCGATAGGCCTGATTTGGCTTCCTGCCACAGTTTGTAATCACCGGCGCTGGATGCTTCGGTGAGATGGTCGCCGGGGTAAAAATAGTCGTCGAAGATCACGCCGTCTATGGCATAGTTGGTGTAGATCTCGCGGATTACGTCGTAACAGTGCTGGCGTGCCTCGGGCAGAGCGGGATTGAAGATGGTCCAGTTGCCGGACTTGAGCTCCCAGCCTTTCTCGCGCCATTCCTTGTCAAAATCAGTGTCATACACGCCTCCGGTATTGTTGATTCGAAAAGGATTGATCCAGGCGTAGATCTCCAGGCCGCGCTTGTGGCATTCCTCGACGGCAAATGCGAGAGGATCCCACCCGGGATCGACACCGCGGGTGCCGGAGACGGATGCGCTCCATGGCTCGAGAGATGAGCGGTAAAGCGCGTCGGCCAGCGGACGGACCTGCAGGCAGATTCCGTTGAAATTATGACGCTTGAAGTTTTCGATGTATTCGATCAGAGCAGCTTTGGCGTTGGCCTGGGCTGATTCAGAAGTGCCGACAGCACTGCTTCCGCGGGGCCAGTCGATACCCATGGCTGCCATCCAGATCGAACGGAATTCCCGTTTCGGTGGTTCGGCTGCAGAGCTGCCGAGTGTCGCAAGCAACAGCGCTGCGGCGGCAAATTTCCGAAGTTTCATGGTGTTGTAAATTTTATGATTGTATTTGCAGTTGTTTTACGCCGCAAAGTTACAAAACTTTAGCTTTAGACCGGGCAGTTTGCGGTTTTTTAACTAAAATTCCGGAGGAATTGGTATGCTGAGAGGTAAAAAATGTCAAATTGTCGGGGCGGCCACAGGCTTGGCGGAGTCTTCCGCGTTGTCGGCGGAGTCCGCGTTCTTGCGGAAAATGCGCCCTACGATCTGTGCGATGGCTCCGTCGCCCGTGATGTTGCAGGCTGTGCCGAATGAGTCCATGGCAATGTACAGCGCTATCATCAGCGCGTTGTCGGCCTCGCTGAAGCCGAGCATGGATGAGAGCAGCCCGAGGGAGGCCATGATGGCGCCCCCGGGGACGCCCGGAGCGGCAATGATGGTGATTCCGAGCATAGCCACGAAGCCGGCGAACATCGGCAGGTCATAATCCATGCCGTGGGTGATCATCAGGGCCAGGGCGCAGCACACGATCTTGAGTGTCGACCCGGACATGTGGATCGTCGCGCATAACGGTATTACGAATCCGGCGATGGACGGGTTGACGCCCGTCGCTATGGTCTGGCGCAGCGTCACCGGGATGGTTGCGGCCGATGACTGAGTGCCGAGTGCCGTGAAATAAGCCGGCAACATGGTCCACAGTGATCTGAACGGATTGAAGCCGGAGAAAATCGACGCCAGCAGATATTGGGCGACAAGTACGGCCACATGGAGTGCGAAGATTACCAGAATGATACCGGCGAATGTCTTCAGCACGCTGCCGACCATTCCGGCGGCTGTCATGTCGAGAAATATGCCGAAGATATAGACTGGCAGGCATGGTATGATGACGCCTGAGATAGAGCTGCGTATCACACCGCGGAAGTCATCGAGCACGCGCCGCAGCGAGTCCGACCGTAGCCGTGCACAGCCCAGGCCGAGCAGAAATGCCAGGGCCAGAGCCGTCATGACCGTGAACATCGGCTCGATCTCAATGGTGAAATACGGTGTGGGGGAGGTCGCTGCGGTAAGGGTCTCGGCGGCGATGTAGCCGTCGGCACCGATCAGCAGAGGAAAAGTTGCCGAGGCTGTGAAGTATGCGGCGATTCCCACGGCGAAAGTCATGGCATATGCTATCAGCGCCGTGACTGCGAGCATGCGGCCTGCCTTTCTGCCAAGCTCGGCGATTGCCGGGGCTACGAAACCGACTATGAGCAGCGGAATGAGGAATCCCAGGAAAGCCGAGAATATGGAGTTGAACGTTGCGAAGCAGCGCGCAAGCCAGTCGGGGAAGATGTATCCGGCCCCTATGCCGGCTCCGATGGCAATGAGTATGCGGGGAAGCAGTCCGAGGTGTATTTTCATGCTGCGTTATCGGTTTGAGTGTCGGTATACTTCGCGGATTGCACCGGTACGAGACGTGCGCTGAACTCCCAAAGGGCGTATATCGGTATGAATACGGCGAAAAGGGTGAATGGATCGCCGGTCGGAGTGATAAGTCCCGCGGCTATGAGTAGCGCTACAATGGCGTGGCGCCTGTATCTTGTGAAAAACGTACGGGTCAGAAATCCCATTTTGCCGAGCACCCAGGCCAGTAGCGGCAGCTCGAACACGGCGCCCATAAGCAGGATCAGCGTGAAGAAATTGTCCATGTACGAGTCCAGCGTGATCATGGGCGTGATGGTGTCGCTAAGGCTGTATGTCGCTAAAAAGCGCAGCGCCAGCGGGAATACAAGGAAGTAGCCGCATGCCACGCCTGCGTAGAACATCAGATTTCCCCAGAAAAAAGCCCGGCGGATACCGCTTTTTTCCTCGGGGTACAAGGCCGGCGATACGAATCCCCACAACAGATAGATGATTACCGGAAATGACAGAATCACCGCGGCCCAGCATGATGCGGACAAGTGCATGTAGAACTGCGATGCCAGTTCGATACTGATCAGATGCAGGTCGAAAGTCTGTGCGGCATCGAAGCCGAGCGGACTTTCGGCTGCAATAGCGTCAAGGAGCCGGTAGAACGGGAAATCCGGGCGGCATGGGGCCATGATGACTCTGTCGAACAACTGAGGCATAAGGCAGAACGACAGAATGCCGAAGGCGACAATCACTCCGGCGATCTTCAGGAGCACCCCGCGCAAGGCGTCGAGATGGTCCCAGAACGTCATTTCTTTGCTGTCCGGCATGTGCGGCGGTTACTTGCTCTCGCTGTCCTTATCGTCGTTCCCGACAGGTTTGTTTATTTCCTCGCGTGCGTCGTTGAGCCCCTGTTTGAACGAATGCACGCCCTTGCCGAGGCTGCGCATCAGTTCGGGTATCTTCTTGCCGCCGAACAGAAGCAGAACTACCAAAACAACTATAAGCAACTGTGCGCCGCGTAGATTTCCTAAAAACAACGGAAGCATATTAATTAATGTCATATCTGATATGTATTTGTTTTTCCAACGTAAAGTTAGACAATTTATTTGATACTGAGCCGAGGGTGTACACCTTTTTTGCAAAATTAACTATATTGCAGAGGTTATTAGCAATTACGGAAATTTTTCCGTAACTTTGCAGCCGATTTATATAATAACATAAATTTAAGTATGAAAGCATACGTTTTTCCCGGACAGGGCGCACAGTTCGTAGGTATGGGCAAGGACCTCTACGAGACAAATGAAGCAGCCCGCGATCTTTTTGAAAAAGCAAATGACATACTCGGTTTCCGTATCACCGACCTGATGTTCGACGGTACGGACGAGGATCTCCGACGCACGGATATTACACAGCCTGCAGTCTTCCTGCACTCTGTTGTGCTCGCCAAGGCTCTCGGCGACGATTTCCGCCCCGACATGACGGCCGGACACTCGCTGGGCGAGTTCTCTGCCCTTGTTGCGGCAGGCGCCCTCAGCTTTGAGGACGGCCTGCGCCTCGTATCGGCCCGTGCCCACGCCATGCAGAAGGCCTGCGAGCTCAAGCCCTCGACCATGGCCGCTATCATCGGCCTCCCCGACGAAAAGGTTGAGGAAGTCCTCAAGGGCGTTGACGGCGTAGTCGTATGTGCCAATTACAACTGCCCGGGTCAGATCGTCATTTCGGGTGAGGAAACAGCCATTGACGAGGCTTGCAAGCTGCTCAGCGAAGCCGGTGCTCGCCGTGCGCTCAAACTCAAGGTTGGCGGTGCTTTCCACTCGCCCCTCATGGAGCCTGCGCGCGCAGAACTGGCCGCCGCCATCGAGAACACAGAGTTCCACACTCCGGTATGTCCCGTTTATCAGAACGTAGACGCAAAGCCTCATACCGATCCTGCTGAAATCAAGGCGAACCTCGTGGCTCAGCTCACAGCCCCCGTACGCTGGACTGCCAGCGTGCAGCAGATGATCGCCGACGGCGCCGATGACTTCACTGAACTCGGTCCGGGTAAGGTGCTTCAGGGTCTTGTCTCGAAAATCGACAAGACTGTCGCCGTTTCCGGCCGTCAGTAATTAAAGACTTGCAGAGCCGGCCGCGTTTCGGACCGACTGTATCAAAAAGCAGCTCCGCAACCTTCTTTCAGGGCGTGCGGAGCTGCTTGTATTTTGTATTATCCATCTACCGTGGAAGAAGTTCGAAAGAAGAGACGTAGACCTCGTGGATGGTGTGCTTCTGCGTGGCGCGGTCTTCCCATACGCGCGACCGCAGAGAGCCCTCGACGAGCAGCCTGGCGCCCTTGCGGATGTATTTTTCGGCAAACTCGGCATTGGCGTCCCACATGACGATGCGATGCCAGTCGGTGCGCTCGGCCACAGGCTTTCCGTCGGCGCCTGTGTGGGCCGGTTCGCGGGTGGCTAGCGAAAACTCGGCGATAGGACGTGTGCCGATATACCGGATCGCGGGATCCTTGCCCACGAAGCCCGAAAGTATCACCTTATTCATGACACGAGGCAAGCAGTCCATCTATGACAGCATTGCTGAAACCTGCCCGTTCCATGGCCAGCAGTCCGCGTATGGTCGTTCCGCCGGGTGTGGTGACCTGATCGATGAGTTGCTCGGGGTGGCAGCCGCTTTGTCCGAGCATGTCGGCCGCTCCACGCAGAGTGGCGCAGATATAATTCACTGCGTCAGTCGGCCGGAAACCCATCGCGACGGCGCCTTCCGTGGCTGCACGCACATAGCGCAGGGCATATGCGAGTCCGCATGAGCACAGTGCGGTGGCCGGTCCCATGAGCGCCTCGTCGATCACGGCTGTCTGTCCCAGGGTCGAGAGCGCGTCGAGCAACGATGCACGGACAGCTGCGGGTGTGCCGGTGTCGAAGCATACGAAAGTCATCGACTGGCCTACGGAAATAGCTGTATTTGGCATCATGCGGGCCGCATGGCATCCTTCCGGCAGGCGGATGTCTGAAAGTGTGACCTGCGGAGCGAGCGTCACGACAAGTGAGCCTGGCTTGAGCGCAGGTGCTATCTCGGCTATGACATCGGCGCATTGCTGCGGGCGCGTGGCTATGAACACGATGTCGGCGCCGGTGGCTGCCTCCGCGTTCGATGTCGTTACGGTCAGAGAGGGATATTTCTCGACAAGCCGCTCGAGTTTTTCGGCGTGGGGGTTGGCGACAGCCACTTCGTAGTTTGATTTCGAAAGGCCGGCCGCGATGGCGCTGCCCATGTTGCCGGCTCCTATGATTGCTGTTTTTGTCATGATGCTGATTGGTTTGTCTGGAAAATTTATCTGAGGAACTTGGGTGGCAGAATGAAGATGCCGAACGAAAGGCCGACATTCCATTTGCTACCCTCGGCGGTGGCGTAGTTGAGATATCCCGCCAGGGTGCCGAACGGAAAGTGATAGGCGACAGCTGCCTCGCAGAAGACTTCCGGGTGACCGATCCACCGGCCGTAGCGGGCGGTGCGGTCGGAAGCCTCTTCAATTTCGCGGACAGGTATGAAGCAATATCCTCCGATGCGGGCGCTGAGGTTGGAATTGATATTGTAGATCGGGGTCAGACCGGCCGAAACGAAGCTGTTTGCGCGGAACGAGGCACGGAACGCGTTGTTGCTCGACGGGGTGGGGCAGAAAGCCGGAGCCGATGCGATCGTGGCGCTGTAGGTCGGCAGCAGTTTTTTTGTCGACAACATTATGTCGGTCTCTATGCCGAGGCTGAATGCCTTGGCAAGTGCCGGAAAGAAGCGCGCCGACAGTTCGGCCTGCACCCATTTCGGATGCGTGACGGCCATATCGGCCGGGCGGTCGCTGATATCGGTTTTCGCTGTTCCTGTCAGCCCCATGGCGGTGAGGGTTATCTGCCGTCCCGAGCGCGGAAACGACACTTCGTCGAGGGTCGATGACGAATATCTGGCCATCGCCTGCCACAGTCTTGACCGCGATCGCAGACGCCCCATATTATAGCTTTCGAGAGTGTTGTCGCGGTAATATGAATCATGTACCGATCCATAGCCGGCTCCTAAGTCGATCTTGCCGCTGCGGCCTGCGGCCATGCTCCACAGCAGGCGTCCGTAATATTCGCGGCTGAGCAGGAAGGTCGGATATTTGTCGCTGTAGAAGGCGTGGTCGTTCTCGTAGAACTTGCTGCGCGACACTACCGCCTGCATGGCGATGGCCGACGGCAGCGGTGTGTGCAGAAATATGCGCCCGTCGAAGCGTCCGGCCATCGATGTCTGTCCGATCCAGCCGCTGAGCGACGCATCGAGGCTGCTGAAGCTCAATGACGAATACCCGGCGCTGATATACAGATAGCTGCTGGTCGATGATGTGATGTAACCTCCGACCGATCCTTTCAGCCGGCCTTTCACAGCCGCTTTCAGGTCAAGCGTGAACAGCCCTGTTGTGTCGTTGTAGACCGCCTGCGGATACAGATTGCTGATTTTGCCCGAGGAAATTGTGCGATAGAAGGCATCGCGCGCGCGGCTGATGCCGATAGTGTCGCTGTCGGCCGACGGGCGGAAGAGATATTTCAGATATTCGTTCTGACGCGGTGAGCCGCCGGTGACATTCACCCGGTCGAAGCGGACGTAGGGCGACTGCGACTTGAACACGTCGCGGCGAAGGATGCGGACGTCGGCCGGAGTGCGCGTATGTATGCGGGCTTTTATCGTATCCATCATCGACATGGCATGTTCGTAGCCTATCCGGTAGATCTCGCGCGCACGCGGAAAATCAAGCAGAGAGAAGCGGTCAAGGTCGATGCGCATATATATGCCTTCATCTTCGGGCAACGGCTCCACATGGCCCTGGATCACAAGCTTGTCAAGCTGGTCCATAAGCGATGTCTGCGGGCCCTTGTCCGACGAGCCTACGTTGACGCCTATCATTATCGATGGCGCGAATTCGTCGCGCATCACTCCGACCGGAAAGTTGTCGTATATGCCGCCGTCGTAGTAGAGAGTGTCATCAATGGCGATCGGCTGGAAGATGATCGGGAATGTCATCGATGCCCGGACGGCGTCGCCGAGGCTTCCGCCGCGGAACACGCGTTTGTGTTTGGCGTCGACATTCGAGGCTACGCAGCGGTAGGGTACGAACAGACGATCGAAGTCGCCGCCGCACTGTGCGGTATACGCCGAAAACAGGTCCATGAACGCGAAACTCATCGGAAGCCCCGATATGATCGACTGCGGCACTGAATCGGCTCCGCTCCCCCGCGAAGAAAGCGGCACGGAGAACATCGTAGGCGAAGCCTCCTCGCGGTTGAAAAAGAAAGTCAGGGCAGGATCGATGCGGCCCGTGGACCAATATCTGAAGCCGTCGCTCAGCAGCAATTCAAGCATTTCATCTGTGGTGTATCCGGCGGCGTAAAGACCGCCCACGATGGCGCCCATCGAAGTGCCGGTGATGTAGTCGATCGGAATGTCGTTGTCTTCAAGAGCCTGTATCACGCCGATGTGGGCGATGCCTTTGGCACCGCCTCCGCTCAGCACCAGCCCGACTGACTGATGGCCTGGATCCGGGGACCCGGCGACGGCCTTAAGGGCCGCCGCCAGCAATGTGATGAATAAAATTGACAAATGCCGCATAATGTGACTTGGACTTTTGTTAATTTAACAAATCCTTTTTGGCTTTTGTTCACCGTGGCAAAGGTAACATTTTTCATTCGTGTCGTCAAAAAATTTGCTTCAAATAGTTATTTTATGCCATAAATCGGTCCGATATGGCTAATGTAAGAAAAATTATTATTACATTTGCAATGTGAAAGAAAGCTGGCATAAAATCACTCTGGCAGTGTCGCTTGCCGTGGCGTTGCTCTGCGGCATGGTCCTTCAGCATCATCATCATGATGCCGACGGCTCGATGTGTCTTGCGGTGGCGTGCCACGACTGTGCATGCCAGCATCCGCACGACGGTCATGACTGCCACGGGCATCAGTGTCCCGGCCACGACTGCGCCGAGGAATGTGGAATGCATCTCGACAGTTTCTGCTGCCAGCAGCACGACTATCTGGGCGTCGTGCAGGTCAGCGTACAGCTGGTATGTGATGCTTTCATTCCTGATTTTTCTTTAGCGGAAATATCGCTTTCGTCGCAGGTGATGTTCAGCGGCACTCCGGTACGTGGCGCCGCGGACGGGTACAGGTCAGCGGCGGCTCTGCGTGCGCCTCCGGCTGAGAATCTTTGCTGAGAACTGACGAAGATTATCAACCGATCATTACAATATACATGAAAAAAACTTATTTGCTGGCGCTCGCTGTGGCGGCAGCTTCAATGGCTCTCGGCTCATGCCGTGGCAATGATAATTCAGAACTCGCCCATCACCATCATCATGGCGAGGAACATGCCGGTCACGATCACGACGGCCATAACGAACACGAAGACCATGACGGTCATCATCACGATGAAGAAGCAGAGGAGCACGGTGGCGATGTCATTGTGCTCGAGCCGGCGCAGGCTGAGCGTTTCGGTGTCGCCGTCACAGAGGCTACGCTCGCCCCTTTCGCCGGAAGCATAAAAGTAAGCGGAACTGTCGCTCTTGCAGCTGACGGGGCGGCTGTGGTTACCGCACCTACCGCCGGCACAGTGATGTTTGCCCGCGGGATAAATGTAGGCTCGGAAGTCCGTGCCGGAGCGGCGGTCGCGTCCGTCAGGGGCGGATCCGTGAGCGGAGCCAACTACGATCAGGTAGCGAGCGCCGAACTTGAGTCGGCCCGCGAGCAGTACGAGCGCTACAGGAGTCTGTATGACAAACGGATGGTGACCAGGACGCAGCTCGACAACGCCAAGGCTGCATATGACCGCGCGAAAGCGGCTTACAGCTCTTCCGCGGCCTCGGGCACGGCCACCTCTCCGATATCAGGAATGATCACTGCCCTTGATGTGGCGTCCGGCCAGTATGTCGAGGCAGGTCAGCCCATAGCTTCGGTAGCCAGATCCGATGCGATGACTCTTACGGCCGACGTCCCTGCACGGTATGCGTCGAGAGTCGCAGGTGTTACCGACGCCCGTGTAGTGGACCCGGCCACAGGTCTGAGTTTCCTTGTCAGCGAGACGGGAGGACGCCGGCTCAACACTTCGGCTGCCGGAGGTACGCGGGGCTATGTTCCGGTGGTGTTCAGCATGCCCGCCCGGACGCAGCTTGTGCCGGGAACGGCAGTGACCGTATATCTGCGTGGCAACGGTGCCGTACTCGAGCAGCTTACCGTTCCTATCACCGCTCTCTATGAGCAGCAGGGCGAGTATTGCGTATTCGTGCGGCTCGACGAGGACTGCTACCGCCGCGTTCCCGTGACTGTCGGTGATAGCGACGGCAGCAGTGTCGTCATTCTAAGCGGACTCGAACCGGGCGACAATGTCGTATATTCCGGTGTGACGGCCGTGCGCCTTGCCGGTGCCTCCGGCGCAATTCCCGCAGGACATTCACATAGCCACTAAACATTCCGGACATGCTTAACAAGATCATACACTGGTCGCTGATCAACCGCCTCAGCGTGGTGATCCTTTCAGCCATCATACTTGTGGCAGGCTGCATAGTGCTTGTCAGGACCGAGGTGGATATTTTTCCTGATCTGAACGCACCTACCGTGACCATCATGACTGAGGCGCCAGGAATGGCGCCTGAGGAAGTCGAGACCATCGTCACATTCCCCGTCGAGACAGCCATGAACGGCGCCACAGGCGTACGTCGCGTGCGGTCGGCATCGTCGACAGGCTTTTCCGTAGTCAATGTAGAGTTCGACTGGTCCACAGATATATACATAGCGCGCCAGACCGTGGCCGAACGCCTCGCGCTGGTCGAGCTGCCGTCAAACGTCGCCGAACCCGTGATGGGCCCCCAGTCGTCGATCCTCGGCGAGATGATGATCATCGGTCTGACTGCCGATTCGACTTCGATGCTCGATCTGCGCACGATAGCCGACCGCGTCATCGCGCCCCAGCTTCTTGCTATGGGCGGTGTGGCGCAGGTGTCGGTAATGGGCGGCGACGCCCGCGAGTTCCAGATCCGCTTTGATCCCGTGCGCATGAAGGCCTACGAGGTCAGCCTCGACGAACTCACCCAGGCTGTCGACGGTATGAACGACAACGCCCGCGGCGGCATCATTTACGATTACGGCAATGAATATCTGGTGAAAGGCGAGATCAACACCAACTCGGTCGACGAACTCGGCAGCGCCGTCGTGCGTACCGACGAACGTGGCATTGTCACAGTGGCCGACGTGGCCGATGTGGTGATCAGCGGCGCGCTCCCGCGTCTCGGTGTGGCATCGGTCAACGCACGTCCGTCGGTACTGGTCACTGTCACCAAGCAGCCTAATGTCGGAACGATCAACCTTACCGAAAAGATCGAGGCACGTCTTGCCGACATCAAGTCGACTCTGCCGGCCGACGTGGTCATCGCCACCGACATTTTCAAGCAGAGCGAATTTATAGGCAATGCGATATCCAATCTTCAGGAAGCGCTGCTCGAAGGTGCTCTGTTCGTGATCATCGTGCTGTTCTTCTTCCTGATGAATGTCCGCACTACGGTAGTGTCGGTCGTGGCGCTTCCGCTGTCGATACTGATCACCGTGCTGATCCTGCATTTCATGGGCTACACGATCAACACGATGAGTCTCGGCGGCATTGCCATTGCCATAGGCTCGCTGGTCGACGACGCCATTGTCGACGTCGAGAATGTCTACAAACGGCTGCGTGAGAACAGGCGCCTGCCGCGTGGCGAGCGTCGTCCGGTGCTCAAGGTCATCTACGAGGCATCGGCCGAGGTGCGCATGCCGATCTTCAATTCGTCGCTGATCATCATAGCGAGCTTCATGCCGCTCTTCTTCCTCAGCGGCATGGAAGGGCGCCTGCTCATTCCGTTAGGAGTCGCGTTCATTGTGGCGCTGGTCGCCTCGACTGTGGTGGCCCTGACGCTGACTCCCGTGCTGTGCTCATATCTTCTGACTTCAGACAGAAAGGAGGATGGCGAACTCAGCCGCGATCCCTGGGCCACACGCCATCTGCGCAAGGCATATCTGGCGGCCCTTGGCTGGACACTGCGCCATACGCGAGCCGTGCTGATCGCGGTCGGCGTGCTGTTCGCTGTAGCCGTCGGCCTGTTCTTCACGCTCGGACGTTCGTTCCTGCCTATGTTCAACGAAGGGTCGCTGACGGTCAACATCGCCACGTTGCCCGGTGTGTCGCTCGAGGAAAGCGATAAGATTGGCCGTATTGCCGAGGAGATCGTCATGTCGGTTCCGGAGGTCAAGACTGTGTCGCGCAAGACGGGTCGTGCCGAACTGGCCGAGCATTCGTTCGGTTCGAACGTCAGCGAACTCGACGTGCCTTATGAACTTAAGGACCGCACCCGTAACGAGATGGTCCGCGAGATACGTTCGCGTCTGACCGAACTCCCCGGCGTCAACGTAGAGATCGGACAGCCTATCTCGCACCGTATCGACGCCATGCTGTCGGGTACCGAAGCCAATATCGCCATCAAGATCTTTGGCGACGACCTTTCGAAGCTTTACCGCCTCGGTACGGAGTTGAAAGAGGCCGTGAAGGATGTTCCCGGACTGGTAGACGTCACCATCGAGCAGCAGGTCGAACGTCCCGAACTGGTGATCAAGCCGCGGCGGGAACTTCTTGCCCGATATGGTATCACCATGGGGCAGTTCAGCCGCGCCATATCCACAACAATCTCTGGCACACGCGTATCGCAGGTATATGAGGACGGATTGCCCTATGACATTGTCCTTATTGCGAACCCGTCTGCGCGGTCGACGCTTGATGCCATCGGCGATATCATGATCGACACTCCGGCCGGTATGGTACCCTTGTCGGCAGTGGCTGAGATATCGTCCAAGGCCGGCCCGAACACCATCAACAGAGAAAATGTCAAGCGTCGCCTGGTAATCTCGGCCAATGTCGACGGCCGTGACCTGCGCGGCGTGGTCGAGGACATCCGTCATCGCGTCGACGACAGACTGCAGCTTCCGCCCAACTACTACATCACCTACGGCGGCCAGTTCGAGAGCGAGGCCGAGGCTTCGCGCACACTGCTGCTTACGTCGCTGTGTGCTCTGCTTGTGGTGCTGATGCTGCTTTACGGCCAGTTCAAGAACTGGACAGAATCGTTTGTGATTCTGCTCAACATTCCGCTGGCTCTTATCGGCGCCGTCTTCATTCTCGTATTTACCGGCGGCGAGCTCAACATCCCGGCCATCATCGGCTTTATATCGCTGCTCGGTATCACCACGCGCAACGGCATGCTGCTTATCAGCCGCTATAATTCACTCAAGGCTGAAGGCGAAAGCCTCGATCAGCGTGTGATGCATGGCTCGGGCGACCGTCTGCTGCCTATCGTGATGACGGCGCTTACTTCGGCGCTCGCGCTTATTCCGCTTGCGATCAACGGCGACAAGACGGGCAACGAGATTCAGTCGCCGCTCGCTACGGTGATTCTCGGCGGACTCGTCACTTCGACTGTACTCAACGTATTTGTAATTCCGGCGGTCTACCGCCTCATTAACAGAAAGGAGAAGAAATGACACGCAAAATATTGGCGGCATTCCTGTTGGCTGTTCCGGCTATTGCAGCCGCGCAGGATTCAGCAGTGACTCCGCAGGCGCATCTCAACGATGTGATATCTGAAATACTGTCTTATGATCCTACTGTCCGCAGTCGTTTGTGTGCCATTGAGGCAGAGCATAGCGAAGCCCAGGCAGAGAATATGGCGGCGAGCCCGGAAGTGGAGTTCGAGCACCTTTGGGGCGCTGACCAGAACCGCTGGTCAGCGTCTGTGACGCAGGAAATCGAGTGGCCATGGCTCTATCGCAGCCGTTCGCGTCAGGCTGGTCTGGAGCGCAGCAGGTCGGAAGCCCTGCTTACCCTTTATGCCTATGACCGCGCGCTGACACTGAAACTGATTATCATTGATATTATAAATGCAAACCGCAGGTGTCAGCTGTATAAAGAAATAGCGGATAATATCGACAGTATCGCTTCAGCAACAAAAGCATCTTACGACATGGGCGAGGCTACTATCCTCGACCTGCGCAAGGCGCAGATTGCATCTGTCAACGCCCATGCCGATTACCGTATGGCGCTGACCGACGTGACCAATATCTACGAAAGTGTCAGTATCTTTAATGTGACTGCTGAGATATTTGAACGGGGGGATGTTGCCTTTGATGAATATCCCATGCAGCCTTTTGAAGAACCGACGGAAAAATTTGACGAAGCCTGGAGTCCCTATCAGACAGTAAGTCTGGAGGCCTATAGAAACCGGTTGAAAGTAGCGAATATGTCGGCGTTGCCTTCGTTCTCAGTCGGTTATGTACATGCATTTGAGGATGACAACCACTTCAATGGTCTGAAAGTGTCTGTCACACTCCCCTCGTTCAGCCGTAAGAAGCGCATTCAGGCTGTCCGGAGCAGGGTGGATTATGATATGATCGAGGATACAGCCAACGAGACGGCTGCAATCAACGAATGTCAGACACAATACTGCGTTGCCGAGCAATTGAAGGAGGAACTTGATCAATATGCCGGTCTGATCGACGACAACAGCTACATGGAGCTGCTGAAGATGGCTTTCGATAGCGGCGAAATGACTGTGGTCGATTACATTACCGAGATAAATCTGTTTCGGCAGTCGAGGCTGACATATCTCGATCTCGAATACCGCTACAATCTGGCTCTGACCCGCAGCAACCGTTATCGGAGCATAGGCTTCTGACATAGCGTGCGCTGCCGTGATAATGTGATGAACGGGTAAGAAAAAGAGGCGCTCTCACGAGTACCTCCCTTCCCATTCATCACATTATGCTTAAGTTAAGTGCTATTGGTCCTTGGATTAATATCTTTGGATTAATATCTTCCTTCGACAACGTCCCAGTCCACAATGTCCCACAGGGCTTTGAGGGCGTCGGCGCGTCTGTTCTGATAATCGAGATAATAGGCATGCTCCCACACATCGAAAGTCAGCAGCGGGGTAAGCCCTTCGGTGAGGGGATTCGATGCGTTGGGGCCTTGTGTTATGACGAGTTTTCCGTCGTTGTCGCGTGACAGCCATACCCATCCGGAGCCGAACAGGCCTACACCGGCTTCCACGAACGCTTCTTTGAATTTCTCTAACGAACCGAAGTCGCGGTCGATGGCGCGGCGAAGTTCGCCGGAAGGCTCGCGTGAGCCGTCGGGGGAGAAAGTGAAGAAGTAAAAAATATGGTTCCAGGCCTGCGATGCGTTGTTGAACAGCGGGCCTTTCGACGACGTGATAATCTCTTCCAGATCCATGTCATCGTATTCGGTTCCCTTGATAAGACGGTTGAGGTTGTCGATGTATGCCTTTTCGTGCTTACCGTAGTGGAAATCGATGGTCTCGGCGCTGATGGCAGGTGCCAGCGCGTCGCGGCTGTAAGGTAGGTCAGGTTGTACGTATTTCATGTCGGCAGACGTTTTGTTAGAGTTAAATGTTACTCATAAAACGTCTGCTGTCTGAAAAAGTTCAACCCGTCCCTGTCCTTTGCTTTTTTGACATATTTCGCGGCACGTATCACGCGTCGCGCCGCGGCCTCATAGCCGGTCACATTCGCTGAGCCATGCAGAGGCGTCGGCGTCGGATGGCATGCGCCAGTCGCCGCGCGGCGACAGGGTGATGCTGCCCACCTTGGGACCGTCGGGGAGGCATGAGCGCTTGAACTGTTGCGCGAAGAACCGGCGCACGAAAGTGCGGAGCCAGTGGCTGATGGTCGAGGCTTCGTACTTTCCGTCGAAGGCGATCAGCGCCAGCTCGTAGATGGTGCGCGGCGTGTAGCCGTGGCGCAGCATGTTGTACAGGAAGAAATCGTGTAGCTCGTAGGGGCCGACGAGGTCTTCGGTCTTCTGTGTGATGTTGCCCTCGTCGTCGGCTGGTATTAGCTCGGGAGAGATGGGTGTGTCGAGAATGTCGAGCAATATGTCGGCCACGTTCTTGTCGGCTGCTTCAGTGGCGAAATATCGCACAAGGTGCTGCACGAGAGTCTTTGGCACCCCGGAGTTGACGCCGTACATCGACATGTGGTCGCCGTTGTAGGTGGCCCAGCCAAGCGCGAGTTCCGACAGGTCGCCCGTGCCGAGAACAAGGCCGCCTGTCTGGTTGGCTATGTCCATCAGCAGCAGGGTGCGCTGGCGTGCCTGCGAGTTTTCGTACGTCACGTCGTGAACGGCCGGGTCATGGCCTATGTCGGCGAAGTGCTGGTTGACAGCCATGACTATGGATATCTGCCGGATGGTGACGCCGAGCGCCTTCATCAGGGCCACGGCGTTGTCGTGGGTGCGGTCTGTGGTGCCGAATCCCGGCATCGTCACGCCGGTTATGCCGCTGCGGTCGAGTCCCATTGCGTCGAGGGTGCGCACCGCCACCAGCAGGGCGAGTGTCGAGTCCAGCCCTCCCGAAATGCCTACCACGAGACGTCCGCAGTGGGTTGCGTCGAGACGTCGCCGCAGGCCGGCGCATTGTATCGACAGGATTTCCTCGCAGCGTGCGGCCAGCTCGGCGCCGCCCGACGGGACAAAAGGATGCGGATCTACTTTGAACAGGTTTCCTTCCGCCCGGGTGTTCGAGTCGGCCGTCTCGACAAACCGATAGGTCGCTTCGACTCCGGCACGGTCCACGGCATCGCCCCATGTACGCATGTGTATGCGGTCGTGCTCGAGGGCGGATATGTTTACGTCGTACAGCGTCACGGCTTCCTTGTTCTGGTTCTTCAGGCAGCGGCTCGCGTCGATACGGCCGTTTTCAGCGATGATCGACTTGCCCTGGAACACCAGGTCGGTCGACGATTCGCCGTAGCCGGCCGACGAGTATACGTAGGCGCACAATGCGCGTGCGCTCTGCTGCGCGACGAGTGATTGCAGATAGTCGAATTTTCCGACAACATCGTCGCTGGCCGAGAGGTTGACGATGACCTGGGCGCCGGCCAGGGCCGCAAAAGTCGACGGCGGCACGGGCGCCCACAGATCCTCGCATATCTCGGCTCCGACAGCCACGCCATTCTTGCGGATGATGATATCCGTGCCGAACGGAATCTCCCGGCCGAGCAGTTCGACCGTCAGTCCGCACTGTGCCGGAGCGGGCGAGAACCACCGCTTCTCGTAGAACTCGTTGTATGATGGCAGAAATGTCTTTGGCACGGCGGCAATGATGCGACCGCCGTCGATGACTACGGCGCAGTTATACAGTTTGCCTCGCCGCATCACCGGCATCCCTATGAATGCGGTCGGCCACTCCGGGCTGTAGCTCTCCAGAAGGCGCCGGAGTGCATCGAGCGCCGTATTATATAAGGTGGAACTGTGAAACAGGTCGGCGCATGTGTATGCCGTCACCGAAAGTTCCGGGAAGACTGCTATGGCCGCTCCGCGGCGCGAGGCTGAATCAAGGCATTCGCCTATGGCTGCGATATTGCGGTCGGGGTCGGCGATGCTCACCGTCGGGACGCACGACGCGACCCGGAAAAATCCATTTACCATATATCAGAATATTATAATGTGTGGATTGCAGGCTGCAAATGTAATAATATTTTTAGTAAATACAGATATTTTAAATAAAAAAGCCACCCCGCGCCTGAAAAAATTAATATTCGGCAGCCCGATGGCAAAAAAATATCATAAATGTTTTGCAGGTTTAAAATTTAGGGTTAAATTTGCGTGATGAATTTGAGAAAGTCGGCCGAAGGGATAGCCGTAGGACCCTTGCAGAGGCGGGGGCGACTAACGAGGATTCATGAAAAAATAACCTGACTTAAGACTTAAATCTTGACTTAAAATAACTTTATAAACAAATACCAATTAATAATTCACAAAAAAAAGTATTGTTAAAAATGGAAGCTCAAAAGCCTACAGCTCCGATGGGTAAACCCGTCGCAAAGAACAAACCCCAAAAGAAGAACGCCCCCGGTATCAAGAACGCATCATGGGTAATCCTTGTCTGCGCTATCGTGTGCGTACTGCTCTTCATCTTCTGGTTCGGTAACGACATGCACTTCGAAGATGGTCATCCCAAGAACCTCTGGGGTACTGTCTACAAGGGTGGCTTCATCGTGCCTATCCTCCAGACTCTCTTCCTTACCGTTATCGTGATCTCGGTTGAGCGCTGGTTCGCCCTCAGCTCCGCCAAGGGCAAAGGCAGCATCGCCAAGTTCGTTGCCAATGTAAAGGCTTGCCTCGTCAAGAACGACATCGAAGGCGCCCAGAAGCTCTGCAAGGCCCAGAAGGGTTCGGTTGCCGCTGTCGTATCGGCTGCCCTCGTACGTTACAAGGAAATGGATGAGAACACCGTCCTGACCAAAGAGCAGAAGATCGCCACTCTCCAGAAGGAAGTTGAAGAAGCTACCGCTCTCGAGATGCCCGCTCTGCAGCAGAACCTCCCGATCGTGGCTACTCTCACCACCCTCGGTACTCTCGTCGGTCTGCTCGGTACTGTGATGGGTATGATCAAGTCGTTCCAGGCTCTCGCTCAGTCGGGCGCTCCTGACTCGACCGAACTGTCGACCGGTATTTCGGAGGCACTTATCAACACCGCCTTCGGTATCGCAACCGGTGCTTTCGCCGTTATCTCGTATAACTTCTACACCAACAAGATCGACAACCTGACCTACGCTATCGACGAAATCGGTTTCTCAATCGTTCAGACATTCGCCGCTACTCACTAATCCCGGTTTACCGAAATATTCACAAGTTAATAAAAGGTAAATATGGGAAAAGTAAAAATTAAAAGAAAGAGTACCCTCATCGACATGACCGCGATGAGTGACGTGACCGTTCTTTTGCTTACTTTCTTCATGTTGACTTCAACCTTCCTGCAGAAGGAGCCGACCATCGTTTATACTCCGTCGTCGGTATCCGAGGAAAAAGTCCCCGTCAACAATCTTGTTACGGTGCTCATATCTTCGGCCGACAAGTCAGGCAAGATGCAGGATCCCACCGCTGCGGAAGGTAAAATCTTCATCTCGTTCACCGGCGACGCCGACTCGACATACTCAAGCGAAAAAGTTCGCGTGATGATGCTCCACAAGGCTCTGTCGATTTACAACGATTTGCACAAGAACAATCCCGTCACCCTCACTCCCCAGCAGATAGCTGAATTCGGCAAGATCAATATGTTCGGTGTTCCGTTCAGTGCTCTGCCGCAATATCTGAGCATGTCGGTGACAGACCGCGACAAATTCCAGGGCGACATGACCAACCCGATGGTCGGCATACCTATCAACGGTAACAAGAACCGCGACGGTCAGCTCAACGATTTCCAGGTCTGGCTCAGGGCAATCTATGACGTTGCCTGCGACATCAACCGCGAACAGCTCTCTAATCTGACTAATCCGGAGGACGCTGCCAATCTGCATAACCTCTACGCTGCCCTCATGCGCGAGGGCCAGGGTATCGCAGTCAAGGCCGACAAGGACACCCCCTTCACTACCGTGCAGCAGGTGTTCGACAACCTCCAGACTATGAAGCTCAACAAGTTCAGTCTCATGACTGCGCTTAAATCCGAAGATGAACCCACTAATTAAAGGTAAACCCGTATGGCTCAGATAGAACAATCCGACAAGGGCGGCAAGAAAAAGAAAGGCGCCCAGAAGAAGATGCAGATCCATGTGGACTTTACCCCCATGGTGGATATGAACATGCTTCTGATCACATTCTTCATGCTCTGTACGACCATGATCAAGTCGCAGACTCTGCAGATCGTGCTTCCGACCAATGAGGATGTGAAGAAGGAGCAGCAGGCGCAGGCCAAGGCTTCGGAGGCCATCACCCTGATTCTCGATACCGAGTATGAGGGCGACAAGCCCAAAGTCGACGCCGAGACCGGCAAGACCGTTCACCACATTTATTACTACCAGGGCGTGGCCGACACCACGTTTGCCAACAACTACCTCCGTCACGAGCAGTTTATCGGCAACCAGAACAAGATGCCCCAGGGCATCCGCAAGATTCTGCGTGAACGCAACGAGGAAGTGATGAATGTGTACGACGATCTTAAGACGAAGTGGAAGAACAAGGAAATCACCAGGGAACAGTTCCAGGAGCAGGCCCGCAAGAATGCGGCCGATACCCTCAAGACTCGTCCCGTTGTCGTGATCAAGCCCGGTCCCAACACTACGTACGAAGGTCTGATCAACGCACTCGATGAAATGCAGATCAACCAGATCTCGCGTTACAGCATCGAGCTTCCCACGCACACCGATACACTGCTTCTCGAGCACTACCAGGCTCAGCAGGGTACTCAGATTATACGTCCCACAGTGAGAGCGAAATGATTTATTAACCGTTAAACGTACAAAACGAAAATGGCAAAAGATGTAGATCTTTCATCAAAAGAGTGGCGCGATATAGTCTTTGAAGGCAAAAACAAGGAATTCGGCGCATATGAGATGCGCAAGCAATCCCCGCACCGCCACACCCGTGCAGTGATCATTGTACTCTCAGTTCTTGCAGTTGTCCTCGTTCTCCTTTTCCTTAGCATCAAGGGTATATTCTCTTCTCGTGAGGAGGAAGCACCCGATGCGGCCATCGACCAGGAAATGGCGGCTATGGCTCAGGAAGAGGCAATGCAGGAGGAGGAAATCGAAGAGCAGCCCATCATTGAGCAGCCCGAAGAGATCATTCAGCCTGAAGAAGTCGCCAACGAACAGCGTGTGACCGACATCCTTGTGGTGGAGGACGAGCAGTTCGACGAGACCAAGCAGGTCAAGACTCAGGAAGAGGCAACTCAGAATGAGGCTCAGATCGGTGCTATTGATGTGACCGAAGGCACCAACGACCTCAATAAGCAGGTCGTTCGTGAGCAGATCGTCCAGGAAGCTCCCGCTCCCGAACCTGAAAAGGTTTATACCATGGCTATGGTAGAGCAGAAGCCCTCTTTCCCCGGCGGTGATGCAGCCATGTACAAATGGCTCGGCGAGCATATCAACTATCCCGCTCAGGCTTCGGAAGAAGGCGTGCAGGGCCGAGTAGTCGTTCAGTTCGATGTTGACAAGACAGGTCAGATCGTCAACGTGAAGATTGCCCGCGGCCGTCATCCCGCACTCGACAAGGAGGCCATGCGTCTCGTGAAGTCGATGCCCAAGTGGCAGCCCGGCCGTAACAACGGCCAGCCCGTGAAGGTTACTTACACTCTTCCCGTTACCTTCAAGCTCCAGCAGTAATCGCTTTTGAATTCCATACTCTCCAAAGCTGCCGCATCCCTCAAGGTGCGGCAGCTTTATTTTTATTACTGAAAGGACAGCATATATAAATTTCGGATTAAAGTCCAAATTATCATCAAAAAGAGATATATTATTACGGGAAAGATTCCAATAAGAAGTGCAACGGCCTTCTCCTCACTCCTCCTCAGGGTAAG
>OLSQ01001248.1_pt1 | contig 21698 bp, 18 predicted proteins | sample 1672561 | NCBI WGS metagenome assembly OLSQ01 (sample SAMEA3136699, study PRJEB25190) | human gut metagenome | biome: human gut; feature: human-associated habitat; material: faeces | place: Austria | collected 2013 | reverse complement strand
ACAAAGATAGAAGCAGGAAATTCTCTGTCCGCATGAGGATATTATATCATCGCTCCCTCAAGGGGCGTTGATACCGGTTTTGAAGGTGTTTTGTGGGGAGATATCCCCGTTCGAAAATATAACAGGATAAAGGGAATGCTGGGCGGGATGATGACACCAATCGCACCGGCGCAGGCAGAGAGCGCGGCGGCGAAGGAGGTATCATACTTCTTTTCGGTCATCTCGGGGATCATGAAAGAACCGATCGCCGAAACGGTCGCCGGACCGGAGCCGGAGATCGCCGCAAAGAACATGCAGGCGATCGTCGTCACGTCGGCAAGACCGCCGGTGACATGGCCGACCAGCTTGTTGAAGAGGTTGAGCAGACGGCGGGAGATGCCGCCATACATCATGAAGCTGCCGGCCACAACGAAGAACGGGATAGCAAGAAGCGTAAAAGAGTCAAGGCCGGTGAAGCAGGACTGTGCCAGAAGCACGGGAGAAAGATCGGTCGTGAAGATCATGACCGCGAGCGTGCCGCAGCCAAGGCAGACACCGATGGGCACACCGAGGATCAGAAGGCCAAAGAGGCAACCAAATAAAATAGCAAAATCCATACTTAAACCTCCTCTTCTCCTTCAACAACGATCGTTCTGGTGTCAGTCGGATCCTTTTTGAAGCGAATGATGCGTTTGTAGCCATACTGCAGGAAACGCAGCGAGCCGAGGATCGTGCCTACAGGAAGGGCAAGATAGCAAAGCCATTTCGGGATCATCAGCGCCGGTGTGAGCTGTCCCATCTTGATCACGTTGCCGACGATGCCGATGGACAGATAGCCGATATAGCCAAAGAAGAATGCGCTGACCAGGAAGAAGATCATATCAAGGACGAAACGGCCCTTGGGTTTGACGACGTCAAGCAAAACTTCAAGACGGATGTGGCGGCCTTTGGTGACGGTGTACGGAACGGCCAGCCAGACCTGCCAGATAAAAATGTAACGGGCAAGCTCTTCAGACCAGGCGATGGAAGAGTTGAAGCAGCGGCGCATCACGACTTGATAGAAGATTAGAAGGATCATGACCATAGTTCCAAACACCAGAAGAATTTCTTCCAAGTGCTTGTCGAGCAACATAAAAACCTTTTTCATAATTTCCCCTTATATCGTTCGGTTTTGTCGATGAGACGCGTTGCCCGCCTCATCCGGATTTATTTTCGATACCGCCCCCGGCAGAGGGGCGGTATCGTTTTGCGGCCTGCAGCGTGCAAGTAAACTACAGGACTCTCGTTGGCATTGGGTAAAAAGACTTACTCGTACTTGGCAGCGAGATCGAGCATCGTCTGGCCGGCCTCGCCGAATTCCTTGACGAAATCATCGCGGACGGACTGGGTGGCGTCCACAAACGCCTGCTTCTGCTCGTCGGTGAGCGTGGTGACGGTGCAGCCGTTGTCGGTCATTTCCTGAATGTCTGCAGATTCGCTCTCATCAACCAGACGGCGCTGCTCGGCGATCATGTCCTTAACAGCCTCGCGCAGAGCGGTCTGATAGTCCTCGGGCAGGCTGTGGAACCAGGCGGCGTTGACGACGACGCAGTTACCGCAGAACATGTGCTCGGTGAGGGTGTAGAACTTCTGGACCTCGTAGAACTTGTTGGTGCAGGTGATGGTGATGGGGTTATCCTGACCGTCGATCTGCTTGGTGCTCAGAGCGGTGTAGACCTCGGAGAAGGACATCGGGGTGGGGTTGGCGCCGAGGGCGGAGAAAGTGGCAAGGTGATACTTGTTTTCAAGCGTGCGGATCTTCATGCCGCTCATATCGGCGGGGGAGGTGACCTCCTTGGAGTTGTTGGAGAGGTTGCGCATGCCGGACTCGCCAAAGCCGAGAACGATCAGGCCACTGCTCTCTTCCAGACTGTTGGACAGGAACTCGCCAAGCTCACCGTCAAGCGCTGCGCGGGCGTGCTCCTTGGACTTGAAGACGTAGGGCACGTCGAGAATGTACCAGTTGGGGTCGAAAGAAGCAAGAGTGGCGCAGGCCGGGCCGCAGGAATTCATGGTGCCCATGATCGTGGCCTCAGTGGCCTCGGCGTCGGAGCCGAGCGCGCCGTTCACCTGAACGTCAATCGTGAACTTGCCGCCGGTCTTTTCAGAGATCTCGGGAGCGAGAACTTCCGTTGCGGCAATGCTCTGGGGATGGTCGGTCGCCAGCATGTTGCAGAACGTGATGGCAACGGTGGGGTTTTCGTCGGTGTTTGCGTTGTTGGACGAGTCGTCGGTCGTACCCTTATCACCGCAGCCGGCGAGGAGGGAGCAAACCATAATGAGCGCCAGGAGTAACGTAGCTGTTCTTTTCATTTTCTTTTCTCCTTTTGTTTTTTTGGTGGTTTACTTTGCAAATATTCTTGAGTCGGTCCTTTTACAACGAGTGCTCCTTCAGTTCTTTGAGCATTGCCTCAACATAACAGAAGGTTCCCCGTTTTACTTGCACAGAGATCCCTGACTCTCGAACAATTTCACTCTTCTTTTTCATCTCATCAAGAGCGATTTTGGTGGCTTCCTCTACCGAGAAAGCGCTGCCCTGCGCATTGAGGTATTCCTCGGTCTGCACAAGCTCCAATACATGCGTTGCAATGGCGCCGACGGTGAGACGGACACCCTGGCTGTTGCGGACGCAGGCAAAATTGATGGTGGGAAAGTCGATGCTGCCGCGCAGGCTGTACTTGTCAAACTTGGCCCAGGCACCCGAATAGGCACTTTTGGGAATAAAGAACTTTTCGATGAGCATCGGCCTGTCCTGATCCTTGCAGTGCGTTTCCATCAACTCCTGGCAGCTCACGAGCTGAGAGCCTTCTGCCGTGTGGACGAGTGCCTGCGCGCCGTATGCGATCAGCGCAGGGGCCATATCGGAGTAATAGATGGCGCGGCAGACGGGGGAGTTGGGGATCTGGATGCAGCGGTCGCCGCCGACCTTGAAGCACACGGGGATGCCGCGGCGCCACTCCTTGGTCTGATTGTAGTAGAAGCAGCGGCGTGCCTGCATCAGATTGCCGCCGACCGTGCCGCGGTTGCGGATCTGGGGCGAGGCAACGTTGCGTGCTGCCTGGGAAAGGGCGACGAGCTTGCGCAGGATCAGCTCATTTTTGGCCAGATGGGAGAGGGTGACCATGGCGCCGATGTAGATGCCGTCATCCGTTTCTTCCACCGTGTGCATCTCGCTGATCTTGGAAAGATCGATGAGCGCTTCCGGGGCGATCGTGGCGGTCTTGAGCTGGGGCATCACATCGGAACCGCCGGCGATGATGGTGTTTTCCTTTTTGAGCATCGAAACCGCTTCTTCAACGGTGGAGGGACGATAATACTCGTATCTTGCTAAGATCATCATTTGTCAAGGCCCTCCTCAAAGAAGTCGTCATAGCGGTTGTTCTTGATGTAGAACTGGCGGCTGAGCGGCAGCTCAGTGATCTTTTTGCCGCTTGCGCGGATCACAGCGTCGGTGATGGCGGGGGCGACGGGGATCAGACCGAGCTCGCCGACGCTCTTGGTGCCGTTGGCGCTGCGGGGCTCGAAGCTGTCGGCCACGAAGAGGTGGACCTCCGGCATGTCGAGGATCAGGGGATTTCGATAGTTGAGAAGGTCTGCCGAGACATACTTCTTCGTGATCGGGTCAACCTCGAGGTCTTCCATCAACGCGAAGCCGACGCCCATCTGGATCTCGCCCTCCAGCTGCCCCTTGACGATCAGGGGATTCATCACGCGGCCGACATCCACGCTTTCGATGATGTGCTTGAGCTTGATGGCGTTCTCCTTTTTGTAGTAGGCGACCTTGGCCCAGCAGAGGGCAAACGGCTCAGGCGCATCCTCAAGGTGCGCCACGGCGCTGCCCATGATGAACATGTTGAGGCAGCCGCGGGAGATATCCAGGATGGCTTCCTTGAACGTCATGCGCTTGCCGGGATAAACGATGTGGAACATCTTGTCGCGCCAGAGCACCTGCTCGACGGGAACATTGTAGAGCTTTGCGAGCTCGACCTTGGCCTTGCGGATGACCTCTTCGCAGGCCATGGCGACCGCGTTGCCGGTGAGGAACATCTGACCGCTGGAATAGCTGCCGATGTTGTACGGGCTGGTGGAGGTGTCCAGATCGGCGTGGCGCACATCGCAAAGATCCATACCGAGCTTTTCGGCGCAGACCTGAACCATTGCGGTCTCAGAGCCGTTGCCCATATCGGTGGTGCCGGTCATCAGGCTTACGGAGCCGTCCGGAAGGCAGATGATCGAGCTGCCGGTGAGCCCCTGAAGGGAGGAGATGGAGCTCGTGTGGCTGCAAAGCGCCATGCCCCAGGCTTCCTTCACTTCATCGTCGTCGCGCAGACCCTCTTTTTCGTCGATCTCCTTCTGCAGGCGAAGACCGCCGCCGAAGACCTCATCAGCGGGGAAGGTGCTCAGCGGCGCGCAGCCGTGGACCTTTTCGCCGGGCTTGAGGACGTTGTCATAGCGGAACTTGATCGGATCCCAGCCCATTTCGCGGCAGGCATCGTTAATGAGGCTTTCGCGGCCAAACGTGCCCTGCGGGTTGCCGTAGCCGCGGAACGCGCCGGAGACAGCGGCATTGGTCGCAACGCCGATGCCGTCATAGCGGAAGTACGGCATGTGGTAGGGCATTTTACGGTCGGGCGCGGCGGTGACCAGCGGGGAGTGCGTGCAGTAGCTGCCGCCGTTGGTGTACATGACCTGATGGAATGCGACCATCTGGCCGTCCTTTGTGCAGCCCATCTTCACCTTGGAATAGGAGGCGTGGCGCACGGCAGTGGCTGTCATTTCGTCGCTGCGGTTGTTGATGATCTTAACGGGACGGTAGATCAGGCGGGACAGCGCCGCGGCGACGTCCTGATGGTACATCTCCTCGCGGGCGCCGAACGCGCCGCCAATCATGGCGCGGTGGCAGCTGACGTCACTTTCGGGAATGCCAAACTGCGCGGCAAGGATACGGCGATCCTGATAGGGGACTTGGCTCGTAGCCCAGGTGTGGAGTTTGTTGTCGCGGTTCCAGTAGGCGATACAGGAAACAGGCTCCATTGGGATCGGGTGCTGCGTCGGGGTGCGGTAGGTGCCTTCGAAAATATAATCGCTCTTCTCAAAGCCCTCTTCCACCTCACCGCGGGTACCGACCTTGTGGCAGTAGAAATTGTCCTGGTAAAACTCGGGGTTGATGATGCGTGCGCCCTCTTTGATCGACTGGTCGATCGTCATGCTGGCGGGCAGGACCTCGTATTCGATCTTGACGGCCTCGAGCGCGCGGTGCAGAGTTTCCTTATCCTCGGCAACGACAGCGCAGATGCGGTCGCCCTCATGCAGGGGGTGCCAGGTGAGGATCGACTGGTCTTCGATCAGTGAGGGGTTTTTCAAAGAGCCGGTCACGTTGAAGTGGACCTGCGGAACATCGTCCGGCGTGAGCGTGCCCAGAACACCAGGCATCTTTTTCACTTCGGAAAAGTCGATGGAAAGGACCTTCGCGTGCGGATAAGGGCTGCGGATGATACCGCCGTAGGCCATGCCCTGCATCTCCAGATCGTCGAGATACTGGGCGGTGCCTGTCACCTTGGAGGTGGATTCAATGCGGCGGATGGCGTTTTTCATTTCCCGCATCTTGTAGATATCCATGAGTTACTCCCCTCTCAGAACGGCCGCAGCCTTTTTCACTGCATTTTCAATGGAAACATAGCCCGTGCAGCGGCAGATATTGCCGGCAAGGCCGTATTTGATCTCGCTTTCGGTCGGATCGGGATGCTCGTCGAGCAGCTTCTTGATAGCAAGGACCATGCCGGGCGTGCAGTAGCCACACTGAATCGCGCCTTCGTCCATCAGCGCCTCGTGGATGGGGCTGAGCCTCTGGTCGGAGCTGAGGCCTTCGATCGTGACGATGTCAGAGCCGTCAGCCTGGACGGCGAGAACATGGCAGGAATACACCAGCTCATCATCCATGATCACGGAGCAGGCACCGCATTCGCCGTTATCGCAGCTGCGCTTGGTCCCCTTTAACTTCAATTCGTCACGAATAAAATCCAGCAGCGTCATCGCCGTGCTTACTGTGCGGTTATAAACGACCCCGTTCACAGTCACACAGACGGGCTTCGAAATGTTTTCCACCGTTCCTTACTCCTCCCAAAACTTGATTGTATCTTCCATACTTGCGTTACACTTTTACATGCATTTTAGGTTGCATGCAGGTTACATACATGTATTGTAGCAACGCGTTCATAATTTAGCAATATTCTTTAAAAAGAATATCGAAGTTTGACATTTTAACAAAAATAGCCGGGAGGTTTTATAGAAAAAAGAGAAATGGTGCACGCGATGCGCTTTTATAAAGCGTGGGAGAAAGCAAAATCTTATTGCGGAAATGAAAGGATTTTGCTATAATAAGACAAGTATTTTAAATAGATCATCACTTCCTCTGCACGGAATGCCGACACAGGGAAGAGAAAATTACGAGGTGTAGTTTCAGTGCCTAAGATCAAACGGCAGGATATCGTTCCTGTTTCGCGATCCTCGCTGGCGCAGATCGCGTACAATGAGCTGCGGGAGTCTATCATCACCAACACGGTCCATGCGGGGGATATCCTCAGCGAACAGGTGATTGCACAGCAGCTCCATACGAGCCGCACGCCGGTGCATGAGGCGCTTGCGCTGCTGGAGCAGGATGGACTCGTTCAGATTCGAAGGGGAATCGGCGCGCTTGTCACGCCGATTACGTTTGAAGATATCGAGTATATTCAGGAAGCCCGTATTCTGCTTGAACCAAAAGCTGTGCGCTATGCGCTCACGCATATCACGCGCGAGGACATTGATGAGCTGCGGGGCATGCTCCACCGCCTTCAGGCGCGCCTCAGCAATGGCGAGAAGATTTCGCCGCAGGAATTTTTCAAGGCGGATTTTGATTTTCACAATCTGGTCATTGCCCGCTGCGAAAATCCCTATATCAAGCGCTTCCTTTATACGATCAATTCAAGCGTCCGCCGCCTGCAGGTGTTGTCTTTTAACCGCCAGTACAGTCTGGACAGCTTCATTGCGCAGCATTTGGATCTGCTGGATGTGATCGAAACGAAAAATCCGGACGCGGTCGAGGCTGCATTCAAGGCTCACCTTGACCTTTCGTATGATAACATCAAAAGGTAAGCAAAAAGCAAAAGTCCCAGATGCAGGAAACTGCATCCGGGACTTCTTTAATGCTTTTACTGAATTTCGACAAACCCCTCATCAGCGTTGACGCTGATGATGTCGCCGTTTTTGACAGTGTCGTAGAATTCCTGCGGCAGGCGGTCGACCATGGGGATCTCCATGATGATCGCGCCGGCGACCAGCACGGGGTCGGGGTCCTGCACGATCAGCGCCGCGGGCATGTTGTGGAAGCGGTCAAGATGATACAGGCCATCCTGCTGCACGACAGAGCTGCCCTTGCCGCCGGGGAACAGCAGCACCTTTCCGGCGATGACCTGTCCCTCTAGGCAGTGATCCTTTTCCGTCATCACACCGTCCTCGGGACGGACCTGATAGAACATGATGCGATCCTTGGAGATGATGGCCTCGGCCTGGGCCGCGCCTTCAGAAATTTTATGGCATGCAAATTTCTTTCCCATTTTATTTCACCTCACCAGTCAGTGCGGCCTCAATGCAGGTATCGAGGTCACGAATTACAAAGTTGATGCCGCGGCGGCGCGGATAGTACGCGCACTTGGGCGATTCCGTGATGCCGGTCTTACCCTTGAGATAGTGCCAGCAGGGCTGGTCGGGGCAGGAGTCGGAGATCAACTCTGCGCCCGCAGCGGAGAGCGTGTCGTAGATGCCCATGCGCTCGGCCATCTGGAGAGCGTGGCTGGAGACGAGAATGTACATCGGGACGGAGAGCTTCTTGCCCTCGACGTGCTCGGCAATGTATTTCGCCTCTTCCAGCGTGAAGTGCGGGCAGCCGAACATGGCGAAGTCGATCTTGCCACCGTTGGGAAGCTCGTCGCTGAACTTCTCTTCAAAGTCGCGCAGGTCCTTGTCGGTGATGACGACCTCGCGCTCGGGCTTCTTGCCGCCGAAGGCCGCTTCCAGTGTGGGTGCTTCGGGCGTGAAGCCGAGAATGTGGTACATGCCGTAAGCGCCGGAGGTGTTGAGCTGCGCGCCGAGGTTGCGCAGCGCCTCGGGCGTGATGACCTTCGGCAGGCCCGTGAAGACGGGGATGCCCTCGCCGATCTTGTCGCCCATCATGCCGAGCAGATGGTATTCATAGTCGCTCTTCATGTTGGCTTCCACGCGGACAAGGATGTTGCCCTTGCGGTTTTCATCGAGCAGCAGACCGTATTCGGGCACGCAGCCGGTGATGGCGGCGCACAGTGCGCTGTTGGCGCTCTCGCGGTTGGAGCGCGCGCCCCAGACGGAGTTGACATACGGCGTGGCGCTCGATTCGGAGAAAGCGCAGACCTCGCCGAAGTTCGGCACGTTCGTCGCGATGTAGGGCGTGCAGTTATAGCTCAGCACCGCGCCGAGCGCGCGGTAGGCATTGTCCGTGCGCAGCATGTGGACGATGTCCTCGGGGTCCGCCGGATGGGCGCAGGCGCCGGTGAAGTGACCGGTGCAGAAGCCGGGGTTGACCGTCGGGGCCACGCGGCAGTGCGCGCCGGCCTTGACCAGCTTTTCGGCAAACCACAGGTCGCCGGCCTGATTGCTCAGGGCAACGTGCGCGCGCTTGATGGGCACCATGCGCTCGGCGTCGAAGCATTCGCCGATGCCGACCTGAATCTTCATGGCATAGGCGGCGCCTTCGCCGTACTTGCCGTCCAGCATGGCCTTCTGTTCGTCAGTCAGGATCATGATCAAAGTCCTCCTTGTAAAGATATATCGTAAACTCAGTTTTCAATCAGTGACATGCGAGAATCAGCGCGCACCGCATCGAGCAGCGCCTCGGAGACTTCGATCTCGCCGAGATGCAGCGTATTTTGGATGCGGATGATCCTGGGGTGATCGCGGTCGATATTCCGGCAGCATTTGAGCGCCACGCGGATGGCGGTCTCCTCGTCGTCCACGGTGCAGGGCACCGACGCGTCGCCCAGACAGTTGCAGGCGATGGCGTTGGCGTACATGGATTCGAGGTCGAGCTGCTCGGCGACCTTTTTCGTGATGACGTCGAACAATCCCACGCCGATGCCGTTGCCATGGCTGGCGGGCGTTACATCGCAGAGCACCAAGCGCTGATAGCGCGGGATGTGCAGCACGAACTGCTTGAGCACCGAACTGCGGCCAAGAATGTTCGGGTCAAAACCTGCGCCGGAGATATCCTTGCCGATCGCGCCGCAGACGATGACATCCGCTTCATCCAGCATGATGTAGGGCATATTGCCCTTGGCGATTTGGACCAACTCCTTTTCCCGCTCGACCAGATGCTCCGCGGGGACAGCTTCGACGGCGTACGTCTTGTCGTAAGCGTTTTCGAGGATGGCGATGCCAAAGCCGACGGGAGCTTTTTGCAGAATGAGACGGGCGGTCTCCTCAATGGCGTCGGCAAAGACCTCGGGGGCTTCCTCGTGCACGGCAGAGCAGCCCTTGTGGTTGCCAAGGCCGATGGCCAGCATCTTGCAGAGACCGCTCTGGATTGGGCCGACGAAGTCGGTGTGCAGCTTTACGCGGTTGATCGGGACGATGAGGTCGGCTTCATAGGCTGCGCGGTCGAACCAGACGGGGCGGCCGTTGGCGCAGTTGCCAAGATAAACGGTGTCCACCGTTGTCACAACGGGAACGCCGAGACGCTCCTCCGTGATCCCGTAGCCCGCGAGGACCTCGCGCTGGCCCTCCTCCGTGCCGCCGCCGTGGCTGCCCATGGCGGAGACGATAAAGGGCTCCGCGCCCAGTTCTTTGAGCGAGTTTACCGTCGTTTCGACGATGGTATAGAGATTTTGGATGCCGCGGCTGCCGACGCCGACGGCGATACGCATGCCGGGCTTGACGAGCGCGCGGATTTCCGGCTTTGCGAACTCTGCGCGCACCGTGCCGGCCACATCCTCCAAACGGGTCTCGTCAAACTGCTGCCGCACACGATACATCCTCGGCAGCGGACGCCGCAGGTCTTCTTCCAGAAGGATCGGCATATTGCTCCTTTCTTTAATTTCAGGCAGCTGAATTTTTTCTGCCTATACGATAGAGAATCCCCCAAGCGGACACGAAATCTTCGTCCTGATTGAGGGAACTCTATGTCTGCAATTATGTCAGTTTTACAGATAGATCGTTAGGAAATAAAACCCATAGTAAACCACGGTACGTAAGTGATCAGGGTCAGCACGATCAGCAGCACTCCGATGAACGGCAGCACCCGCTTACACAGGTTCTGGATCGGCACGCCGGAGACCGCGCTTGCCACAAAGAGATCAATGCCATAGGGCGGCGTGATAAATCCAATGGCAAGGTTCATCGTAAGGATGACACCGAATGTAATAGGATCGACACCAATAGACTCTACGACCGGAAGCAGGATCGGTGCAAGAATAATCGTCGCAGGGATATTGTCGATGACGCAGCCGACGATCAGCAGCAAAATGTTGATCATCAAGAGGATAATAATCCTGTTGTCGCTGACGCTGAGGAACACCTCTGCGATGGCATTTGGAATACGCTCCAGTGAGAGATAGTAGCTGAATGCGTTGGCAAAGCCCATCATGAACATCGTCACACCGCAGAGTCCAACCATATCGCGCACAGCCTTGTAAAGTCCGTCGAGCGTCAGCTCCTTATAGACGAACATACTGACGAGTACACAATAAACAACCGATACGACGCTTGCCTCTGTAGCGGTAAAAATACCGCCGTAAATACCGCCGAGGATGATAACCGGCATCAGCAGCGCAAAAAAGCCCTCTTTGAATGTTTTCCAGACATTCCGAAGCGTAGGACGCCCTTCGTTGCCGCGCCAGCCGTTTTTACGTGAGGTAACGATGCAAACGATGATCATCGCAATACCCATCATAATGCCCGGCAGGACTCCCGCGATAAACAGATCCTTGACCGAGCAGTTGACCGCGACAGCGTAAATAACAAAGGGGACCGACGGCGGGATAATGACGCCCACTGAACCCGCGGAGGCCGTAAGGGTCTCGGCAAAGTCCTTGTTATAACCGTGCTTCTCCATCTCGGGAATCATAAACGAGCCGATGGCCGAGGTCGTGGCAACGGCCGAACCGGAGATCGCACCAAAGAACATACACGCAACCGTTGTAACAATGGCGAGGCCACCCGTCACATAACCGAAAAAGCTGTTGACGAAGTTGACAATGCGCTTTGCGATGCCGCCCGTCGCCATCAGGCTACCTGCCAGCATAAAGAAGGGAACTGCCATGAGTGTGAAGGAGTTGCTGCCGGCGAGCGAACTCGTGATGAACACGGTCGGGTTGATGCCAGCGGAAAGGAACGCGGCCAGCGCGGAAATACCGATGGAGTAGCCGATTGGCACGCCGATAATGATCAAAATAAAAAACAAAGCAAACAGGATAACAGCTCCGCTCATGCTTCGATCCCTCCCTTTTCGTTGAAATCATCGTCAGAACCGCGGAGCAGCCCCACGGTCTCTCTGCCGACCAGCACCGCGTAGCGCAGCGCAATGATGACTGAACCGACCGGCAGAGAGGCATACACATACGCCAGCGAAAGCTTGAGCGCAGTGGAGGTCATATCCTTGGCAATCACATTTTGCAGATACTTAAAGCCATAGACGATTAGGAAAATATAGAATGCCAGCACCAGCAGGTCGGTAAGAATACCAAGGATCTTCTGAGGAACATTCGGCAGGAGCTTGACGAACATATCCACGCGGATATGCTCGTTGATGCGCATGCCAAGGCTCGCGCCGAGCCACACCTGCCAGATGAAAATGTAGCGCACCAGTTCCTCGCTCCAACTCAGCGAGTTGTTGAGAATATAGCGAAAGATGACCTGTACAAACACAATGATGACCATCAGGATCATTGTATAGACTAGAAAGTACTCCTCCAGCTTGTTATAAATGGAGATTAGTTTCTTCATCGGGAAACCTCCCTTTCCAAGAGTTGTCCGTGCACGGCTGCGCCGGATCCGGCCGCAGCCGTGCACGCAGGAACATTAGTTATTGTAGGCGCGCGCAGCGTCAAAAATATCCTGACCCCATCGTTCGATGTATTCGTCGTACATCGGCTCAACAGCCTCCTGGAACAGCTTACGGTTTTCAGCCGTCAGACGCGTTACCTCTACGCCCTCATCCGCTAAAAGCTGCAGATTGTCCTCGTAGGACTGGATGCCCGCCTCAGTGCAGTAGTCGGAGAAACGCTTGCAGGCCTCATCAATGATGGTCTTGTACTCGTCGCTCAGGTCATTGTACCAGTCCTCGCTCATATACATATTGGTCACGGCAAGAACGTGCTCAAGGTCGGTATAGTAAGGCTGCACCTCATAGAACTTGCAGGTGTAGGTCAGCGAGGGATCGTTGTCCTGACCGTCAACAGTTTTGTTCTGCAAAGCAGTGAACAGCTCACTGAAGCTGATGGGGGTCGGGTTCGCGCCAAGGAGCGTGAAGGATGTAATGTACACAGGACTTTCCATTACGCGAATCTTCAGACCGCTCATATCGGCAGGGGTAGCCACAGGGCGCACAGAGTTGGACAGTCCGCGGAAACCGCCAAATCCCCAATAGTCAGAAAAGCGGATGCCCGTGCCGCTGAGGGACTCCTTCAGGATCGCACCAAGCTCTCCTTCATTGAGCGCCTTGAGCGCCGCGTCGCTGCTGTCAAACAGGAACGGCATATCCAGAATACCGAAATTGTCGGAATAGCTGGTAAGAACAGAGTTGCCGAGGGTGGCCATCTGAATCGACCCGTTGGAAAGGCCTTCTGCAAGGTCAAGGTCGCCACCGAGAACAGAGTTGGGGAAGTACTCCACCTCGATCGCGCCGTCGCTGGCAGTTTCGATGTAGTCCATCAGGATGTGCTCCGCCTCCGCCTGCACAGTGCCCGTCTCAGGGCCAATGGTCGCAAGCTTGATCTTTATGGTGCCGGCAGCGGCAGCATTTCCGTCGGAGTTGTCCGAACTGTCATTTTTATCACCGCAGGCGGTCAGAGCAAAGGCCATCAGGAAAGAGAGAAACAGTGCAAATGTCCTTTTCATTTTATTATCCTCCCAAAATAAACTGTATTTTTCGTTTGTCCTATCAACAAAACGTTATTTTGCGCTGTCTTGGTTTATCCAAATGTCGCTTACAGGGTATGTCCAGCACAGTAGCCTGTGCGCATAGCCTCCATGATACGTGCCGAGCGTGAGCAGTCGCCTGTAATGCGGATCTCCGGCACCAGCGCGGCCCATTCGTCGATCATGGTGTTATTGGCGCGCATACCCGCCGCAACCAAAACAGTATCTGCGGGAACAGTCTCCTCTCTCCCGTCGGCAAGCGTTACGAAGACACCGTTGTCACCGATCCTGTTCACACAGGCACTGCAAAGCACACGAATGTTAGGCTGCTCAGCGATCTTAGAGAGCATGTGCTTCCAATGGATAAAATAGGCCTCCTTGGCAAGCTGCGGCTGCATCTCAATGATCGTGACGCTATGACCCTCGGCAGCAAGCGCGAGCGCCTCCTCGCAACCGGCCTGTCCGCCGCCGATCATCGCAACGGTCTTCCCAGCCTTGAGCCCCTCGTGATAGAGCGCACTGATATGATGTACCTTCGCGTTGTTAGCGCCGGGAATCGGCGGAATGACAGGCAGCGCACCGCAGGCTGCGATCAGAACGTCGGGTGCCTCTGCCGAGATCAGCTCCGGCGTAACGGCGGTGTTGAGCCGAATCTCGATATTTTTCTCTTTCTCCACGTTGACGGCCATGCTCTTGCGGAAAGCAAGCATATCGTCCTTAAACGAGATCCCGTTGGCATAGTCAAGCGCAGCACCCAGATGATCCGCCTTTTCACACAGAATGACGCTGTGGCCTCGGCGTGCAGCAGCAAGAGCCGCCTCCATGCCGCTCGGGCCGCCGCCGGCAACAAGGACTTTCTTAAGCTTTGCGGGTGGTTCCACATGATGTGTCGTCTCGAATTCCCGTCCGAGGCAGGGATTGACTGAGCAACGCAGAACGCCGGAGGCAAACGGAACATGCGGGATAAAACCGGCACTCATGCATGCTGTGCAACGGATACAGTGAACGATCTCATCCGTACGTCCCTCGCGTGCCTTATTGGCAAAATTCGGATCGGCAAGGAATGCACGACCCGCTACGACAAGATCCGCCTTACCACCTGCGATCACGTCTTCCATCATCCCCGGCTCATTCAGGCCACCGACAACAGAAACGTAGGACTGTTTGACCGCTTTTTTCACTGCCGCAGCGATCTCAACGTTACAGGCGTGCGGCGTGAAAACGGTGGGCAGCATACGGCTGGTGGTGTCGGTCGTATGGAATGTTGCGGCAGAAACATGGATGATATCGACCTTGCCGTCAAGCATCTTGGCAATTTCCGCAGCCTCCTCCGGCGTGATGCCACCATCCTGTGTTTCATCGCCGCTGATTCGGGCCTCGATGATAAGCCTCGGGCATCTCTGACGAATGCGCTCAAGCACCATCAGCGGGAAACGGCAACGGTTTTCAATGCTTCCACCGTACTTGTCCGTACGGTGGTTGTCCAGATTAGAAAGGAACTGTGCGAGCAGCCATCCATGGCCGAGGTGGACATTGACGATGTCCATTCCGGCAAATTCCGCAATCGAGGCAGCCAGTGCAAATTTCTCGCACACGCGCTCCATCATTTCCTCGTCCATCTCCGTGACCTGTGCGCCGTAAAGATTCGTCATCGTGCTGGGACCGTAAATAGGGTATCCCTCTGCCACATATTTGGGATTGGAGCGGTTTCCGGAGTGATTCAGCTCCACGGATGCCAGCGCGCCATAAAGGTGAATGGCATCAACCACCTGGGTCAGCGTCGGCAGAATATCCGTGCTGTCCAAATGGTTGATCGTGGGATGACAGGTATCTGTCTCAGTATCTACGCCGACCTCGCCAAGTGTAACAATACCGGCGCCGCCCTTGGACATATTGGCATACAACTCGAGAGCCTCTCTCGTAAAACCGTTTGTAGATCCCACAACACTCATCGGTGCGGTCTCGATACGGTTACGGATGCGCTTTCCGCGAATCGTCAGCGGAGAAAACAGGTGCGGATAGAAATTCATAGGGCAACTTCCTTTCAGTTCATTTCATCTTTTTTGCAATACAGGAACGAGATCGCTGCAAAAAAGGTCGTGCACACCTTTTTGAATGTTGCCAATATAGCACACTTCTGTTATAATGGAAAATATCGTTTTCATTGTATCGGCAATACAAAATTTATATGCGCAAAAATAGGCAGGTGATCTTCATGAATTTGCAGCAAATGGAATACTTCGTTGCTATTGCAGAGACGAAAAGCATTACTCTGGCGGCAAAAAAGCTTTTTATCTCGCAGCCGCCGATGAGCCGGCAGCTCGCACTGCTGGAAAAGGAAATAGGGGCCGAGCTTTTGGTGCGAACAAACCGCGGCGTTGAATTGACAAGTGCCGGTGAAATATTTTACGTCAAGTGCTGCAGTATTCTTGATGCCATACATGATATGAAAGAAACCGTTCAAGAGGCAGCCTCCGGTATTCGCGGTCAAATTAAAATTGGCACAATTTACACAGCGGTCCCCTTGCTGGCACAGGTGACCGATCAATTTCATACGCTATATCCCAATGTAACGTTTTATGTAGAGCCCAGTCTTCCCGATGAGTTACTGCGCAAGCTTGAAAAAGGTACGGTCGATGTTGCGCTGCTTCGCTCCCCAATGTCTGAAACCGGGAGTTTCCCCTATATGAAACTCGGAGAGGAACCGTTGGTTCTGGCTCTGCATGAACGGATGGATCCTGTGCCGAATGAAGAAGAGATCGACATTCATATGCTCAACGGTATTTCCTTCTGTGCGCAGATTCGCGCAGCAAATTGGGACTTCAAAAATTGGGATTACAACGCGCTTTTGCGCGATGAGTGCCGAAAGAACGGGTTTGACATCAGTTCCATTTATGAATGCAACGGCGCGCTGGCAGCGCTGATGCTCACCTGTGCAGGCATTGCCGCCTGCTATATCCCGCGGAGCGTTTTTCATCTTCTGCGCTGCGAGCACATCCATCTCAAGCAGATCCGCGGGCTCTCCCCGCTTACAGAGCCGATCCTACTGTGGAACAACACCAACTACACTTCACGCTGCCTGCGCACCTTTCTGGATTTTGTGCAAGACTTTAGCCGCTCGCAGGAAGACCTGGTCCTGAATAAATCAAAGGGGACTATGGTATGACAAGAGCCACTGTATGTAAGCCATAACAAGCCCCTCGATGCGCTGCTGTCCACGTCACGCGTCTCATCTACCTTCCCTCAGCAGAGCTACGGAATCGAGCAAGCAAAGTGTGCCCTGTATTTTTGAAAAACACAAGCCTGCCCGCATCATCCTGCCAGGCAGGCCTTTTCCAAACGGAGTTCGAAGCTGCTTCCGAGATGTCATAGAATGCGCAAACTAACGCGGCATATACTAAAGAGAGGCTTACTCTCTGCCGGACATGATCCTTCAGACTCTGGGCGACAGTTACGCCCTTTCCAGAACAGTTTCTTGAAATATTGAAGAGGCGAAAGGCGCTTTGCACCATTTCGTCTCTTTTTTAGATGCGAAGGTTAAAATCCACTTATTCCAGCGGGACCTCTGCGGGGTTCGGTAGATTTTTTGCTTTTGTCAACAGATCCAATTCTTGACGGCATCAGTCATTTCCATATGATTCATAGTTCAGCCATGAGCAAAACGTAAGAAACGCAGTAATTGCAATGGTTCCCGGCCATGGCTGAAACCGAAAATCACTCATATGATATAGAAAGCGGAGCCCCTTTTTGGTAAAATTGACTTGAGAGAAAACCAACCAGAAAGGGGCTGGCCGCTATCTACCGACAGGAAATCATTCAGGATGTGACGCTGTTCACATCCCAAAGCGCCGCCATGTTTTATGACAAGCTTTTCAGCAGCTTGGACTTCACGCTGCCCAGAGCGGCAACCGGGCGGCGGGGCTTCCCCAAAGAAGCCATGGTCTGTGCGTTTATCGTTATGAAATGCGAGGGTTTCACGCAGATCACAGATCTGATGGATTATCTGGACAACAACCGCATCATCGCCCATTACTGCGGCTTTAACATCATGGAGCCGCTGCCGTCCTACTGGACGTATGACCGCTGCCTGCGGCAGTTGAACAACGGTGCGTTGAAGTCGATCATGGCCAATCTGGTGCGGAAGTTGTATGAGCTGGGCGTGGTGGATGCGTCTTTCGTTGGTCTGGATTCCACACCCGTCATGGCGAACACGAAGCAGAACAACCCGAAGTCCTTTGCGAAAAGCAAGTTCTCCAAGGAAAACCACCCCAAAAGCGACCCGGACTGCGCTCTGGGCGTCCATTCGGCCTCCAACCAGCACAATGAGCGGCGGTATTGAATGAGTCCCGCTTTTCGAACTATTTTATCGAAAAGTGGGACTTGTCATATCCGAGAAGCCTTGCAATATGGGGCTTTCCGCTTTTTCATGTCAAGGCACCGATTCTCCAAAACGCTCCAAACGCAAAACTAATATTTTTATGCATGGCGGCTATTTAAACACTACTTTCCGATAAAGCAGGCTTGTATGCGTCCTCAAAAGCCTGCGGCGTCTTGTAGTTCAGAGTCTGGTGGGGGCGCACCTCATTGTAGAACCAAATATACTCCTCCACACTCCTACGAAAATGTTGTTCGGAGGTGTAGTCTTTTCGGTAAGCCTCCTCCCGTTTGAAGGAGGAAAAGAACGTCTCAGCCACGGCGTTATCCAGTGGCCTGGCCGTTGCAGAGAAAGATTGCTTTACACCGTACTGTTGAAACAGACCGGTCAGCGTTTTTGAAACATACTGGCTACCCCTGTCACTGTGAAAGGTCAGGTTCTGCGGTCTCCCTCGCTCCTGATAAGTGGTTTTGAAGGTTGCGGTGACCAGATGTGTACTCATATGCTTTGACCCCCGCCAGCCGATAACCTTGCGGGAGTATAGATCCAGAATGATACAGAGACAGACCCAGTAGCTTTTGACCTTGAAGTATGTAATATCGCTGACCCATATCTGATTTGGATGCTCTGCCGAAAACTCCCGTTTCAGCAGATTTTGTTTTGCATATTGTTGCTTGCGCTTGAACTGCTTTTTTGCATCTGTCCGGACACTGCATAGGCCTAACTCCTGCATAATGGCGGAAATGCGCTTTTTACCAACACGAATGCCGCTCTCAGCTAAAACGATGCGTATCTTTTCCGCGCCAAAGCGCTGCTCACTGTCATCAAATACCTGCTTGACCTTCAGCATGAGCTGAGTTTGTTCCTCTTGGTATTGGCTTCTGTCCGCCTTACGGAAGATGTGGTTGTAGAAGGTCCCCCTTGCCACATCAAGAGCGTCACACAGCTCATGGACACTGAAAGGATTGCCCGGTCGATGATAGAGTTTCTCAAGAGTGGCAAGCTTTTTCTGCAAGGGTATATTCGACAGATACTCGGTCTGGCGAATGATCTCCATATGATGCTCCAGCTTTTGCAGGCGGCGGGAGATGGCATCGAATTCAGCAGGCGTGTAGGTATGGTTGGGCGTTTTGATCGAGCAGTATTCTTTGCGCCATTGGTACAGGGTGCTTTGCGAGATGTGCAACTCTTGACTTAGCGCTTTGATTGACTCGCCCTTTTCATAACGGCGGATGGTTTTGACTTTGAGTTCAGTTGAATAGGTGATTGGCATAGCCTCAGCTCCTTTGTCGGTGTTGAGGCTATTGTAGCAAAGCGTTGCCAAGAGCAATAGCTTGCAGTATAATAAAACATATCAAACATTTTTCTTACTACACCACATAGATAAAGAAGGTGAATGTGTTTATGGGCAACGATGAACTGCTCAACTATATCAGCATGTTCAGAGAAAAAGCCGAGCAAGGAAAACTGGTTATTTTTGTAGGTGCGGGAGTGTCTTGCAATGTAGACGGAATGCCCAGTTGGAATGCCTTGATTCAAAATATGGCAAAGGCGATTGATTATTCGAGGTGTGATACTTGCAGACATAGATTAGAAAGCTGTGAAAACACCTGCTTATTGAAAGATGATTTTTCGACAGATGAACTTCTAAAGGTACCGCAGCATGTGTTTAACAAGGATCAAGAATTATACTATCGTATATTAAACGAAAGCATTCCCGCTGTGACGGCAGATGCACCTTTGTCGTCAGCGATTTTTGATATCAATCCGGCACATATTATCACCACGAATTATGACCAGTTGCTTGAATCCTCGAAAAATATATTTTGTGAGCAATATCAGGTGATTGTTTACGATAAGGATTTGCTGAATGCGGACAAAGGAAAGTACATCATTAAAATGCACGGGGATCTTTCCGATGCTTCCAGTATTGTTCTAAAAGAGCAAGACTACTTAGACTATTCGCAAAAACACATATTAATTGAACTCTTCATCAAATCGTTGCTGACGGACCATATTGTGTTGTTTTTGGGATATTCGTTAAATGATTATAACATCAAGCTTATTCTCAGTTGGCTAAACTATATGCGTTCACAAAACGGAGCATTTGATGTGGACAGAAGAGTTGGCTACCTGATTCTGGATCAGGAGATTGTTGATGATACTCAGCTTTCTTATTTTAGTAGCAATAATATCGAAGTAATCAATATTAACTCCATGCCGCTGATTCAGGAGATCCCAGCGGATCTATCCAATGAAATTGGAAAGCGTCTATATAGTTTTCTGCGTGTGATTGCCAATCCTGCATTAGAGGAGAATTTATCTACAATAGAAAATGCCGTAAAATTTATGTCTCGTTTCAGCTTTGTCAGCTATGAGCAAATTCTAAAGCTGCTTTATGTGAAAAGATATGAGGTTACGGACCGGGAATTACGTCTTTTTTCTGAAAACGATTATGCAAGATTAATAGCATTTATGGAGTCTGGGGACGAAGGTGCAACTGATTTAAGATAACTTTTTCTAAATGCTGGAATCGTATCCATACAGTGCATTCACGAGCATAAAGTCATGCGCTTTCGTATAGGAGAGCTGTCTGATAACGCTTTGCTGAAAAGTGAAATTTTTAATCTCTATATTCTGAATAAATATGATGAGATCAAAGCATTGCTCAACAGCGAGCATATAGATTTAGAAGCAAATGAAATGCTTTTTTACAAAAGCATTGTGGATGGTTTTAGTGAAATATTAAAATTCCACGAAGAAATAGATTGCTCTGGGTTCCCTATAGACCAGAAAGTTGCTTATCTGCATAATTCCGCTGTACTTGAGGCAATCCAGACATACTTTGGGGGCTTTGATTCTGCCAAAGTCAAACAATTTGTTCAAAATATCGCTGCAAGCAAGGAAAGAGAGGTGTTCTCTGGATATCTTGACATTTATAGTGGTAATACTAAAAAGAGACTTTCGATGTACGAAGCCTTAGAAAAGCTAAAGAAAGATGTTGGGGACAGAAATACCATTCATTTTGGTGGAACATCGTGTGCAAGGCTTTATGAAATAAAACGGCTTGCTATAACACAATACTTTTTTTACTATAACAACCACATTCTGTATCAAGGCTTTAGAGATTTAAAAGATTTTTTCAAACCATATATCGAAGCCATAATATGCGCAAATAGTGATGCGGCCCAAAAAACTACTCTTTTTGGAGATATGGAATTTGCAAACGAAAAGTATGCCGTAGAATACATTGATCTGGATATTATGGCAAAGTTTATTTCGACAAAAGATTTGAGTGCGCTTGTAAGGTCATATAATGTAAAACAATTGAATACGGGCGTACAGGAAGTTACATTCCTTGCAGAGTGCTTTAAGAATCTTTGTCATTCTATTGTGACTGCAAAGACTTATGGATTATTGCAATCGTCGTTTTCTGCGCTTTCCAATATAGTACTATTACTGAACTTGGTTGTCTTAGATGAGAATAGCAAAGAGATAATTGCAGCATCGGTAGAAGCGTTACTCAGTGATAAGATTATTGCTCCAATCTTCTTTTCTATAGGTTGGCCGGACTTTAGGCAAAGCTTGAGAGAGCTTTCAAAGCTTTGCAGCTTATTAGCATTTCCCCATAATTTTGAGTTTGTTCATCAAATAGTGGGCGGAGAAAAATTCTTTGAGTATGCGGTGAATGTGCATTTCAACAGTCTTCGTCATCTCATTGAGCAATTCATATCAAAGGATGAGGCAACTACAGATAAGATTCAGGCTATCATTGATACTACAGAGGATTTCCATAAGAAAGTCATATTATTGAGGTTGTTTTATCAGCAGATTACCGGTGATACGGTTCAACAGAAGTATAAATACATTTTATCCGATAACTTTGCACAACTGCCAATAGAGGCAATCTACGACTTTATATTCTCTGGATGGTTGACCCCAGATCAGAATTCAATCAAGGAATTTCTAAATGGAGTAATAGAGCTTAGCAGAAAAGAAGTCACAGGTGTGCACTCATACCCCGATCCGGTTGAGAGTAGATTGGAATGCGTCTATCTTCTCTATATAAACGATATGATATCTGATATAAGTGCTTTAAAAGAACTGTCTGAGGGAAGACCGCATTTGCAGTTCCTATTAGATTCGGAGAGTTTTGACTACT
>OLSQ01001243.1_pt1 | contig 21797 bp, 22 predicted proteins | sample 1672561 | NCBI WGS metagenome assembly OLSQ01 (sample SAMEA3136699, study PRJEB25190) | human gut metagenome | biome: human gut; feature: human-associated habitat; material: faeces | place: Austria | collected 2013 | reverse complement strand
TTTATATGGCGAAGTAACCACATGAGGTAAACTACGTTGCGTTAGCAACGGTTTTACGAATGTGGTTCTGAATAGTTACGTTATTATTAAATAAGTAGAAAGGTCACTGTGAGAGTACGGGGCAGCTACGCAGAAGGCTATAAGGAGCAGAACATGAAGACAATCGTAATGGGAATTCTCGCCCATGTGGATGCAGGGAAAACAACACTGTCGGAAGCAATGCTGTATGAAAGTGGTGTCATCCGCAGCATAGGGCGTGTAGATAAAGGAAATACCTATCTGGAAAGGGATAATCAGGAGCGGGAGCGTGGAATCACGATTTTTTCCAAGCAGGCGGTGCTGCCTGTGCATGAGGACAAACTGATTCTGTTAGATACGCCGGGACATGTGGATTTTTCTGCAGAAGCGGAACGTACCCTGCAGGTATTGGATCTGGCAGTGCTGGTAGTAAGCGCAGCGGACGGGGTGCAGGGACACACGATGACGCTGTGGAAGCTGCTTTCCCGGTATCATATCCCGGTCTTTCTGTTTGTGAATAAGCTCGATCAGCCGGGCACGGATGCGGATGCGGTATATAAGGAGCTGCAGGAGCGCCTGTCCGGAGAATGCGTGGATTTCCGGCTGCCGCATGGGGATGCCTTTATGGAAAGCGTTGCCATGTGTGGTGAGGAAGCCATGGAGCAGTATCTGCAGACCGGTGAGGTTTCGAGGGAGAGCATTGCGCGTCTGATCCGGGAGAGAAAGCTGTTTCCCTGTTTCTTTGGCGCTGCGTTGAAGATGGAAGGCGTGAAGGAGCTCCTTGAAGGGATTGATACCTATGGAGAACCGGCTGCCTATCATACGGAATTCGGGGCAAGAGTCTATAAGATTACACGGGATCCGCAGGGAAACCGGCTGACCCATATGAAAATCACGGGCGGGCAGCTCCCTGTTAAGACAGTGATTACCGGAAAGAACCGGCGGCAGGAGGAATGGCAGGAAAAGGTGAACCAGATCCGCTGCTACAACGGAGAAAAGTTCGAGCTCGCAGACTGTGTGCAGGCAGGAACGATCTGTACGGTGACCGGACTTTCGCAGACTTATATCGGACAGGGACTTGGTGTGGAAACGGAGCAGACGCATCCTCTGCTCGAACCGGTAATGAGCTATCGTGTGTTGCCGGAACAGGAGAATCAGATGAACACCGTCATCGAAAAGCTGCATCTGTTAGAGGAAGAGGATCCTCTGTTACAGGTGAAATGGAATCCGCATACGAAGGAGCTGACGGCGCATGTGATGGGACCGGTACAGATTGAAATTCTTGAACGGATCATGAAGGAACGATATAACATCGACGTCACCTTTGGCAAGGGAAGAATTCTTTATAAAGAAACCATTGCACCGGAAGCACAGCCGATAGAGGGAGTCGGACATTATGAGCCGCTGCGTCATTATGCAGAGGTGCATCTTCTTTTGCAGCCGGGAGAGCCCGGAAGCGGATTTGTCTGTGATACCGACTGCAGTGAGGATGAGCTGGACCGGAACTGGCAGAGGCTGGTGCTCACCCATCTCATGGAAAAGGAATACCGTGGCGTTCTGCTTGGAGCACCGGTTACGGATATCCATGTCACATTAAAGAGCGGCAGGGCACACCAGAAGCATACCGAGGGCGGTGATTTCCGGCAGGCAACCTACCGGGCTGTCCGTCAGGGACTGATGCAGGCAGACTGCCGGATTTTAGAGCCGTTTATGAAATTCCGGCTGGAGCTTCCGGAGGAGTATGTGGGACGTGCCATGACGGATCTGTCGAATGCCGGAGCAGTTTTTCGTAATGAAGTGGAGCGCGCAGGCTACAGTGTGTTAAAGGGTCGGGCTCCGATGGAAACGATTGGGGACTATGGACAGATGGTGATTTCCTATACCAGAGGTCAGGGGATCTGGTCTATGACATTTGACGGGTATGGTCCCTGTCACAATCCGGAGGAGGTCATGGAAGAATGCGGTTATGATCCGGAGCGGGATGTGTATAATACGGCAGATTCCGTGTTCTGTGCACACGGAGCAGGCTTTGTCGTGCCATGGTATGAGGTGCCGGAATACATGCATCTTCCGGGGATTCTTTCACAGAGAAGAATGCAGGAAGATGCTTTGGCTAAAGAGATCGGACGAAGGAAGCAGACTACCATCACAACGACACTGGGAACGGAGGAGGTGGATGCCATCATCGACCGGGCTTCGGGGGCGAACCGCAGAAGGGATAAGCAGGAGGCCGGGAGTGTGCAGAAGCCTGTTGCACGCACGGTGGAGGCAAAGCCCTATGAATACCGTCCGAAGGAGAGAAAGGCGGAATACCTTCTGGTGGATGGCTACAATGTCATCTTTGCATGGGAGGAATTGAAGGAGCTGGCAGAGGTAAATCTTGACAGCGCCAGAGGACAGCTCCTTGATCTTTTATGCAATTATCAGGCGATTGACGGCAGGGAGCTGATTGCTGTTTTTGATGCATACCGTCTGCAGGGACACCCGACGGAGTGCCTTGATTATCATAACATTCATGTCGTGTATACCAAAGAGGCAGAGACGGCGGATCATTACATTGAACGGTTTACCCATGAATATTCGAAGAAGTATCAGATCACCGTCGTGACCTCGGATGGTCTTGAGCAGGTGATTATTATCGGTCAGGGGTGCCTGTTGATTTCTTCGCGCGAGTTCCATGAGATTGTAAAAAAAGCCTCCAGGGAAACCATGGAGACCTTTGAACGGGATGAGAAAAGGGAGCGCAGGCTTACGGTACCGTTCCCGGAAATTCCGGTGCGCGATCCGTAATGCAGCTTATTTTTATATCTTACGGAGCAGGTCAGCAGCCCTAGTAAATAGCCTCGACATCCGTGATTTCATCGTTTTCCACACGAAAGCTCCAGATGGAGTGACCGGGAAGACGATGCTCGGTAAGATAGTAGCGGTCGTCAATTCTGGTAAGGCTGTACGGGGTGCCGCCGCCTAAAAAGTTTGCATAGACATCCTCGTAATTGCCTTTTTCCAGATCCTTCAGATTTTTCACACGGATCAGGGTGGCGAAATCCTGATTTCCGGTGATGTCGGTGGAAACTGTAATATAGTAATAATTCTGGATTTTTTCCAGCTGGATCATGCCGGCAATCGCATCGGGAACCGGATAGCGGTTTAACACCTCGAAGGTGTAAAGGTCGGCCTCAATAATGTTGGAATTGCCGGAGACAAAGTAAATCCGGTCATCCAGAATCGTAAAGGAGCGCACATAAACACCATCAAGCTCCGGGATGCTGAAAACCTTCGTCAGATACATACGGGTGGAGCTGTTCGTATGACGGAAGAGGAACATTTCTCCGCTCTGGGAGCTCCATGCATAAAAGGTGTCCGTATAATCATCATAGATGATATAATGAGGCCGGGTGCCGATTCCGGTGAATTCCTGTGTTGGCACATAGACGATCTCACCGCTGCTGTTTTGCATCTTTTCCATAATCAGAATCCGGTTATTTTCGGTATCATCAATCAGATAGACATTGCCGTCACTGGCAATCGTATGTCCCATGGAAAGGTCATTGGTCATCACCTTCCAAAGGTACAGGGGATCTGTCAGATTCTCGTTGTAAATAACCTGATTGTGGTAGCAGTCCACGATGAAATACTGATCGTCCAGTTTAGTAATATAAGTAGGAACACTTAAAGAACCGTTGGGATTGGTGGGAATCGTTTCATAGTCTGCAAGATCGTAGGAGAGCGGATCCGATTCTCTTATATAGACCGTGCCATCGTAAGGTGCGGCAGGCTCCGGACGGGAAGAGGCGCAGCCGTTTAAGCAAAGCGTGCTGAATAGGAACAGGAATAAGGTTAAAATCGTATATTTTCTCAGTTTCATTGACAACTCCAATACAAATCCATCATAATAAAATCAATTGTACGCTTACTATACACTTTTTTTGAGCGGCAGACAAGAGAAACAGTTGGGGAGGCAGCTTATGCGGGAAGAAAATAAACAAATGCGGATTTTGTCAGCAATCGGTATGATTCTGGTTGTGGCAGGACATCTTGGATATTCCTTGTTTGATGTGGGTGGGCTGTTTCCTTATTATTCGTTCCATGTGTTTATTTTCCTGTTTGTTTCCGGTTATTTTTATCGGGAGGAAGCGGAGCAGCAGCTGTTACGATATATTGGTAAAAAGTGCAAAGCGTTGCTGCTTCCTTATTTCATCTGGAATCTGGTCTATGGAATTCTGGCAGTGCTTCTGCACCGCACAGGCTTTTCCATTGGAGGAGAACTGACGCTGTGGAATCTCTTTATAGAGCCGTTCGTGAGCGGGCATCAGTTTCTGTATCAGTTCCCGGCATGGTTTGTCCCGGCACTGTTTTTGATTGAGGTTCTCAATGTACTTGGCAGGAAGGTGCTGTCTTTTCTTCATTTAAAGAAGGAATGGCTGATCTTCGCGGTATCTCTCCTGCTCGGAATTGCTACGGTTGCGCTTGCAAAGGGAGGACATGTCTGGGGATATTATAAATTTCCCGGAAGACTTCTTTTTATGATGCCGGGCTTCCAGCTGGGACGTATTTATAAGGAAAAATTAGAGAACAGGGTAAATAAAATCAGTGATGGCCGGTACTTTTTTGTTGTAGTGGGAGTCCAGCTTCTGACTACAATATGCTGCCGGGGGCTTGCCTTCAGTGCAGTATGGGTAACCGGGTTTGCCAATGCCGCCTTTATTCCTTATCTTACTGTGGTGACCGGAATTGCATTCTGGCTGCGGATCTCGGACTGGATCAGCAGAATTCCGTCTGCTTGTTCATGGTTCATGGAAATCGGAAGACATACCTATGCCATTATGATGCATCATGTGTTCTGGTTCTTTGTGGTGAATTCGATCTGTTATCTGCTTTCCCGTACCACTGTGTGGTGTGCGGAATTTGACACCGCACAGTTCTTTTCTGATATCAATTATGTTTATGCGATTGGCGGAAGTGATGTGGGAAAATGGTTTTATCTTGCATTGGGAACAGGAATGCCGTTGCTATTGGCAAATGGAACACAATATATTGTGGGCAAGAAAATCAGCCGGAAATAACGTTCAACGAAATTTCGGGCTAATCCTGAAAAATGAGTTGACGTCTGTTGAAAGCTATGGTATTCTACAAACACTTTCTTTGAAGGACAAGTAAATACGAATTTGAAATAAAGGGTATCTTTCTGTGATTTTCACAAAGGGTGCCTTTTTTGTACCAACCGGTTTTCAATGAGTACAGATTACAAATCAGACAAAGAAAGGAAAGTAACGTGAGAAAATTTGAATTAATTTTAAGAAGAACCAGAAATATCGGACAGAAAAAGAAGCGAAGAGTTGTAAGCAGGAATAAAAAGGGAAGAATGGCAGCAGCCTTTTTCGGCATGCTGATGACAGGAACCTTATTGCTTTCAGGAATGGGAATGCAGGCTTCGGCACAGACCATAAGGCATGAACATTCCGGAGATGCACAGAATGGAGGTGAATGCTTTTCAAACCCTGTATATCATGCCCATGAAGGAAATGAAACAGAAGGTGGCAGCTGCTACAGCACTCCGGTTTATCATGTACATACCGGGGATGAGGTAAACGGAGGCGGCTGTTACGGAGAAGAAACGGTGCATACCCATGAGGGAAGCACGAGCCAGGGCGGAGCCTGCTATACGGCAGTTTACCATAGCCATAGTGATTCCTGCTATGCAGAGGGAAGTCATAATGATTCCTGCCAGAGCCATATCGAATATCATTCTTATGATTGTGGCTCGATTCATGATTGGGACGGAAATGGACATGGGTGTGACGGCTTTAGGGTTTATGAATGCGGAGGGCATCGCTATCCTGCCTGTGGAAAGGACGGAAGCATTACGGGCTACCGCCTTTCCTGCAGCATAACGGAAGGACAGGTGACCGGATATGGGATGAACTGTGGGAAGACAGAAGAAACGATAGAATCCTATGAGCTCACCTGTACGAAAACACCGGAGGATATTGACTATTATGAGAAAACCTGTGGCAGGGAAGAAGGAGAGGAGATCTATATTCCTGATCCACCAAAGGAGAATACCGGTGACAATGGCAATTCCTCCGGGCAGGATGGGGACGGAGATGGCAATGGAAGTAGTGATGGAAACGATGGAAATGGCGGCGGTGAGGAAGCCCCAAAGGAGCCGCTGCCGACACCGGTTCCTTCGGCAGAACCGGTTGTGAAGCCTTCTCCGTCTGCTGTGCCGGTTGTTGCAGAAGTAACCGAAGAAGCTCCGGTGAGAAAGAAGGAAAAGCCTGCCGTGCCAAAGCCCTCGCTGACAGCAGAGCCTGTCCTTGTGCCGCCGTCGCCATCTCCAACCCAGCAGGTGCTGCCAAAGATCGTAGAAGAAGAGAGCGTGGTACTTCCTACGGCAGCGGCACAGCCGGAGGATGCAGGAGGTGAACCGCTTGTGCTGAAGCGCAGATGGGCAGTCTTTACACCGGTCATTAAGATGTTGTCCATTACTTCAGGAACGGTTCTTTCTCTGGCAGCGATTGTACTGTTACTTCTCTATCTGAGAAGAAGTGTGAGAGTCTATAACGATAATGGCAAAGGCAGAATGAAGTATCTGGGAAGAGCTGCCGTGACACTTTCCGAAGAAGGATATTACATCCGGATTACGGAGAAGCTTGAGGAACGTGCTGCAACGAACCGTTACAGCATCCGCCCGGATCTGTTTCTGATCGGAAAGAACAGCAGCTGGGAGATTTATGTGGTGAAGGATGGCAGGAAAAAGTCCGTGTATCTTGACAAGGAGATGACCTTTACCATTTAAGGCATGTATAACTATAACAAAAAACTGCATAAACTATTGACTTTCCGAATCTGCCGTGATAGATTTTAGTTGTTTTAGAAACTAGATTCGCGTTTAAAAACGCAGAAATGAGGAGAGTTATGAAAAAATTATTAGCCGTTTTATTAACAGCAGCAATGACAATGGCTATGCTGACCGCATGCGGAAGCAGCACAGAAGCCACAGACACCACAACAGAAACTACTGAAGCAGAAGCTGATACCACAACAGATGGTGCAGCAGTAGAAGAAACTGCAGAAGCTGCAGATGCAGCAGAAGAAACTGCAGATGCAGCAGAAGAAACCGCTGACACAGAAGCCGCTGTTTCCGAAGCACTTGCAGATGGTATGCTTACCGCAGGCACGAACGCAGAGTTCCCTCCGTTTGAGTATGTTGGGGATGATGGAGAAGCAGATGGTTTCGATATCGCTTTAATCAAGGCAATCGGTGAGAAGCTTGGCGTAGACGTTCAGGTAGACAACATGGAGTTCGCATCCTTAGTATCCTCCATCGGTAACAAGATTGATGTTGCAATTGCAGGTATGACCATAACCGATGAAAGAAAAGAAGCAGTTGATTTCTCCGAGCCTTACTATGAAGCAGTTCAGTATGTTCTTCTTCCTGAGGGAAGTGAGATTGCAACCGCAGAGGATCTGAAGAACAAGACCATCGGTGTCCAGCTTGGTACAACAGGTGACTTCATTGCATCCGATATCGAAGGAACTACAGTGAATACCTATAACAAGGGTGTGGATGCAGTAAACGATCTGATCAACGGAAGAGTAGACTGTGTCATCATTGACAAGAATCCGGCACTCGTATTCGAAAGCAAGTTCCAGGATGACGGTTCCAAGATTACTGCAGTAGACGGTGCACAGTTTGAGTTCGAACCGGAATATTATGCAATTGCGGTTCCCAAGGGAGATACCGCTTTAGTAGATGCCATCAACAAGGCTATTGAAGAATTAAAGGCAGATGGAACTTTTGATGAACTGGTAAAGACATATATTGAAGAATAATCATTTTTGTGTTAATATTCAATATAGCGTATAGCATATCAAAGAGGATAGCATATTATGCTATCCTCTTTTCATTGCCATGCATGTGAGAAAATGATCCAGTGGATCATTTTTGAGTGTAGAGCACTTAGAGAAGACGATCCGAAGGAGAAGTCTGAGCTTAGTGCGAACGGTACCGGGACACTTAATGAGGACGAGCGAAGCGAAGTACGAATTTAGTATCCAGGTACATGTAGAGCACATACATATACATAGTCAAACAGGAAGGGTTAAGCACAGATGTTGGAATGGTTGAACAAGGTAGAAGGAAGCTTTTATAAAGCATTCCTTGCAGAAGACCGGTGGAAATTATATTTTGCCGGACTGGGAGTGACACTGAAGGTTGCGTTTTTTGCCGCAATCCTCGGACTGGTAATTGGAACGGTGATTGCACTGATGAAGCTTTCCACCGGAAAGAAAGGAAAGGGAACCATCTGGTCCTTTATCGCGAACTGCTATATTGACGTGATCCGTGGAACACCGTCGGTGCTGCAGCTGTTAATTATGTGGTTCATCATTATGAAGAGCTGTAAGAACGGTGTACTTGTTGCAGTTCTTTCTTTTGGTATCAACAGCGGCGCTTATGTGGCAGAGATTGTCCGTGCCGGAATCCTTGCAGTAGACAAAGGACAGACGGAAGCCGGCAGATCACTTGGTTTATCCAAGGCACAGACCATGATCTATATAGTCATTCCACAGGCAATCAAGAATGTGCTGCCTCCGATCGGTAATGAATTTATCGTGCTGTTAAAGGAGACCGCGATTGTCGGCTACGTGAGCCTGACAGATCTTACCAGAGCCGCAAACCAGATTTCTTCGAGAACCTACGAAGCATTTATGCCATTGATTGGTGCAGCAGTGATTTACTTTGTGATTATCAAGATTTTAACCATTCTGCTGGGTGTATTGGAGAGGAGGCTGCGTAAGAGTGATAATCGTTAAGGATCTTCATAAAAAATTTGACAATAACCACGTACTTCGTGGCGTGAATTATCATGTACATCAGGGAGAAAAGATCGTTATTATCGGTCCCTCCGGCTCCGGTAAAAGTACGTTCCTTAGATGCCTCAATTTACTGGAAACACCGACAAGCGGTGAGATCTGGTTTGATGGACAGCTGATTACAAGTGATAAGGTAAACATCAATCACGTACGTCAGCATATGGGAATGGTATTCCAGAACTTTAATCTTTTTAATAACCTTTCCATTATGGATAATATTACCCTTGCACCTGTGAAGCTGAAGCTGCAGAGCAGGGAGGAAGCCAGTGAGAATGCTTTGAAGCTTTTAGAGCGTGTCGGCCTGAAAGAAAAGGCAGATTCCTTTCCGAGCCAGTTATCCGGTGGACAGAAGCAGCGTATTGCGATTGTCCGCTCCCTTGCCATGAATCCAAGGGTCATGCTGTTTGATGAGCCGACCTCCGCACTCGATCCGGAGATGGTGGGTGAGGTTCTTGCCGTTATGAAGGAGCTTGCAGATTCCGGTATGACGATGGTGGTTGTTACCCATGAAATGGGATTTGCAAGAGAGGTCGGAACGAAGGTGCTGTTTATGGATGAAGGAATTATTATGGAAGAAAATACACCTTCCGAAATCTTTAACAATCCGCAGTGCCAGCGTCTGCAGGATTTCCTATCCAAGGTGCTGTAAGCGGAAGGGACTATTCCGGATAGTTACAGTTTAAGATAACTATTCAGAACCCCATTCGTAAAACCGCTGTTTCACAGCGTAGTTTTACTCATGTGGTTACTTCGCCATATAAAATCTGTCAAATGTGCTCTGGAATGCAAGCATTCCGATCATATTTATCAGATTTTGCATGGCTCTGAATAGTTACAGTTTAAGAAAGATAAAGCCGGTATGCAGTACATCGGAAATACAGACAGATGTACCTGTGTATCGGCTTCTTTGAAAAGAGGAAGCCATGATTCGGATCAGTTTATGTATGATTGTCAAAAATGAAGAGAAGGTATTAGACCGGTGTCTTGCTTCTATCTTCGATCTCATGGATGAGATTATTATCGTGGATACCGGATCGACAGACCGGACGAAGGAGATTGCAGGGAAGTATACCGGCCGGATTTATGATTTTGCCTGGTGCGATGATTTCTCAAAGGCAAGGAATTTTGCTTTTGAAAAAGCAGCCTGTGATTATATCTATTCAGCCGATGCCGATGAGGTGCTTGATGAAGAGAATCATGAGAAATTCCGGCTTTTAAAGGAAAATCTGATGCCGGAGGTGGAAATTGTGCAGATGTACTATGGAAACCAGCTTGCAAACGGCACAGTCTATAATTTTGACAGAGAGCTCCGTCCCAAGCTGTTTAAGCGGCTTCGGAACTTTGTGTGGACCGAGCCGGTTCATGAAACGGTACGTCTCCTTCCGTTGGTTTATGACAGCGAGATCGAGATTACCCATAAGCCGGAGCACAATCACGGAGACCGTGACATTGCAATTTTTGAACAGCTCCTTGCCCGCGGAGAGGCACTTTCAAAGAGATTGACTGATTTTTATGCGAGGGAGCTGTTCGTGGCCGGAACGAAAGAACAGTTAATCCATGCAAAGGATTATTTTATTTCGATTGTGAAAGACAGCGAAACAGATGCGGACCGGTTGAAGACGGCGCTTGCGGTCGTGGTGCGGAGCTGCTTTGAAGCAGGGGATGTACTTACGATGTACCAGTATGCAATGAAGGATGCCGCCAGTGAGGCCAGCAGTGAGGTCTGCTGTATTCTGGGAGAGTATTATCAGAATCGGCAGGATTATGAGGAAGCAATTTTGTGGTTTTATAATGCCGCCTATGAGCAGCAGAGTATTCTGAACATCCGTTATCAGAGGGAAATTCCCCTTGAAGGACTCATTGCGTGCTATCATGCATTATCCATGAGTGAGCAGGAGGCTTATTATCAGAAGGAATTATCTTGCATAGAGCCGGGATAGATGATACCATAAGTGCGTTACATGAGTAAAACTTAAGCTGTGTCAGCAGCGGTCTTACGGATGGTGTACGGAATAGTTACACTACACAAATTAGAATAAGGATAACGATACAGTTACGAATGGGGAACAACATGAGCTGGGAAGAAAATGTACGAAAAGTAGTCCCGTATGTCGCAGGCGAGCAGCCAAAGGATACGGATGTGATTAAGTTAAACACCAATGAATGCCCGTATCCTCCGGCACCGGGAGTAGAGAAGCGGGCAAAGGAGCTGTGCGTGGACAGGCTGCGGTTATATCCGAATATGGATGCGGCAGAGCTCGTTGCGGCGATTGCCGACTATTATAAGGTAAAAGAATCCGAGGTGTTTGTCGGAGTCGGCTCGGATGATGTGCTTGGAATGGCATTTATGACCTTCTTTAACAGTGACAAGCCGATTCTGTTCCCGGATATTACCTATTCCTTTTATGATGTCTGGGCAGAGCTTTTTAAAATTCCGTATGAAACCTGTGCTTTGGATGAAGCATTCCGGATCCGCAAGGAGGATTATTTCCGTCCGAATGGGGGAATCATTATTCCGAATCCCAATGCACCGACGGCGATCTTTGAGGACTGCAGTGTATTAGAGGAAATTGTGGCTGGAAATCCCGGTTCGGTAGTCATTATCGATGAAGCCTATGTGGATTTCGGGGCAGAAAGCATGCTGCCGCTCATTCATAAATACGATAATCTCATGGTAGTACAGACCTTTTCCAAGTCGCGCGCCATGGCCGGTATGCGGATCGGTTTTGCGATCGCCAGTGAGAAGCTGATCGGGTATCTGAAGGACGTGAAGTTTTCCTATAATTCCTACACGATGAACCTGCCGGCAATTGAGCTTGGCGTGGAAGCAGTGAAGGACAGGGAATATTTTGAAAATACTGTCCGGAGGATCATTGAAACGAGAGAATGGACGAAGGTTCAGCTAAAGAATCTGGGATTCACGTTCACGGATTCGAAGAGTAATTTCCTGTTTGCAGCACATGAAAAGGTTCCGGCACAGCAGATTTTTGATGAACTGCGCAAGAGGAAGATTTATGTGCGCCACTGGAACAAGCCGCGTATCGAAAACTATTTACGAATTACGATCGGAACGCCGGAACAGATGGAGAAGCTGTGCGAAGCGTTAGAGGAGATTCTTGGTTAAAACAGGCTAATGGATGCTCCGGTATAGATGTTTCGGACAGGGATGGTTACTTGAGAGACACTTATAAAATATTGAAAGTTTGTTTGAAGATTGTTAAGGAGAATGCTATGTTAAAGAAATATCTGATTGTTTTTTTGGTATCTATGGTTCCGTTAATTGAGCTTCGTGGTGCTATTCCGATTTCACAGGGAATGGGGCTGCCGATCTGGACCTCTTATGTGGTATCCATTATCGGGAATATGGTGCCGGTTCCGTTTATTTATCTGTTTGCACGTAAGATCCTGGAGTGGGGAGCAGACAAGCCTGTCATTGGCAAATTCTTTACCTTCTGTCTGGAAAAGGGGAAGAAGGGCGGAGAAAAGCTGCAGGAGAAAGCAGGACGCGGACTCTTTGTGGCATTGATGCTTTTCGTAGGGATTCCGTTACCGGGAACCGGTGCATGGACCGGAACACTGGCAGCCAGCCTTCTGGATATGAAGTTTAAGGACAGTGTGATTGCCGTAATGCTTGGTGTGCTGCTTGCCGGTATGATTATGATGGCAGCCAGCATGGGCGTCTTTGGAGCAGCGGGGGCACTGCTTGGCTAAAGAGAAGGGAGTATTGTAATGGAAGCATATACGGATTTTGCGGAAGTTTATGATACCTTTATGGGGGATGTCCCATATGAACAATGGGCAGATTTTCTTGCTTCATTGATTGAAGCTTACGGTGTGAGCCGTCCGGTACGTGAACCGGGAGAAGCACCGGAATCCGGATATATACAGGGATTTGAAGAAGCACCGGAATCCGGAGAGGTACAGGAATTTGAAGAAGTGCAGGAAGAACCCGGAGTGACCGAAGAAGATGCCCTGATTTCGGAACGGAATCTGGTACTGGATCTGGGGTGTGGCACCGGAACGATCACTGAGCTTTTATATGAAAAGGGCTATGACATGATTGGGGTGGACAGCTCCGAAGAGATGCTGCAGATCGCCCTGGATAAGAAGTTTGAGACCGGGAGTGATATTCTGTATCTGTGTCAGGATATGCGGGAGCTGGATCTGTACAGTACGGTCGGAACCGTTGTCAGTGTCTGTGATTCCCTGAATTATCTGCTGATGGATGAGGATGTGCTTCAGACCTTCCATCTGGTGAACAATTACCTGTTCCCCGGTGGGATTTTTATCTTTGATTTTAATACGATTTATAAATATGAAGAGGTGATCGGTGATACCACGATTGCCGAAAACCGTGAGGATTGCAGCTTTATCTGGGAGAATTTCTATAGCTGTGAGGATCATATCAACGAATACGATCTAACAGTGTTTGAGCGTCAGGAGGACGATCTGTACCGCAGGTTTACGGAGACCCATTATCAGAGAGGGTATACCCTGGAGGAAATGAAGACCTTCCTTGAAAAGGCAGGGCTTATCTTCGTGACAGCCCTGGATGAGAAGACACATAAGGCTCCGACAGAAACCAGCGAGCGTATCTATGTAATTGCAAGGGAGCACGGAAAACAATGATGGTTCACACAGAGGTATCCGTGAACAGTAAAGAGAGGCAGAAGAATGGATTATATTGTAAGAGCCACGGCGGCAGATGCCCAGATCCGGGCTTTTGCTGCTACAACAAGGAATTTAACGGAACATACAAGACAGGTTCATAATACAAGCCCGGTGGTAACCGCAGCATTGGGACGCCTGATGACGGGAGCGGTGATGATGGGAAAGATGCTGAAGGGAGAGGATGATCTTCTGACCTTACAGATCAGCGGTGATGGTCCGTTAAAGGGAATGACTGTGACCGCAGATTCCAGAGGTCATGTAAAGGGCTATGCCATTGAACCGCAGATCATGCTGCCTCCGAGCCTTGCCGGGAAGCTTGATGTCGGAGGGGCGATCGGCAATGGGTTTTTACGCGTCATTAAGGATATGGGATTAAAGCTGGATGTATCCGGCGCGCTGGGGGCTGGTACGCTCAGTGTCATCAAGGATATGGGATTAAAGGAGCCGTATGTCGGACAGACCGGGCTTCAATCCGGAGAGATTGCGGAAGACCTTACTTATTATTTTGCAACATCGGAGCAGGTGCCGTCCAGTGTCGGACTCGGTGTTCTGATGGAAAAGGACAATACCGTGAAGCAGGCGGGTTTATCATCCAGCTGATGCCCTTTACCGAAGAAGCGGTGATTGGGCAGCTGGAAAAAAATCTGGCAGAGTTTTCCACAGTAACAAAGGTTCTCGATGAGGGAAAGACGCCGGAAGAAATGCTGCAGATGCTGCTTGCCGGGATGGATCCTGTGATCACGGAACAGAGTCCCTGTGAATTCCGCTGCGATTGCAGCAGGCACCGGGTAGAGAAGGCAATCATCAGTATCGGGAAGAAGGACATTCAGGATATGATTGATGACGGACAGGAAATTGAAGTTAACTGTCATTTCTGTAATACAGCCTATAAGTTTTCCGTAGAGGAGCTGAAGGGCTTATTAAGGAAAGCCAGATAGTACAGGGAATAGAAAAGACAACAGTAAGTGGCACTGTTGTCTTATGCTTTGTAGAGCACTTAGTGAAAGCAATCCGGAGGCGCAGATTGAGCTTAGTGCACCCCGGTTTTTGCCTTGCCCAGCGAGGTCTTAATCGCATCCAGTAATACCAGCGAGGTATATTTATTGTCATCCGAATAGGCAATATCACTGACGGACTGGTTGCGCACGATCTGATTTGCCAGATCATCAAAGGCCGGTTCGAGCAGAGGAAACATGGTGGTCACGGCTTCATCCAGGTTTACCATCCGGATGTCATTGATATTATTCTCATCTACGGTTACAGCAATATCGACAGTGCGGTCATTGAGCATCAGAGAGGTTGTATAAATACCTGGTACATAAGTGGGTTCCTGTGTGGGAGAAGCAGCTTCTTCTCTCTTTTTCGGTGAAAAAACAACGATGAGGAGAATGATGAGCAGAAGGCCCAGCGCAATAAAAATACCGGTATAAATTAATTCTTTCATACGAAGTACGATGATTTTGGTTTTGGCACTCATGGGAAATCCTTTAAGATATCTTTTTTACTATAGTATTTTTAAGAAGGGAGATTTATGCAATGAAATTCACAAAAATGCATGGCTGCGGCAATGATTATATCTATGTGGATGGCGCACGGGAGATCATCCCTGCAGAACGCAAAAGTGAGGTTGTAAAGTTTTTGAGTGACCGTCATTTTGGAATCGGCGGGGACGGTGTAATTTTCATTAATCCAAGTGATGTGGCAGACTTCGAGATGGAAATGTACAACATGGATGGAAGCCGTTCCGAGATGTGTGGAAATGGTATCCGCTGTGTCGGAAAGTATGTGTACGACCATGGCCTTACCCGGAAAACCTCCCTGGCGATTGTGAGCTGTGGGAAGATCAAATATCTGGAGCTGACTGTTGAAGACGGAAGGGTTACGAAGGTGCGTGTCAATATGGGCTCTCCGGTTCTTGAAGCCGCAGAAATCCCGGTTGTGGCCAGTCAGTCTCCTGTAGTTGACACACCGATCGCAGTCGATGGAAGGGAATACCGCATGACCTGCGTTTCCATGGGAAATCCGCATGCAATTGTCTATGTGGATGAGATGATTGATGATGAGACAATGGCGAAGATCGGACCGTTATTTGAACATCACGAGTGTTTCCCGCGGAGAGTCAATACGGAATTTGTAAAGGTTCTTGACAGGGAACGGGTACAGATGCGTGTGTGGGAGCGTGGAACCGGTGAAACGCTTGCCTGCGGGACCGGTGCCTGTGCCGTTACGGTTGCCAGTATCTTAAACGGACTGACGGAAGATGGCATTACGGTAGAGCTGTTGGGCGGTAACCTGGAAATCTTCTGGGACAGAAAAGAAAATGTTGTATATATGACCGGCCCTGCAACGACGGTATTTGAAGGTGAGATCGAGATCTGAATGGAAACGGACAGGAGAAGGGCAGATGAAACCAATCGCATATATTCATACGGATCTCCCGGAAAAATTCGGCATCCCAAGGCAGAGCGGTCTTGTGAAGGAGCTGAAGGGGAAAATCATATTTGAACCGGAATATCGTTCCATGGATGCCGTTAAGGGACTCGAAGGCTTCAATTACATCTGGCTTTTGTGGGAGTTTCAGGGAGTGGACCGGTCGCATTTTAATGCAACCGTACGTCCGCCGAGGCTCGGTGGAAATACCAGAGTGGGAGTTTTTGCAACGAGATCACCCTTCCGGCCCAATCCCATAGGCTTATCCTCGGTACACCTGGACGCAGTTAAGGAAACAGAAAAAGGGCCGGTGCTTGAGGTTTCCGGTGTGGACCTGCGGGACCGGACGCCAATTTATGACATCAAACCGTATCTGCCCTATGCAGACTGTCATCCGGACGCGTGGGATGGCTTTGCCAAAGAAGCGATGGATTATCATGTGGAGGTTGTGATTCCGAAGGAATTTCTTGACCGGATTCCGGCGGACCGCCAGGAAGTACTGCAAAAGCTTCTTTCCCAGGATCCGCGTCCATCGTATCACAGGGATGAGAAAAGACAGTATGGACTGAGCTTTGCCGGACAGAATATTTCGTTTGTGGTAAACGAAGGAGTTCTTACGGTGACGGAGGTGTCATAGCGATTACGATGTGTCATAAATAGCACTTTTATGATAAAAGCACTTGCAACTTCATGGGGCATATGTTATGATTGACTGGTAATTGAATAGCGCATAAATGCAATGATAAGGAATAGTAGTAAGGATCTGGAAAGCAGAGAACTGCCGGGTGGTGCGAGGCAGTCAGAAGTGAATTAGGAACTCACCTTTGAGCAGCCGGCTGAAGGAAGCACGACCAGTTAATCGGGCAGAAGCTTCTGTGTAGGTTCGGACGGAGTCTCCGCCGTAGAAAGGAGCAGGCATGTTAGTGCTGACGAGTGCACGAGGAATCGTGAAGTAGAGTGGTACCGCGTAGATTGAATTTACGTCTCTATGAAATCTCTCTGAGGGGGAGATTTCATAGGGACTTTTTGATGTGTGCAAAGGAAAAACAAGCGGCTGTGTAACAGACATTTGTTTTTCCTGCACATCAACGAGCAAATGCCATGCGTAGCAGGGCGTGGAGTGCGAAGCACGAATTTGCGAGTCTGCTGCAAGTAAGAATTAAGCAACTGCGGGTCTGCAACAAGGAGAAAACAAAACAAATAAATCGAAATAAGAAAAGAGGAGAACAAATCATGGATGCAGCAAAGAAATATGGAAAAACGTACTTTTTACCGCCAACCCCGACCTATGACTGGGTGAAGAAGGACACGATTGAAAAGGCGCCGATCTGGTGCAGCGTGGATCTGCGTGACGGGAATCAGGCATTGATTGAGCCGATGAGTCTTGATGAAAAGCTGGAATTTTTCACCATGCTGGTAAAGATCGGATTCAAGGAAATTGAAGTGGGCTTCCCTGCCGCTTCTGACACCGAGTACCAGTTCGTCCGTGCTTTAATTGAGAAGAATATGATTCCGGATGATGTTACCATTCAGGTATTGACACAGGCCAGAGAGCACATCATTAAGAAGACCTTTGAGGCAGTAAAGGGAGCTCCGCATGCGATTGTACATCTGTACAATTCCACATCCCTGGCACAGCGGGAGCAGGTGTTTAAGAAATCCAAAGAAGAAGTAAAGCAGATTGCCATAGATGGTGCGAAGCTGTTAAAGGATATTGCAGATCATACCGATGGAAGCTTCTCCTTTGAATACAGCCCTGAGAGCTTCCACGGAACGGAAATGGAATATGCCCTGGAGGTATGTAATGCCGTTCTGGATGTATGGCAGCCGGCTCCGGAACACAAGGTGATTGTAAATCTTCCGACAACGGTACAGAATGCGATGCCGCATGTGTTTGCAACACAGGTGGAATATATGCATAAGAACCTCAAATATCGTGATGGCGTGGTATTGAGCGTTCATCCTCACAATGACAGAGGCTGCGGCATCTCCGATGCCGAGTTTGGTGTTCTGGCAGGGGCAGACCGTGTGGAAGGAACTCTGTTTGGAAACGGTGAAAGAACCGGTAATGTGGATATCGTAACGGTTGCAATGAATATGACCATTCACGGTGTGGAATCCGGACTGGATTTCAGCGATATCATGAAGATCCGTAAAACCTATGAGCGTCTTACCGGTATGCATGTGCATGAACGTACTCCCTATGCCGGAGATCTGGTATTTACTGCCTTCTCCGGATCCCATCAGGATGCGATTTCCAAAGGAATGGCATGGTGGGAGGAAGGAAAGAGTGGAGACAAGTGGACCGTTCCGTATTTGCCGGTTGATCCGAAGGATCTCGGACGTGAATACGAATCCGATGTCATCCGTATCAACAGCCAGTCCGGTAAGGGTGGCGTTGCATTTATCTTAAAGCAGAACTTTGGTATTGCCCTGCCACAGGATATGAGAGAAGAGGTTGGTTATCTTATTAAGGGTATTTCCGATGAGAAGCACAGTGAGCTGACGCCGGCTGATATCTTCGGAATTTTTGAGTCCCATTATGTTACGGTACGTGACAGGTTCGATATCACGGAATGCCATTTCGTACAAAAACCGGGTGACATTGAAGCTGCGGTTACCATTAAGACTGCGGATGGAACAGAAACCGTCAAGGCCTCCGGTAATGGACGTCTGGATGCAGTCAGCAAAGCATTGAAGCAGAGGTTTGGTATTGCTTATGTGCTTTCCGTATACGAAGAGCATGCAATTTCCATGGGATCCTCATCCAAGGCAGCCGCTTTCGTAGGCATCCAGCATGCAGATAAGATGTACTGGGGCGTTGGTATCAAGGACGATATTATCCAGAGCTCTATAGATGCGCTGGTATCTGCAGTAAATAAAATCCTGTAAGGGAACCTTTTGGAATACTTTCAAAATACTTTTGAAATACCATGCAATACCGTCTTGAAAAAACCTCCGGTATCGTGTACACTATAAAAAGTAGTTTATAAGGAGGCTGACAGATGGAATTTTTATTATTAGGTGGCGGTTTATTAATCATTATTTTTGCAGTTGTCATTGCAGTGGTTTCTTCTGTAGTTTCCGCAGTGGCAGCAGAGCAGGATGATGAATCCGAAGACTGATGGCAGAATTCTGCCGCCTGCAGATGAGAATGATAAGAAGTCGAATGACGTCCTGTTTCCGATGAGGAAACAGGACGTTTTTTTGAGTAGAGCACTTAGCGAAAGCAAGTCGAAGACGCAGCTTGAGGTTAGTGCGAACCATACCTGTGCACTTAATGAGTGCAAGCGGTGAGGCGCAGCACGAATTTAGTGCAGCACGGTAGAGGTAGAGGGAGCGTTGTTTATAAAATTTTAAGAAACGTTTAGATGCAATTCATTGATTTTTAGTATAAAAATCTGTAACATGGGAGAAAGATTCAGTAAGGAATCCAGCTTAGGAGGCGAAGAATTATGAAATTCCGGGAACGGATTTACCGGTTTATGCAGGGAAGATACGGAGCGGGAGGCGCAGACGCCTTTACCAGATTTTTGTCGATTCTGACATTTGTTTTTATTCTATTATCCTTTTTCAGGGTGCCGTTTACCTATATCATTGCAATTGTACTGATTGTTTATATGTATTTCCGGCTTCTGTCCAGAAACTATTATAAGAGGCAGCAGGAGAATAATTTTTATTTAAAGCAGGAATATAAAGTAAAGAACTTTTTTGCAAGGACGAAGAATCATTTTAAGCAGTTGAAGACACATCATATATACAGGTGTCCGACCTGCAGACAGAAGATCCGGGTTCCAAGAGGCAAGGGCAGGATTGAAATCCGATGTCCCAAATGCGGAACGAAGTTTATCAAGAAGAGCTGATGTGCTGGATTTGACAGCAGATTGGAAAGAATGAACAGACAGGTGGTGAAGTCGTGTTTGGATATGTGATTATTAATAAGGGTGATATGAAATTTAAAGAGTTTGATATTTATCATTTCTATTATTGCGGTCTGTGCCAGATGCTTAAGAAGCAGTACGGATTTACAGGACAGCTGACATTGACTTACGATATGACCTTTGCTGTTATGCTGTTAAGCAGTCTTTACGAGCCGGAGGTTAGTGAGGATGTTGTGAACTGTGTGGCACACCCGTTTGAGAAGCATCAGACCCGGCAGACCATTTATACAGAGTATGGAGCAGATATGAATGTTCTGCTTTCTTATTATAAATGTATGGATGACTGGGCAGATGAAAAGAAATTAACCAGATTTACTTATGCAAAGCTGCTTAAAAAGGGATATCATAGGGCTTATAACAAATATCCGGAGAAGGCAAGGCGGATTGAGAATCTGCTGCGGGAGCTGTCGAGGGAAGAAAAAAAGCAGTCTGCTGATATTGACCGGATGGCGGGGATTTTTGGAAGAATTATGAGTGAAGTTCTTGCACCGAAGGCGGATGAATGGGAGGAATCCCTGAGAAACATGGGATTTTATCTTGGCAAGTTTATTTATCTTCTGGATGCATATGAAGATGTGTACGAAGACCGTGGGAAGGGAAGATACAATCCTTTTACGATAAAATGTGACGATCCGGACTTTGAAGAGGAGGTACGTACGATTCTTACCATGATGATGGCGGAATGTTCGAGAGAATTTGAAAAGCTTCCGATCCTTGACAATGTGGAAATTTTGAGGAATATTATTTATTCAGGAGTCTGGTATCGTTACGAGGCAGTAAATCAGAAGCGCGCGAATCAATCAAAATGTAACAGCTCAGCCATGCAGAAATGATTGTGCAGGACGACTGTGGGAGCCTGCCTGCTAAGGGCAGCTTATGAATGTCATGGTGGAACTGTTATATCAAAACAGATAACTGTGAGTCAGCAGAACAGCTGCCGGAATAGTTACGGCTGATGAGCCGGCGCGGAGATGGAGGGAAGTATGCGTGATCCGTATACGGTTCTTGGCGTATCCAGGAACGCCACTGAAGAAGAAATTAAAAAAGCATATAAAACATTGAGCCGGAAGTATCATCCGGATGCAAATATCAATAATCCGAATAAGGATCAGGCAGAGGAAATGTTTAAGGAGATCCAACAGGCGTACCAGCAGATTATGAAGGAACGTACCGGCGGAGGCAGCAGTTATGGCTATGGGGGATCACAGGGCAGTTATGGCTCCGGCTCCGGAAGCTATGGCGGTGGACAGCAGGGCGGCTACGGAAACCGTGGTTATTATGGAGATTTTGAAGATTTCTTTGGCGGTTTCGGTGGATTCGGAGGATTCGGCGGCTTTGGACAGGGGGCCTATACCGGAAGCAATACCGGCTACGAAGAGGATAATTACCTGCGTGCGGCAGGAAACTATTTAAGAAGCGGCTATTACAGGGAAGCCCGGACAGTTCTGGATAATATGGAAGAGAACACACGGAATGCCCGGTGGTATTATTATAGTGCACTCGCACATGCGGGGCTCGGTAATCAGGTGTCGGCATTAGAGCATGCCAAACGTGCATCGGCGCTGGAGCCGAATAACAGTGAATACCGGAATCTGGTGAACCGGTTTGAAAATGGAGGAAGCTGGTACCAGCAGCGGCAGTACACCTATGGCAGTCCGGTTGCTGGGAATGGAAATCTCTGTCTGAAGCTGTGCATTGCCAATCTGCTTTGCAATCTTTGCTGCGGTGGCGGTGGCCTGTGCTGCGGTGGAAGCCCTTATGCGGGATATTAGGGAATGGAGTTACTTCGCCATATAAAATTGCTTTTCTGTTTGAATGCAAGCATTCACAGAAAGCAATTTTGCATGGCTCTGAATAGTT
>OLSQ01001238.1_pt1 | contig 21848 bp, 13 predicted proteins | sample 1672561 | NCBI WGS metagenome assembly OLSQ01 (sample SAMEA3136699, study PRJEB25190) | human gut metagenome | biome: human gut; feature: human-associated habitat; material: faeces | place: Austria | collected 2013 | reverse complement strand
CCGGGAGTTTTACGACCACTACGATAAGAAGCGGAAACAAGCCCGCATGGAGGAACTGGAGAATATTCGCCAGTACATTCAATCTCTTCAAACTAAACAACAGAAATAATGAAAAAGATATTGAAGGTTATATTTTACCTCAAGAATATATGGCTAATAAAGGAATGAAAGTAAAAATAACAGAATATGATTCATATGAAAAATTACTTGATGCATTATATAATAAAGAAGTAGATGCTATATTTATAGATGGAAATTATATTTTAAAATATAACAATATTGAAAAATATATAAACATCGCAAACGAGACATTTATAATAGATTCTTATAGCAAACAAATGAAAAATCAAGATACAGTAGCATCAACCAATAAATCAGTTACTGAACCATTTACAGTTTTACTACTAGGCGTAGATTCAGAATATGATGGTTTATCCAACAATGCAGCATTTAATGGTGATTCTATAATGTTAATAACATTTAACCCTAAAACATTATCAGCAACTATCTTCTCTATTCCAAGAGATACATATGTACCAATTGCTTGTAATAATAATAAAAGTAATAAAATTAACTCAGCAGCTGGATACGGAACTAAATGTATGATAGATACAATTCAAAATTTAATTGATATTAATATTGACTATTATGTAAAAATTAACTTTAAAGGTGTAGTTTCTTTAGTAGATGCCCTTGGTGGTGTTACTTTAGATATAGATAAACCGGATTTTAGAAAAAATGGAAACATTAATTGTGGCGATAAAATTTGTGAACAAGATTCAAATCGTAGTTTTGGTGAAAATTTAGTATATATCACACCAGGACCCAATCAAACTATTAATGGTGAACAAGCTCTTGCTTACTCAAGAAACAGACATCAATTTGCATCATCTGATTTTAAAAGAATCGAACATCAACAAGCAGTTGTTACAGCTATCGCTAATAAAACTAAAACAATTAGATCAATTGATACTTTTTATAAATTACTAAATGCAGTATCAAATAATATTGATACAAACATGTCAACTAAAGAAATATTAAATTTTTATAATGTAGGTAAAAATATCTTACTTAATAATAATTTTGATGATAATAACTTTATAAATATTCAAAAAACATACCTAAGTGGTTACGATTTAACAATATATCAAAATGGTTATGATATGTATACATTCCAATATTATGAAAATAGTTTAAAAGAAATTGTAAAAGCAATGAAAGAAAATCTAGAATTACAAGAAACTGAATTAATTAAAACATTCTCATTCTCAATAAATAAAGAGTTTACTATCCCTGTTATAGGTAAAAACGTAACTTCAGGAACAAGAAATGAAACCTTACCAAACTTTATTGGCTCATCTATAGAATACGTAAAAGAATGGGCAAGTTCTAGAAATATTACCATAACAGAAGAAGAATATACATCAAACGATTGTGAAAATAACAAAATAACAAATCAAGATATCCGTAGTGGTACTCTTACTAATAACATTGATAACTTAAAAGTTACAGTATGTAAAAATATCGCCGAAACAGAAGAATAGAAAAAAGATTATATCCTAATATTAATTTATTAGAAATATAATCTTTTTATTTTATATTGGAATACTTAATTTTTGTCCTATACTAAGTAAATTACTAGATAAATTATTTAATGATTTTATCTCATTAACAGTTACATTATAACGTCTTGCAATACTATAAAGATTATCTCCGCTCTTAACTGTATAAATAATTGTACTAACATTTTCGCCAGTACTTTTTCCCGGAATAATTAATTGTTCTCCAATACTTAAACTATTATTACTCTTATTATTTGCGTTCTTCAAATCATTTACACTAACATTAAAATTATTAGCTATACTCCATAAAGTATCACCCTTTTTAACTACATAAACATTATTTGGAACATTAGAACCACTACTAATTATTAATTTCTGTCCAATAGATAAAATATTACTAGTTAAATTATTTAGAGACTTAAGTTCATCCACCGTCATATTATTTCTTCTAGCAATTGAATACAAACTATCACCCTTTTTAACTATATAATATTTATTATTATCAACACTAGAACTATTATCACTATTTTCACTACTATCTTTAACAATTAATGAATCACCTATTGTTAAATTATTACTAGTTAAATTATTTAATGATTTTAACTTTTCTACAGTAAGACCATAAGCCCTTGCAATACTCCACAATGTATCTCCTTTTTTAACAACATAATAATCGCTACCAGCAAGAGGAACATATTTATAACCAGCATATTCAGTTACCGCTTTAACAACAGCCTCAGCATATTTTTTATAATTATTTTTAAGTTTATTAGCATCACTTGTATTATCTAAAAAACCATATTCAACAATTAAAGCTTCCGTATTAGGCGTATTCCTCAACATATAATAATAATCTTTATTATAATCTCTAGGTAATCTTCTTTGATAATATTTTCTAACTAGTTGTCCTTGTTTTTCTAATTCATCTAATATTTTCTTAGCAAGTGTATCTTTATTTCTTAAAGCATAAATTACTTCGGCACCTTCTGCACCCCCAGCATTAATATGATTAGAAATAACAATAACATCTTTCCCATTACCATATTGATCAAGAACTCTTTGTGGTCTTTCCGAAGCTGGCAAATCAACGTCACTATTTCTCGTTAATTTAACTGGAACGCCAAGTTCTTTTAACCTATCATACATATACTTACTTATATCTAAAGTTAAATTTTTTTCAATAATCCCATTACCAATAGCCCCAGAATCACTACCACCATGACCAGCATCAATTACCACCTTTTTAGCCATTTATCATCACACCCTATATTAATTTATGCATAATTAAATAAAATGCCTATAAAACACCTAATTCAACAAAAAATATCACAACAATTAATGTGATATTCTTTGTTATACTATTTTTTTCTTCTTAGAAAAGAGAACAATCCTTTACGGCTACTCTTAACTTTAACATTACCTACTAAAAATTTAATTAAATCATTTAATTCACTATTGCTATCCAATCTTTCATTTAAATTAGGAACATTTCCAACAATTTTTAAATGAGTTTCATATTCAAAATTATTTAAATTATCATTTTTAATATTACTTCTATTTAAAACTACGTTAGAATTTAATAAATGTTCATATTCCTTTTGATTTCCCTTAATTATTTTATACAATTTAGTTGATCCTGGATCAACTAAATATACTAATTTATTGCATATTTCCTTTACATCAGATCCATTTAAATCAACAATAAATACATCAATATCCTTTAAGGTTTTTACAATAGTTTCAAATTGAACCCTACTTTGACATGTAATAATTCTATCATCCTTAAAATATAAAGAATCATTATTAAACATTTCAATACCTTTAACTTTTTTACTTTTACTTATTTCTTTAACAAGCATATACATTAAAGTAGTTGCACCCGCATGAGGAGTTCCATTTTCTATTCCAATGATTATTTTATCAGTCTCAAATCTATTACTTGTTTCCTTATCAGAAACAATACTATCAACCTTTAAAAAATCATATCCTTCTAAGTATTTTCTAACATCATCAAAAGTATTATTTCTTTCTAAAAGTTTATTAACAGCACTATCGCTTGTTGCAAAATTATAGTAACCTTTTTCAATCAATTTACCCAAAAATTCTTTACTATTAGCAACAAAACCATCATTTAACAAAATAACCACATTACTTGGATCTTTAAAAAATTCCAAGAAATTATATAAGTAATTATCATCATAATAGTTTTTTATAGATGTCAAATCTATTATAGCTTTGTCAAAATTAACATTATTTAACTCTCTATCTAAATCTTCTCTAGTAAATTCACCAACTAAAGTTTTAACCGTATTAACAGAAAGCATATTAATAACATTACTATTTTCATTTTTTATTATTATATACATTTTTTCAACCTACTTACTATTTAAATCAAAACTTTCTACATATTTTACATATTCAGCCTTACCTCTATTAATAACAAAACAGAAATTATTTGGTACATCATCTCTCATATTAGCAACTTTTTGACTTATATTAATTGAGTATTGCTCATTAATTCCATTACCAAGCCAAATACCAAAACTCTTATTAATATTATTTCTATACCAAGATTCACTTTCTACTTTTCTAATCTTATCGACACTATCAACTATAATAAAATTAATAATATCTAAATCCTTACACTTTGTAAACATATCTTCAAATATTCTTTTATTATCAATAGACAATTTACCCATTAAATCATCAATACCAATTATCATACAATAAATAGGTTTAATATTACTTAAGAAATCACGATTATAATTATTATCTTTATACATATTATATAAGTCACTAATATAATTACATAATTTTCCTACAAAATCATCAAAGCTACCATCAACATATTGATAATATTTACGACTATCTTCATTAACTTTAAAATCAGTACTATTTATAACTATTAACTTTCTATTTTGCTTAAAAATAATTTGATTAATTAATGGATTAATAAATTTATCAATAGACAATAAATCTAACGTACTTATTAAATTAATTATATTCTTTTTAAAATCAAATGTACTGATATTAAGACTATTTTTATTTATACCGATAGCAATATCGCTTGTTTTATTTAATATTGTACTTACACTATTTTTATCAACAATTTCAGGTAACACTGGAATTTTTTTAACTTTAAAATTATTTTTATTAAAAGTACTAATCTTATTTGCTATAGTTTCATTAATGTTAGTATCACTTATAACTGCACTTTGAAATTCATAAATATCATCTATCTTAACAATACCTCTACCAAAATTTTTAGCAGGGTAATTTCTTCTAAATCCATTAATAATACTAGAAAAATCATCTTGATTATTTTGATTTAAAGCATATATTAAAGAGAAATTTTGTCTTAATCTAAATCTTACCCCATTAGGTGTATTAACAGTTAATACAAAATAAATACCATATTTATAACATTCTCTTGTAATACTATTTAATGTATCTGAATATTTATCATAAGCCTCAATATAAGCCTCATAATTATTAATTATGACAACTATATTAGAAATCTTTCTATTACTATTTTTAATAAAATTAACAAAACTACCACCATAATTAGCAAATAATTTTTTTCTTTCATTTATAGTAGCATTAAGCATTTTATATAAATTTTCAATTCTTTCTTCATCATAACCAGAAATAATATCACCAACAATTGCTGAATCATTAAAACTGTTAAGAGCTCCACTACCAAAATCAATTATATAAGTACTTACCTCAGAAGATGAATAATCATTCATAAATGAATACAACATTGTCATAATAAAGTTTTCTTTACCACTACCAGCAGCACCATAAATTAATACATTACCATTTTCAGTTAAAGGTACTGTCAAAACATTTTGTTCTTGTTTGTTTGGAACATCATATTCACCAATAATAGGATTTAAAATAAAACTATTCTTTTTAAAACTATATTTTTCTCTCAAACTATCAACCAATATAATAGGTGGTAATTTAGGCATCCATAACTGTTTACATTTTATATTTTGTTCTTTAGCAAGATTTGACAAATATTTAACAATATTAGATAGTTCTTCACCATTATTGTTTGCAACAACATTAACTTTTGGTTTAGTATCTACTTTTCTAGTAACATATCCAATATTATTTATAAAATCTACTGAACTATCAACATCTTTTTTTATGTTATCAGACGGAACATATGTACCACCAGCATAAGCAGCCTGTCCAATTGTAAATACTTCATCATATCCGACTTGAAAATAAAATCTACCTGTTTGTTTTAAAAATGCTGCATCATTCTTTTTAATAACTTCGTTAGAATCAGATGTATCCTGAACTCTTAAACATACCCTAAATCTTGTATTACTCCAAATTTGCGGATCAACTACTCCACTTGGTTTTTGTGTAGCCAAAATTAAATGTACGCCTAAACTACGCCCAATTCTAGCAGTAGAAATTAATTGTTCCATAAACTCTGGTTGTTGATTTTTTAATTCAGCAAACTCATCACATATAATAAACAAATGAGATACAGGATCAGTTAATATACCTTGTCTAAACATTTTTTGATATTTATAAATATCAACAGTTGATTCCCCACTAATTTCTCTAGCCTTATTAAATAAAGCTTGTCTTCTTTTAAGTTCAGATTCAATACTAGCTAAACTTCTCTTAATTTCATTAGCATCTAAATTTGTAATTGTTCCAACTAAATGAGGTAATTTAACACCCGTTAATTTATTTTCAAAAGCACCAGCAAGTCCTCCACCTTTATAATCAATTAAAATAAATTGAACTTCATATGGACTATAATTAAGTGCCATTGATAATATATAAGTAATAATAAATTCAGATTTACCAGAACCAGTCATACCTGCAATCAAACCATGAGGTCCATGGTATTTTTCATGTAAATCAATAGTAATTAATTCACCATTTCTTCCAACACCAACCGGAGCAGATAAATTAAGAACAGGATTATTACCACTCCATCTTGCCGGACTATTTAATTGTTCAACTCTACCCACATCGTACATTTCCAAAAAGCCAATCTTTAAAGGAAGTTTACCTTCATTATCACTTTTTATATCAATAGGTGTATTAGCAAGAACTCCAACACACTTCTCATAATCAATTACATAACTAAAATCTATATTAAATTGTAGACTATTATTAATATCTAAATTATTTTTAACTTCACCCATAAAGTTATTACTAGTAATTAAACTTAGATCAATAAATGATGTACATTGATCTGGGAAATTAGTCATTTTTCTATCCATCATAAAAATACTAAACCCATTATATTCATTTTCTAATACATTTTTAATAAAATCAATTTCTCTAATCTTTTTAAAACTATCAGTAATAATTAAATATAATTGTTCAAAGTTTTTTTCTTTGTTATTTTTTCTTTCTTCATAAATCCGATTTAAATAATAACAAACTTCCTTATATTCATCATTATTTGTTGCAAAAAATCTAATACTTTTATCATCACTAAATAAATGAGGAGCTAATCTTAAAAATGCCCATTCGTGTTCATGCTCTTCATCTGTTAAAACTACAATCTTTAAATCATCATAACTATGAAAAGCTAAAATTTGTATAATCAATTTTTTAACATAAGCATATAAATAATCATTTCCAATAATTCCACTTATATAATTTGTCTTTAATGAATAAGGAATAGGAACATTTTCTAAAATTTTAGGTTCACTCCCTAATCTTTCAACAAGTTTTTTTAAATTATCTTCTTCTAATGTAAATCTTTCCTCAGGATAATTAATATTAATTTTCATTGGACAATTACCAGTTCCTAAATTAACTGTTAAATAATCATCATCAGTTACTCTTCTTTGCCACATAATAGAACTTCTGTTTAATATTACATCACTTGCTTCTTCACTACTCAAATAATGCATTTTTAAAATAGAGGTTTGTTCATTTTTAGCCTTACTAATCTCCTCAATTTTACTATCAATATATTTATTATATTTTTTTTGCCTTTTTCTTTCTTTACGACCTGTTTCAAATTTTTCATAAATTCTTGTCATAAGAGGCCATATAAATATACTAGCAAACATTGCACCACAAATAATTAAAGATGGAGTAGCATCCTTCATTGTCATAGTACCACTATTAACACCATTTAAAGTATTATATCCCATCATTAAAGATGTCATAGACATAGTAATCATTGGACCAATTGTAAGCAAAAAAGGACTTTCTTTATTTTCAAATTTAGCAGGTGGTTCATCAACTTTTATATCTAAAGTTTTAAGCATAGGAACAATTCTAGGCTTCTTATAAAAATAATCATTCTCATTATAAATAGGATAATAATTATCATCATTACTTATAGTAAATTCACCGTATTTAGAAGGTATTATACCAGTAGGCAAAATATCTAACTTAACATCATTTAAATTAATATTATTTACATATAAAGAATAAGAAACACCATGATTATCATTACCATTAATAATAATTCTTAATCCATTAATAAAAATAATATCTCCAATTTTTAATTCAACTTTATTAAATAATCTTACATTATTTACATAAACATTACCCTCATTATTAATAACATATATTTTATCATTTTCTTTTTTTATATAACATTCTACATCTTTACATACAGAATATTTTATAAGACATTTTCCACTTTTCCCAATAGAAAATCCTTTTTCTAATTGTTCATTAATCTCATAACAATTATATTGTTCTACAACAGGAGAAACATATATTAAAAAAGTATCTTTATCATATTCATTTTTAACTTTATAAAAATTATAATTGTCTAAATAAACAAATGGATTCATCACATCATTAACAACAACATAAGCATTATTATTACTAACAAGTTTCCATTTGCCATTATCAGAATCAATTAAAATTATATTTCTTTTATTTCCATTAATATCAAACCCATCAATCCAATAAGAACCTTTAATTTCACTAGGAAAAATAAAATCTCTAATAGATCCATTTCTAATTACAGATACTCTCATAAAGTTAACCTCCTCTATCATAATAAAATTATACAACATTATTATTTTTTTATAAAGAAAAACATACAAGCAATATTCTCATATGTTTAATAATTAATTATAAAATTGATAACTATAAATTTATATAAATACTCTTTAAACAACTACATATTATAATAGTTATTACCATTAGGAACAAAACTTTCTTTACCACGTCTTCCATTTACATATCCGGATCCATAAAAAGAATCATAATCATGAGAAGGAACTCCAGACAATAATACATCGCATACAGCATCAACAACTTCATCAGGTGGGCTATTTAAAAACTGTTTATACTTACTATACAAAGCACCCTCATATTGGCTTGGATCAAATAATTGTTTTATTGGCTCACCAGCTCCGCCAGAAGTAAAATATTTTTTAGTACGATTTGCTCGATTTAAAGCTGAACTCATAACATTGGCAGCCTCATAATATATTTCACCACTAGAATAACCAGTATTTAAAGAAACATCTTCACGAGTTACAATAGCAAACAGCTTATTTGCATCATCATCAGATAAATTATATGCTTCTTTTAAAGCAATAACCTTTTTATTTAATAATTCTTTATTAACAGTAAAATCTTTACCCAAGCCTTTTTCACCCAAGCCTTTTTCTTTATAATAATTACTTGATTTAATGCCACCAATTAAATCACCTCGATAATTATCAAGTAAATATTTTCTTACAACCTCTGTCTTGGCAACATCAATAGAAGGCAAATTCTTATTTAAATAATTGTCAAATTTTTCAAATAATTTACAATATTCATAATTAGCTTTTATATCATTGCACTCTTTATCATTAAACCCATACTGATTTTTAATAGAATTTAAAATATAATTATCAGATTTACCTGATTCTTTTAAATCACCATATAAATTAGATAAATTAATTATTAAATTGTTTTTATAATCAAAATTAAAATATGATGAATTCTTATCTTCCAAATGGTCTGAAATATCATCTTCCATCATACCTAAAATATTTGAAATAGGTTTACAAATATCATCTTGAATTTCGCTTATCATATTCGTAAGACTTGTTTTAACACTATTTAATTCCGAAATATAATAATCATGATCTTGGCACTTATCAGCTGCTTCTTTTGCTTTACTAAATTCACCATTACCACTAAATGCCGCAGCAAGATTATCACATACATCATCAACAGCATTCTTACCAGATTTTAATTTTGAATATACTATTTCCACTATCCATTCTTCCTTTTAACATTATTTTTTAAAAAGTCTCTATATGCAACTGAATATTCATTTTGCAAATTACATATGTTATTGTAACAAGCATTTCTTTGAGAAGTAGATTTGTTGATTAAAGCACTTACCTTATATGTTAACTCCGTATGATATCTTCCTCCATCAGAAATTATATCATCCATTAAAGAAAATCCAATATAATTGTTATCATCATCAACATATCCTTCCTTAATATCATTAAAGGCTGAATACAAACTATTCCAACCATAAAATCCTAATTTATTATAAAGATTTATCAATGCCATTTCTAAATCTTTATAGCATTCGTATAATTTTTTTTGCTTTTCAATATCACTTTTTATTACTTCTAAACTTCTTGCCAATTATCATCAGCTCCTACTAAATAAGTACGAGAATTGAGCCATTACTAATGTTAGCATCTTTTACCAATAAATTAGAATCCAACTCAATTCCATTTTCTCTCTTAATTAATCTAAATGTTCCAAAATTCATATCATTATTATAATTATTTCTGACATAATCTAAAATTATATTCTTTAAACTACCTACTTTAATAATATTAGGAACCTCTAAATCAAAACTAATATCCAATATCGGTAAAGAAACACTAATCAATAATTTATTATTCATATCACTTCACCTCACAAAACAAAACAATTAAGCTCTAGATATATTGTTACAAGCTTTACCAAGATTTTCGATAGCGTTAACTAAATAACTATCATATTTGCTTGATACATTTGAAAATTCTTCAAATCTGGCTTTAGCGTTTTCGATGTTAGCACCCATAGTCCAATTGCTAAATAACTCGTCTTTTTTAAAATTAAAATTAGTAATAAATTCCTTATAAGACGAATAAATATTTTTAAGCGTTGTTAAATCATTCAAAGCAGCGGGTTAAACATAATATTCTGTAGTACTAATTACATTTGGAATAGCCACATATTCATAAAAACTATTCAAAGTAGTTCCTACACTACCCATACCACCATTTGCTTGCCTTATTTTCTGTAATCTAATCATACTATTAGCAGCATTAGAAGTTACGCTCATCGCACTATCAACTAATTTACCTAGAAAGCCATATAATTCAACTAAATTATTTATATGCACCATTGCATCATTACCAACCCAGTGTACTTTTAAATTATTAATATTATTTTTTAATTCATTTATTAGATTTTGACCTTTTTGTTTAGCTAGACTATTTAATCCTTCACATTGATCATATCCTAAATCTAAATTAATTACACGTATATCCATATTCATACCTCCTCTATATTTAAATAGGTTATACCTAGAATAAATTTATCAAAAATAGATAATAAAATAAACATTATGAAAGAATTGTTTACACTTTCTATACATAATTATTATGTTCTCTCAGATTTAAATCATACAAAAACTCACTAAACTAGTGAGTTTATAATCCAACATAACCACCAATTCCAAAAGGAATTCCCGTAACATAAAATAGTAATATAATAACTATCCACATTAATAAAGTTCCAATTGAATAAGGTATTAAATATTTAATATTTCCAAATAATCCTTCATCATTATCAGAAGTATATAATTCCATAAACGCTAAATAGATAACAAAGTAAGCCATAATTGGAGTAATTCCATATGTAACACATTCCCCTGCTCTAAATACTAAAGTAGCTAGTTCTGGAGTTAATCCTTCATTCATAAATAATGGAACAATTGATGGACTAAGAATAGCCCATTTGCTAACTGATCCAGGCAAAACTAATGTAGATAAAACACTAAAAACAAAAGTAATTAATACTAGCACTATACCACTTAAACTACTAGAATTTACTACATTAGCAAAATATGCAGTTATAAGAGTTCCAATATTACTTGATTTAAAAACAAATATTAATGTAGAAGCAAAGAATAAATATACTAAAACATTTCCAATTTTATCTAAACTAAAACACATTGAATCAAATAAATCTTTCGCATTTCTTATCTTTTTAGTCGCAACACCATATGAAAATCCAAGAATAAAGAATAGTATAACAACAACAAACACATACCCTTGACTAAAGAAACTATTATAACCAAATAACTTATCAATATAATATTTTTGACTATAATCTAAGAAATTTCCTCCTAATGGCGCATATGGAATAATATTATAAACGATTATAATTAAATATATAAAACCAAAAAATAATGAAATTAATAATCCTCTTTTTTCTTTTTTAGTTAAATAATCTTCTGTTTCAGTCATTAATTCATAATGTCCAAGTTTTGGAATTGTAACTTTTTCAGTAATAGAAGATATTATCGAAGCAAGTATTATTGAAGCAAGTATCATAACTACTAAAAATGCAAATACCCCAACATTATAATCTTTAGACAATAAATTAGCGGCTTGATTAGTATAAGCAACTAAAGATGTATCAATACTACTCATAAATAAATTAATTCCATAACCACATGCTATTGATGCAAATGCACATATTATACCAGCTTTTGGATGTCTCTTACCATATTTAAATAATAAAGCTGCAAGTGGTATATAAACTATAAATCCTAAATCACCAGAAATAGACGATAAAATACATATAAATGATAAAACAAAAGTAACAATCTTTTTATTAGTTTTTCTCGTTAAAATATAGAAAAAAGAATCTAAAAATCCTGTTTTATCCATAATTCCAATACCAATAAGTGTAATAATTAACATTGATAATGGTGTAAAAGACGCAAAGTTAGAAACAGCATTACTAAATATAATCTTTAATCCATGTAAACTAAATAAATTTTGACTTGAAACTAACTCTCTAACATAAGTACCATTATTAGATATTTTATTATACGTAGTAGTAACATTAAATAAATTTAAAACACCACTTAATACTATAATAGCAAATATTAATAAACAATAAGAAAATATTGGATGTAAACTATGTTTATTTCTAATCTTTTTTATCCTCTTCATTAACTATTCTCCTTAATTTTTTTTCAAATTCTAATCTATCCATCATAATTTCATGATTACAATTTACACATTTAATTTTAATATCTACACCTGTTCTAGTAATCTGCCATAAATTTTTTCCACAAGCATGATCCTTTTTCATAACAACGTAATCATTAATTTTATATTTCATATTAATCATCCAAATCTATATTTAATAATTCAAAAATTCTATTTAAATCTTCTTCTCCATTAAATGGAATTACAATTTTATTATCGGTAACATTAACGCATACCCCTAATTTTTCTTTTAAAGAATTCTCATAAATTCCATATTTATTAACTTTAATAGATTGTCTTGTCATTGGTTTTCTTTTAGGAATAGACATATCTGAACTACTTATTTCCTCAAGTTCTCTAACAGTTAATTTTTCATTAGCAACCTTATTTGCTAATGTATTAACAACATCTTCATCATCTATTTTAGATAAAACTCTAGCATGTGAAGCACTTATATCTTTGTTATTAATCATTTCTTTAACCGGATTAGGTAAATTTAAAAGTCCCAATGCATTTGTTATATATGATCTACTTTTTCCAAATTTTTTAGCTACTTCTTCTTGACTCATACCTGTATTTTCAATATATTTTTTAAATCCTTCAGCTAGTTCTAAAGGTGACAAGTCTTCTCTTTGAATATTTTCTAAAATAGCAATATCCATCATTTCTTGATCAGTAAAATCTTTAACAACAGCCGGAATTGTTTCCATACCAGCTAATCTACTAGCTTTAGTTCTTCTTTCTCCAGCAACCAATTCATATCCTTTAATACTTTTTTTAACAATAATTGGTTCCACTACTCCATGTATTTTTATTGATTCAGCAAGTTCATTTAAAGCTTCTTCATTAAAATAAGTTCTCGGTTGATATGGATTACTTCTAATTTCTGAAAGTTTAATTTGTTTAATTTCATCATTGTTACTAGCAGTATCAACAATATTTTGTTCAAATGCATCTAAATCAACATTTTCACTTCCAAATAATTGCTCTAACCCTTTACCTAAAGCCCTTCTTTTATTCTCCATCTCTTTCTATAACCTCCTTAGCTAAATTCATATATGCAAGTGCTGCTCTACTATTAGGTTCATATTCATTAATAGGCATACCATGACTTGGTGCCTCAACTAATCTAATTAATCTTGGAATTATAGTATTAAAAGTTTTATCTTTAAAATATTTTCTTACTTCTTCAACTACTTCATATCCTAAATTTGTTCTAGAATCTAAAAGAGTTAAAAGTACGCCTTCAATTTTTAAATTAGGATTCAATCTAGTTTGAGTCATAATAATAGTGTTTAAAAGTTGACTAATTCCTTCAAGCGCAAAAAATTCACATTGAACAGGAATAATAACAGAATCACTTGCAACTAAAGCATTAGTTGTCAAAACACCTAAAGAAGGTGGACAATCAATTATTATATAATCATAATTATCTTTAACTTCACTAAGTGCATTTCTAAGTTGTTCATTCTTTTTAAATTCAGAATCATTATGTCCTTTTTCTAATAACTCATAATCAATACCAGCTAAATTAATAGTAGCTGGAATTATAGAAAGTAAATCAAAACTAGTCTTTTTAATAGCCTTTTTAATCGGACTATCCCCATTTAACACATCATAAATACTGGCTTTAATTTCCCCTTTATTTACACCTAAACCAGTAGTAGTATTACCTTGAGGATCTAAATCTATAATTAAAGTTTTTTTACCCAATTTACCTAATGAAGCTGCTAAATTAATACTTGTAGTAGTCTTTCCAACTCCACCTTTTTGATTAACTAAAGAAATTATTTTTGTCATATTACCACTCTTTTTCTATCACTTTTTATTTTATCATATATAACCAAACTTGTGTAAAAAAATGTTCTTTAAATAACAAAAAAAGAACATTACTTTTCAGTATTGTCCTTTTTCTTTTTAGTTTTAGCTACTTTTTCTACTTTTTCACTGCTAACTTCTTGTTCATCTTTTGGTAAATGTCCATTAGCAACTAAATAATCTATTTCTTCTTTTGTTAAAGTTTCTTGCTCTAGTAAACTTTCAGCAATTAACTTTAATAAATCCATATTTTGTTTAATAATTTCGGTTGCTTTAGCATGACATTCATCAATAATTTTACGCATTTCCATATCTATCTCATTAGCAACTTCATTAGAGAAATTATGTGATTTATTATAATCTCTACCTAAGAAAACACTTCCTTCTTGTTGCTCAAATTGTAATGGTCCTAAATCACTCATACCATATTCAGTAACCATCGCTCTAGCAATTTTAGTAGCCTTTTCAAAGTCATTATGTGCTCCAGTAGTTATTTCGCCAAACACTAACTCCTCAGCAGTTCTACCACCAAGTAAACCAGTTATTTCTTCTAATAAATCAGTTTTAGTAGAACAAATCTTTTCTTCACTTGGAATCATCATATTATATCCACCAGCAGAACCTCTAGGAATAATTGTAACTTTTTGAACAACATTAGCATGTTCTAATTTAAGTCCAATAACAGCATGTCCTGCTTCATGATAAGAAACAAGTTTTTTATCATTTTCACTATATTTTCTTGATACCTTAGCAGGTCCCATTAAAACTCTATCAGATGCTTCATCTATTTCCGCCATTCCAATAGCTGGTAAATTTCTTCTAACAGCAAGAAGTGCTGCTTCATTAAGTAAGTTTTCTAAATCAGCTCCACTATATCCAGGAGTACGTTTAGAAATATTTTCTAAATTAACATCACTACCAAAAACTTTATTTTTAGCATGAACATTTAATATAGCAAGTCTTTCCTTTTGATCAGGTAAACTAACTGTAACTTGTCTATCAAATCTTCCTGGTCTAAGTAGTGCCGGATCAAGAACATCAGGTCTATTTGTAGCTGCAATAATTATTATTCCTTCATTAGCGCCAAATCCATCCATTTCAGTTAATAACTGATTTAATGTTTGTTCTCTTTCATCATGTCCGCCACCTAAACCAGTGCCTCTTTGACGTCCAACCGCATCTATTTCATCAATAAAAATTAAACATGGAGCAGTTTGCTTAGCTTGTTTAAACATATCTCTAACACGAGATGCACCTACACCTACAAATAATTCTACAAAATCAGAACCACTTATATAGTAGAAAGGAACATTTGCTTCACCAGCAACAGCTTTAGCAAGTAATGTTTTACCAGTTCCTGGAGGCCCTACAAGTAATACACCTTTAGGAATTCTAGCACCCATTTTTTGAAATTTCTTTGGATTCTTTAAGAAATCAATTAACTCAGCAACTTCTTCTTTTTCTTCAGTTAAACCAGCAACATCACTAAAATGAGCTTTAGCTTCTTCACTTAATTTAGCTTTACTTCTACCAAAATCCATACTATTATTATTACTCTTACCTAATTTAGTAAGTAACCATAGCATAGATCCAACTAATAATACAGTAGGAATAACATTAAGTAATACTCCCCCAATATTATTTCTTTCTGGATTTTCTCCAGTAACCAAAGTAATATTATTACTTTCTGCATACTCAGTAACTCTATTTACTACTGATTCAGATAAAGGTGCATTGACTTCAAAACTTTCTTTATCTGAATATCCATTTAAAGTACCAGTAATATAATAAATACCAGCACCACTCTTAGCAGTTATTTCTAATTTATTTACATCCTGTTTATCTAATTCAGATATAAATTGATCATAAGTAAGCACATTAACTTTGTATTGTGATAATTCATAAAATGTCATAATACCAACAATAACTAATAACAATACTAAGTAAGGCATACTTTGTTTAATATAATTATTATTATTTTTTTTCATCATTATTCTCCTTTTTTATATACTTGATTATTATATCATACTCTTCATTGATTTGCCTATCAAATTTACTCTTTTTAACACCAGGTATCCACAAAATTTTACCATCATCATCACAAACTATCGGATACCTATCTCTATCTAATTTGTTAATCTTAGCTTCACTTAAAATCTCACCAACTTTTTTACTACCATTTTTAAGTTCAATCCTGTCACCAAATTTTCTAGATCTAACATGAATTGGCTTCTTAATATCACTCCCATTTAGTCTGATAATATAATTACTTTTAACAATACCAGTTGAATATACTTTAAATATTTTACCCAAACTAAGATCTAACTCATCTTCAAGAATATAATCATAACTATTAATTTCTTCCTCATCTTTAATTTCAATCTTATTATAAAATTTATATGCTAACTTTCCCTTAGGCAAATTAACAACCATATTAGCCTTATCACTATAAATAAGATTTAAAACTAGTTCCAAATGTTTATCTTCTATATAACTAATATCATCACCATATATTTCAAATAATATTTTCTGAATTAGTAATCTAACCATAAAAATGGGTAAATTAATAACATCATTAATATCTAAATACTTCTTATCATCATAAAGAACACTTTTATAACCAATTACTTCTTCATCAACATAATGATAATAATCAATTATATTATTGCTAAACTTTATGAATTTTTTATGAATTTTTGGATTGATTTCTTTTAGTTCAGGTAATATTTTATGTCTATAAATATTTCTAGTATGAACAAGATCTAAATTAGTTTTATCAATTGCATACGGTATATTATTTATTTTATTATAATTATTATAATCATTACTATCAGCGTACACATCAATAGATGACTTCCAATTAATATAATATACAGTTTTATTAACATTATCTATTGTTTTATACGATCTTGCACAAAATCTATGATTATATACATCATATACTATAATATCATCATTAGCTAAAGTAAGTATATCATTATCAATATACAATACAGAATTATCTTGACAACCATCAATGTTAATAAAATCATTAAAAATATATGTTCCATTAGCTTCCGCTATGTTTTCCTCTACGGGGGAAAATCTACGACGTATAACTTTAATTCCTTCACTAATAAAATTAATAGGATCAACATTTCTATCTTTAAATTGTAATACAGAAGTATTATAATTAAAAGTGGATTTTTGAATAGTTAAATCTTCTTCATCAGGATAATTAATAATAACTCCTTTCTTATTTTCAAATAATTGTTTAAGAGAATCGCTTAACATATTAATAGTTATAGAAGAATCAGGAATATGAACTTTAATTCCTTTTTCGAATATATCACTATCATATAAAAGAGTATCCCAATGTTTATTTAACAGCCAAGCTGTATTACTACTTGCTACATTATCATTTCTATTAAATCTTTCAGTAATTAATTTATTATTAATATTATCATAATATGTTATTGTTAATCCACAACGTCTTAATTCTTTAGGAACTTTATTTCTTGTAATAGTATTATTATTTTCAAATTCAATATAAATATGATTATAAATTTTTAATATTTTATCTAAAGAATTTTTACTATTCTCATCAATAACATTTTGAATATAAGTTAAAGGAGTAATTTCTTCATAATTACTATTAGTTTTAGAATATAACTGTTTTCCAGACATAATTAAAATAATATTATAGTTTTTAAAGCTATTTTAAGCTAATACAAAATTAAAATTTATTGAATAATATAAATATATTAAATTATAATTTTTTTAATTTGTATTAGCTTAAAATAGCTATTTATTTTTATTGTATTACTTTAGGAACTGCCCACACAAAATATCCATTTTCATTACCATTTTGAAAATATCTTATAAAAATAGCACCAATTTTAGTACAATCATTAGTAGCCGTTAGCATATTTATATTAGTGCCCTCAAAATAAACTCCTCCAGCATTTTTTCTATTAACAATAATAATAGCTAAAGGATCTTCCCAACTATTAATCTTATTGTTTAACTTAAATTTAGGACTTGCATTTCCTACAACTATATCATCATATATATAATAGCGTCCTCCATTAATAGTGCTTCCAGGAGTAAGAGTTCCTAAATTTATATCTCTTCTTCCTAAAGTAACACTAATAGAAGAATCATTCATAATTAATCCACTTCCAACACCGGGTCTAACAATTCCTGCACTATTAGAAGTTGCAGCATTAGGATATAAATTTCCATTCTTATCAATAGTCATTTGTCCATTTGCAGGTATTTTAATACCTCCTAAAGTAGTTGCAGAAGCAATAGGTAACGTATAGCCAGAACCACCAGAACCTATATTAGATAAATCTAATTCAAATGATCGCCAACTACCATCTCTAATAGTATTATTTAATTCTGCATAAGTTAATGTAGCTACTTCACTAAAATCAATTGATTTAGAATAAATTCTTAATACAGGAGCTCCTACAAGTAAATCACTCGCAAATGATAATACATTTACAATAGGATTTGAATTATTAATAGTAGTTCCAAATACAAAATTTATAGTAGTTGGAGAATGAACAATTCTAAAATCATTATATCCACTATTTTGTATAAATTTATTTATTAATTGAATTAAAGTATCAGAAGAAGAATATCTTTGATTAGTTTCAAATTGATTACCTGAAGTAGGTTTTAAAACTAATCCAGACATAACAGTATTTAATACATCTACAGTATTTATAATATTATATTTTTCATTTACAACAATTTGAACACTTGTTGTAAGTTTATTCATTGTAAATTTTATATAAGTGTTATCTAAAGGATTAATATAATTACATAATAATTGAGTATTAGAGTTTACAATACAATTAATTGTATATCTATAATATTTTACATCGCTATTTTTAGAAGTAAATACTGTGCTATAAACACAAAAATCCTTTCTCTTTTGAATATCACTTACTAATTCATCAAATTGTTGCATACTAAATTGAGCAGCTGATAAATTACCACTTTGGCCTTTAGTAGGATTATATAAAGTATTAGAATCTATATAATAAAATTTAGTATATTTATTTTTTACAGCAAGAATTTTTAAGCTTACTCTATCGCCATCTTTATATAAACTTGCATAAATTCTTTTATTTACATCATATATATCATATTGTATAAAAATTTCTTTTGAATTATAATTAAAAGCAATATCACAATTAATATCAAAAGTTTGTTCTGCTCCATCATTATATTCATTAATATATATCTTCACATTTTTACCAGAATTAAGAGATTCTAATATACCATCAAATTCAGTTATATCAATATTTGTATTTTTTACAGAGTTAATATCAGTATCTTCATTTACAGAAGTTAAATCAGTTCCTGTAAGTTTGATTATAATTATATTATCTAATTTAGTTTTATCGTTAGCTGACATTAGACCTCCTTTAGAAGAACTTGCTTGAGGTAAAGCAATATATTGTTCAGATGTAACAATAGTATTTCCAGATTTAATTCTACGAGTAATTTTTAAATCTCCACTTGTATTAGTACTACTTTCTACATTTGTGACAACTCCATTATTAGTATAAGATTGAAGTGTATCAATATCTTTTTCAGCTTGTAATCCTCTATTACCTTCAAAAGCTGTACCAGATGTAGTACCTATAGTAAGTCCAGATCCAACTTCAGTTAAATTTATTACATTAGTAATAGAACAAGAAACATTATTATTATTGTCATTAGTAGTTAAAGTTGCTTTAACTTGTTTTAATAAATCTGGAATAACATAAGTAATAATTAAAGTTTTAGCATTAACAGCTACTTCACAAGGAACATTAATATGAGCTTCAGCTCCATCTTCATAAGAAGATAAATATAATTGTACTTTTTTACCATATAAAGTAGCATCTCTAAAAGCATTAAAATTAGATTTTCCCCAAGTAGTTAATGTAAACGCTTCTCCTTGAGAAGCACTAAAGAAATTTTCATCATTTATAATATATTCATTATATATACTATCTAATTTAGTCTTATCATCACTTGACATTAGACCAGCTCTTGCTTGATCAGCTTCTGGAAGTTGATAGTCTTTATATTTATTAGCCGTATAACTACCATCGTTATTAGTTCTTTCTGAATAAGTAGTACGAATTATAACATCATCGTTAAGACCTTGAGCAATTACAGATACATCAGTAATTAGTTTATTAGGAACACTTTTTAATATATTTTCATTATTCAAACCACGAGCTCCATCAAATGCGGTACCAGTTGTAGTACCAATTACTATTCCACCATTAACAATTTCTGCTAAAGTAGTACCACTCCAACGATACATAATTGCTCCATTAATATCATCAGGAACTACATATATAACATCTGAAATAGGATCAGAAGTAATACCAGATGTAGCAGAAGAAGCAGTAAATATTTTTTTAGTAGAAGTAACATAATATTTATATCCAGCAGTCATTCCAGAAGTAGGAGTAGACTCTACTATTCCTCCAAGTAAATCTATTACATCATCTACATAAGAAGGTAAAAATCGAGAAGGAATCAAAGTATCATCATCTAATAAAACTACACCGCCTGAACTATTAGCATTATATAAATACGTTAATATATCACTATTACTTAATCTATTAATACGTAATTCATTATTTTCAATAATACCAGATATAATAGTATCATAAACAAAATCATTACTTTCTTGTAGATAAATTAATATTCTTAAAGTAGAACCTACTTTATTAATATATCCAATATATTCATTAATTACAGTACTACTTTCATTAAATATAAATCTAACTAAAGTATTATATTTAAAAGAATTTACATATTTATTATAATCATCTATATCGGCTATACTATAAATATTTGTAGAAATATAATTAAATTCAAAAGTAGGAATATCGTCATATTTTCTTGCATAAGTAATCCAATTAGGATTACTCATTTCAGTTTCAGTATTTATATTAAAATTAATTTTACATTTATATAATTTTCCATTATTTATAATTAATGTTTCGCCGTAACAATTATCTAAATTTAAATAATTACTATTTGTATTAACAAACGCTGTAAAAACTAAATTATATAATAATTTATTATTAGAAGAATCAAAAAATTTACCTATAAATGTAAATAAAGCATTATTATTAACATTATTATTTTCTATATAAGAATTTAATTCATCTTTATTTATAATATCCAATGTATCTCCATTAACACTAAATTCAATAGTAAA
>OLSQ01001234.1_pt1 | contig 21897 bp, 14 predicted proteins | sample 1672561 | NCBI WGS metagenome assembly OLSQ01 (sample SAMEA3136699, study PRJEB25190) | human gut metagenome | biome: human gut; feature: human-associated habitat; material: faeces | place: Austria | collected 2013 | reverse complement strand
TTTATTCGCATAATTCACGATGGATTTGTGCGCCTTGGTGGTTGATGTCCAAAGCGCGTGCCTTGTCCAAGTACTCGATGGCGTGTACGCGGTCTTCCAATCCTAAATAGCCCAATCCCATGACATAGTTGCAGTGGATGGCGTTGCGCTTGTCCAGATTGTCCTCCCAGATGGCCAGGTCGGGCAACGATACGGCAAAGTAGTCTATGCGGCAGTGGTCGAACAAGTGTTTCTCACCATGCTTGATGAGCTTGTTGAAGCGTCCGCGTGCTTTGTCTTCCTCGCCCAATGCGCGCCAAGCCAGTCCCTGATAGAAAATCTTGTCCGGTTGCGCGTCGTTGTAGAAAAACGCCTGTTGCGGTTCGGCAGAGCCTTGGGTGGCCTTGTGCAACCAAAGTTTGGCGTTTTCTTCATCTCCCAGTCCGCGGTAAGCCAGTCCTTTGTAATACCAGATGTCGTTCTCTTCGGCATTGATGAGTTTGCCCTCGCCCAAGTTGTACGGGTATTGGTCTGTGGCCTGCAACAAAGCCAAAGCGTCGGCGTAGCGGTGTTCGCGCAGGGCGATTTTGGCCAGTTCCACATGGCAGATGGTGTACTGCCCCGTGATTTTTCCTTCACCGCCTTCCCACGGATGGAATTTGCGGGCGGCAATCAGTGCCTTGGCCTCTTCATAGCGTCCTAATTGGTTGTAGAGCGTGATGCGCTCGATGGACAGGTCGTCGCGGCTTTCCGTTTCGGCCGGATGGGCTTCGAGGAATGCGAGACGTTCCGCTTGCGGACGTCCGAGCCGTTTGTAGAGCTGGTCCAATTCCATCAGGATGCGGGCGTCGCTTTCGTCGAGGCGGTAAGCCTTCTCCAGTGTTTCCACCGCCTTCTGCGGATCGTTGCGTTTGTTGTAGTAAGCCAACGAGAGGTTGCGCCATACGGTAGGGAACGCCGGGTCGATGGCGGCCGATGCCTCCCAGCATGCGATGGCGTTGTCGTATTGCCGTGCGGCATACCAGAAGTTGCCGAGGGCGTAGGCCGCTTTGGCGCAGGCTTCGTGGTTCTCTTTCATTGCATCCTGCAACACCAATACTTCTTCGATGCGGTTGGGGAAGCAGTAAGAATGGTCGTCCTGTTCGGCCTTTTTGTAATATTCGAGCGCCTTGACCGTGTCTCCTTTACGCGAGTGGCAGTAGCCCAACGCGTAATGTACCATCGGGTAGACTTCGCCTTGTGTGGCGGCGTACCCCCCTAACAGGTTGATGGCCTCGTCGTAAAGTCCGGCTTGTGCGAAATCGAGTGCGTATTCGATGTAGACGTGGGCTGCACCGTGCATCAGTCGCTGCATTTCCTTCAGCACGTGGTCATCGCCCGTGAGGAGATATTGCTCGAAGCGGCATCCCATATTGAAGCGGTCTATCTTGAGCGATTCCGCTATCAGGTCGAAGGCTTCTTCCTTACGTCCCAAGTGGCGCAGGATGGAGACTTTCAGTTGGCGTGCCTTATGGTGGTGCCAGTTGCGTACGAGCGAGCGGTCTATCAGGTCAAGGGCTTTCTTGAAGTTGCCCCGGCGGCAGTCGATGGCGGCCAAGTTGTAATAGGCGGCATCCTGCCAAGCGGCATTCCAAGCCGATTTGAAGAATGCGTCGTATGCCTCGTCCGTTTTGTCCTGCATCAGACAACTCCAACCCAGATTGTAATACGGTTCACCGTCGTAAGGGTTCGGATTGCGTTCCGTCAGGGTCTCGACGGCTTTGCGGAAATAACCTTCGGCCTTGGTGAATTGTCCCTTGCGCATCAGGAGCAAACCCATGGCGTTGTTGCAACGCACGTCGCCCGGTTCGCGGCGCAACGCCTCCTCATAGTAGTCCATCGGGTTGTAAGTCGCGTGGCGGTATTGCTCCAAGTGTAGCCCCGTCAGGAAAAGTTGCTCGATGGACGCGATGTCCTTCGGGTCTTTGGCGGCCTTGGCCGGATCCGGTACGGGCTTGATTTCCGGTTTGTCGGCCTGATAGCTTACCAGGATGCGGCCCTCGTGGTTGCGGATTTCAACCAAGATGTCTTCGTCTTTCAAGCCCTCGGCGGCAAATTCAGCTTGGAACGGTTCTGCCGGAGAGATGGAGATGACTTTGTCGAAAAGGGTGCCGCCGTTCACGTTGTCCTTGACGAACACATGCACGTCCTTGTTCACTCCGGTGGTATACAGGATGACTTTGCCTTTTCCCTCCTTGACTTCCATGTTCAGCAACGCGTCCTTGGTGGCGTTCTTCACGTAGCCCACCTCAGCGTAGGGCATGAAGTATTGTTTCCACGACTTTTCCTCGTAGGGTTGCAACCACGTGAAGTCCGGCTGGTTGTCGGTGTACATGCCTGTCATCAGTTCGATGTACGGGCCGTCCTCGTCCGTCAGGTTGCGGTCCCATGCGCGTCCGAAGTCGCCGTTGCCCCATGTCCATTGCTTCTTTCCCGGCGACACATGATGATCGGCCACGTGGAGCAATCCGCCTTTCACGTCCTCTTCATATCCGCCCACGAAGTCGAATTTCGATTGAATGGCCATGTAGGATGTCGGCACGGGGATATTCTTGTATTTCGAAATGTCCACACCGGCAGAGTAGTCTTGTTTGTAGTAAGTGCCCGTGGCGATGGGGAACGACGACACGTCACGCTTGCCATGGTCGAACACGGCGTTCACGTCGGGCGGGAACACCGAGTGGTAGTGGTCGTTGACCACCACGGCCGGGTTGGCCCACCACAGGAACGTCTGCGGGAAAGACGTACGGTTGTAAATCTTCACGTTGATTTCGATGTACGACTTGCCCGGATAGAGCGTAAAGCCCTGCATCCCTTTGGTGCGGAACATGCGTTCCACTTCGTTGCACCATACCGTCTTGCTGCCGTCGGCATGCTCCTCGATGGAGAAGTCTGTGGGCAGGAAAGTGGACGGGCGGTGGTGTTGCGGCCAGTTGAACTCGATACCGCCCGAAATCCACGGGCCGGTCAACCCGACGAGCGCGGGCTTCACCACTTGGTTGTAGTACACGAAGTGGCGTTGCTTCACCTTGTCGTAGGCCATGTGGATGCGTCCGCCCAATTCCGGGAGTATCATCACCTTGATATATTCGTTCTCGATGAAGAGCGCATGGTAAAGCTTGTCTTTCTTCTCGTCGGAGATTTTCTCTACCACGGGATAAGGATAGACCGCGCCGCTGCTGCCTTGGTAGACACGTTTCTCCAAGAAGATCGGATTCTTTTCTTCCTTGCCGATTTCGTAGGTGGGGAGCAGGATGTCCTCTTCCCATGCACGCACCTCGGAGGTGTTCACCGTGCTTTGAATCAAATAGGATGTGATTTTTTCCATGATGTATGAAGTTATTGGATAAGTTCGTGTTCGATTTCTTCCAGACTCTTGCCTTTCGTTTCAGGCAGGCGGCGCCATACGAAGATGCCGCCGGCGAGGCAGATGATGCCATAGAGCCAGAACGTCCCGGCTGCGCCCAATCCGCTGTTCAGCACTGGGAAGGTGTACGTCAGGATGAAGCAGGCGGTCCAAAGGGCGAAGGTGCATACCGACATGGCCACGCCCCGTATGCGGTTGGGGAATATTTCGGAGATGATGACCCACATGGTCGTAGCCAGTGTCATGGCGTAGCAGGCGATGGCGGCCACCACGATGACGAGCAGCATGACTCCGCTGATATGGAACCAGTAGGCCGCGCCCATGAAGGCGTAAATCAGTGTCAGGCCGAACGCCCCGAAGAGGGTCAGGGCTTTGCGTCCCCAACGGTCTACCACACACATGGCTAAGACGGTGAAAATCACGTTGGTCACTCCCGTCACCACGATGTTCATCAATACATCGGACACGCCGTAACCGGCGGCCATGAAGATTTCCTGTGCATAGTTGAAGATGACATTGATGCCGCACCATTGTTGCAACACGGCCATCACCACGCCGATGAGCAGGATTTTGCGCATCGAGGGGTGGAGCAGTTGTTTGAATCCGCCTTCCACGGTTTTCTCTCCTGCGGCGGCTTCTATGGCTGCCAGTTCTTCACGGGCATGGGCCTCGCCGCCTATCTTCGCGAAGATGCCGAAGGCTTTCTCCTTGTACCCCGATGAGGCCAGCCAGCGCGGGCTTTCGGGAATGAAGAAGATGATGACGAAAAAAAGCAGCGCCGGAAGGGTTTCGGCCCCCAACATGCCCCGCCACACTTCATCGACGAAGATCCGCTGCACCCACGCCGTTCCGAAACCGGCGGTCTGTCCCATGCGGAGCAGCAGGTAATTGACCGTATAGGCCGCCAGAAATCCCATCGTGACTGCCAGCTGGTAAAACGAAACCAGCATGCCCCGGCGGCGCGCCGCCGACACCTCGGAGATGTAAAGCGGCGAGACGATCGAAACGACGCCGATGCCCAGCCCGCCCACGATCCGGTAGACGACCAGCTGCGTGAAATCGGCGCAAAGGGCGCATCCCACGGCCGACACCGTGAACAGCACGGCCGAGACGAGCATCGTCCGCCGGCGTCCCAGCCGGTCGCTCAGCACGCCCGCACAGAGTACGCCGGCGACTGAGCCGGCCAGCGCACACCCCACATACCACCCCTGTTGCAGGCTGTCCAGCCCGAAGCGGGCCGTCACCAGCTCGACGGTGCCCGAAATCACGGCCGTGTCGTATCCGAACAGGAGTCCGCCCACGGCAGCCGTGACCGCAAGAAAGAGCATGTACGATATGTCAGCGCGCTGTTTCATGGAGCATTCACCGTTTCCGGTAAGGGTTGTCGATTTTAAAATAATCGCAGTAGCGATCGTAAAGATGTCCCGCCTGCGGATAGGCCGAATTGGGACTCATAAAGTGCGAGAATTCGAACGTGATGACGTTCTGCATCCCGGCCCGCCGTGCGGCGTCCAGCTTCAGCAGCAGTTTCTCCCATTTGATCGGCAGGAAGCGGATCGGCATGTCGCGGTCGAACGACTCGATGTTGGTCCAGCACTCCATGCCGTATTTGTCGGCCAGCGCCTTGTTCACCACCAGATAATCGTACAACTCGTGGTAATCGACCTGCCCGTCCTGAAACGCGAGGATGTCCACCGCTCCGGCGACATTGCCCAGTATCTCGTTCCACTCGCGACGGTGCTCTTCGACCGAAAGGGCCTTGTCGCCCGCCATCACCTGATCGGTCTTGATGCCGTGGATGTAGGGCGAAATCATCGTTTTCAGGCCGCCCGAAACCGCCTTGGCATGGCGGCCCACTTCCGCATAGATGCGCGACATGTTTTTGGTCCGGCGGCTGATCTCCTGCGACAGATACCACCCCTGAAACGACTTGTGATGTCCGTATCTGGCCCACACCTCGTCGATCAGTTTCAGGTTCAGGTCTATCTCGCGCCGGAAGAGACCCTCCTGCCAGTATTTGCCCGAATCGTACATGCCGAAATAGAACGCCATGCCGTATTTGTCGGCCAGCGTGAGGAACATCTCCACCAGATCGACCGGTGGATAGTACACCTCCTCGCTTTCGAGCAGGCACTCGAACGGCGCGGCGATCCACCGTCCCAGCCCGGCGCGGATCAGCACCACGGTATTGATCCCCATGTTTTTCATCGCCCGGAAATCGGCGTCCCACTCCCTGACGCCCCAGTTCTGGTGGGGAATGTCCCAGCTCACCTCGTCGAGAAACGTCGCGCGGACAGGAATCGCTTCGAGGATGCCTTCGGTCCTGAAATCCGCGTCCGACAGGCCGCAAGCCGCGTCGCCGCCCACCGCACCCTTCGGGGAGCAGGACGCCAGCACGACTGCGATCAGCACAGCCAGCGCTGCCGCAAAACCGCCCGGTTTAAGGTTATGTCCGTTCATCGGGTCTCTACTCCAAGGTTTTCAGATACTCCATATAGCGGTCGTACAAGTGCCCCGCCTGCAGGTAGGCCGACTGCGGACTCATAAAGTGCGAGAACTCGAACGTAATGGCGTTCCGGTAACCGGCCTGAGCCGCCAGCCCCATCTTGAGCCGCAGCTTCTCCCATTTGATCGGCAGGAACTTGATCGGCATATCGCGGTCGAAGGTCTCGGAATTGGTCCAGCACTCCAGTCCGTAACGGTCGGCCAGTTTCTTGTTGACTTTCAGGAAATCGACCAGTTCGTCATACTCCACATGGCCGTCCTGAAAGGCGACGATATCCACGGCGCCTTGGATTCCGGCAAAGATGGCGTCCCATTCGCGCTCATGGCTTTCGAGCGTCACAACGTTCTCCTTCGAAGTCGACGCATTGTACTGGCTGACGTTCTTGCTGCCATCAATATAAGGGGAAATCATGGTCGGAAGACCGCCGGAAACCTCCTTGCAATAGCGTCCCAGACTCGCATACAGATCGACGATCTTGCCGGTATTGCGGCTGCACTCCTGCGAAATATACCATCCCGCAAAGGATTTGCAATGCCCGTAACGGCTCCACGCCTCGTCGATCACACGCTTGTTCAGCGCCACCTCCTGTTCGTATTCGCCGCGGTCCCAGTACTTGCCCGAATCGTAGAGTCCGAACCAGAAGTTCATCCCCCACTTGTCGCTCAGGCGCAGGAACATATCGACCAGATCGACGGGAGGTTCGTAACACCCCTCCTCGGCCGTGAGCACCCGCGAGGGAAAAGTCTGCCAGCGGCGGTAACCGCAGCGGATCAGGATCACGGTGTCGATGCCTGCTTCGCGCATGTAGCCGAAATCACGGTCCCATTCGGCTTCGCCCCAGTTCTGATGGGGAATATCATGGCTGATTTCGTCGAGAAAAGTTCCTTTTATTCGCATAACTCATTTATTTAAAGTTCAAATTCAGGTTCTCCAAAAAAGCCTGCGGTTCGTAAAAAAGACCGTAACGGCCATAACCGCGGCCGTGACCAGCACGCCCCGCGCCACGCCCATCCACGGGCATAGCTCGGCAAAGGCCTGCAAACAGGGCGACAGATGCAGCAGCGTCAGCAGGGGCATGATGAGGAATCCGGCCGCCGTGTAGGCCACCATCGGATTCTGCCCGCATTTGACCAGCGCCGAAAAACGCACATTCAGCCGCCTCATCGCGATTCCGGCGGCGATCAGGACAAACGAAGCCAGCCCGGAGGTGACGAAAAAATAGCTGAACGTCGCGTAATCCTTCTTGATGCCCCCCTCGAACGCCTCCAGCGCCAGTCCCAGCCCCAGCCAGAAAAAGCCCCAGCCGAAAAGCGAACGGTGCAGTCTTCCGGTCGCGGAACCGTCTCCACGCAGCAGACGCCGGAGCAGGAGACAGAGCAGGACGCCCGCCGCGAGATTCACGACCAGCTGCCGTGCGAAAAGCCCCCACATATTCAGACATATCAGCGTCACGAGCAGGACGAGGGTCCAGACCTCCCGCCGCCGGGACGCCCCCGGCGCATCTTCGCCGCCGTGCGTCATCCATTCATAGATACGGTCTCCCGCAATCGTGCCGGGAATGATGATACAAAGGTATTTCAGGTAGTCGAAGCGGAAAAGCCACGGCACAGGCGACCAGTTCCACAACGCTTCGTTCCACGAACCTTCGACGCCGCTGCCCAGACGCAGGGCCGCCAGCAGCGCCAGCACCCCCAGGCGCGCCAGCAGGTTGTTCCGCGTATAGAGCCACACCAGGCTGCCGAAGAGCGCCATATTTGCAAGGACCAGAATGATGACGTCGCTCCGCTCCGCCGAGACGGGCAGCCCCCAGCCCCACCGGGCGGCCGCCAGCAGGGCTGCGATGCCGGCGACGCCGGACAGACAGACCATGCGGTTCTGCCGGTCCGAAAACCGGTCAATGCGCATGAAGAGCGCACAAAAACAGCCCCAGCCCGCCAGTTGCAGCAGCGAGGAACCCCATCCCGGCAGCGTTCCCGTCACCCCGGAACGCAGGTTGGCGAGGGCAACGGCGAAAAGCGCCAGCAACGCCCACCTGCGCACCACGACCGTCAGGATCAACGCCACCGATTCACCCCGCTGCTCCAGCCGCTTACGCAGGGCCAGCGGGAAAGCGGCCCCCATCGAGAAGAGGAAAAACGGGAAGACCAGATCGACCCACGTAATTCCCGGCACCGACGGATCGAAACGGAACGACGGTGGCGGCACCTGCGCATGGAACAGCCATGCAGGAAGTTCGGCGTGCCATAGGATCTGTCCCGACAGCACCATTCCCACGATAGCCAACCCTCGCAGCAAATCGACCGCATAAGCTCGCTTTTCCATCTGCAAGACGTGTTATTTCAGGTATTTCTGTTTCTTGAGGTAATCGGTCCAGATCACATACCCCACGGGGTGGAGGTGGATTCCGTCCTTCGTCAGGTCGATGCGCAGTTCGCCGTCGGCATCGGAAAGTAGCGGCACCAGATCGACGAACGTACACCACGGCTTGGCGTCGCACAACTGCACCAACCGCGCATTGAGCGTCCGCACCTGCGGATTATGCCCCTTGAGTCCGGGATAGGCCAGCCGCCGGGTATTGACCGGCAGCACGCTCTGAATATAGAGCCGGCAGCCGGGAACGGCCTCGTGCACCATGTCCGCCATGCGGGTGATGTTCATCACGATCGTATCGACGGGCTGTCCGCCCGTCAGGTCGTTGATGCCCGCCATCAGGAAGATTTTGCGGGGCTTGCTTTTCAGGATGTCGGGCAGACGGTCGATCATGCCGAAGGTATTGTCGCCGCCGATGCCGCGGTTCTCGACGTCGCCGCGTTTGAGCAGCAGGCTCCACCACCCCTGCTCGGTAATGCTGTTGCCGAGAAAGACGATCGCCCCCTGTTGCAACCCCTCTTCGTCGTGGGCCGCACGGCGGGTATCGTAGTAGGCGTTATGGAATTTCTGCGCCGAAGCGCCGGATGCCGCGAAAAGGGCGGCCAAAAACAATATTACGATGCGTTTCACAATCAGTCTTTTTTAATTACGCCGTCGATACCGGTCTTGACATAAGACCACTGATCGGCTTTTTTCAGGTGAATCATATCAAACAGGAAATAACCGTCGCAGGCATTGATGCAGGCAGCGACCGAGGCGGTGATGGCCCGGTTCTCCTCCTCCTGCGGCACCTTGTCGTCGGCATCCCAGTTTCCCACGTCGGGGCCGCCGGCCACCATCGGGCACGCTCCCATCGTACGCTCCTTCGCCAGCAGGCAGAATCCCTGCATGGTCCATTCGGTCGTGCCGTAAACACGCGCCGGAGAGGCATAGGCCCCGATCAGCATCTGGTCCATCAGGTCAGCATAGCCGTAATCCATATATTTTTTCGTAGCCCATGAAAATTTGGACGAAGTGTCGTAATCGGGGCTGGCCCAATTGACGCCCACATCATAGTAGCTGGCATACCAGCCCCCGACGTATACGCCGAACTTGACCGACGGATTGACCGACTTGACGGCGGCGCGCGCCTTCTCCATAAAGTCGTGAATCACCTTCGCCCGGAATTCGAGCCACTGCTTCATATGCACAGGCACCGGCGAGGGTATGCCCGAAGTATGGCCCGCAGGCAGAATGTCGGCGGGAAAACTGGCAACCGACCGGCCGATATACTTTTCGAACTCCTTGCGCGTATAATTCGAGAAATCGCTGGTAAATCCGTCGAAGCGCCCCCGGTCGAGGAAGATTCCCGCCAGTCCGTCATAGGCCGCGAGGTCCTTGAGCATCGAACAGAGATACTCCTGCACTTCGGGCAATACCGGATTGAAGAACTTGGCGGACTGCGAAGTGGACATGATGTTCGTAATGCCGCCCGCCAAATTCAGATCGGTCGTCCATGCCCGCTTGGCCTCCTCCCGAAAAACGACTCCGGCGCCGCCCAGCGAAGTCTGGTTGCCCCCCGTAAAGGTATTGATCGCGGCATGAATGCGCAGGTCGAGCGACTTTCCGGCGTCGATAAACGCCTGCAAGTAGTCCCATGTAGCCGTGCGTTCGACTTTGGAATATCCGCCCGGCAGCCATGCGCCGAGCCACTCCACCTGATCGACCACCGACGTACGGAAAAGCACGTCGCCGGTAGTAGGCCGCACATCGACTACGATATCGGTGAATCCGGCCTCCCGGGCCTTGGTCAGATCGCGCAGTATATTCTCCTTGCTGTTGGCGAAATCGGGAAAGTTGGCGGCGGCATCGACCCAGATGAACCGGGGTTTCTCCACCCCCGGCTCCGGATCGGGATCGGGGTCGGGATCGGGCCACTCCCATTCGGGTTCCTTCGAATCTGAACCGCACGAAACAGCCCCGTATCCCAGCGTCAACGCCGCCAGAACCGCCGCAAACCATTTGACATTCTTTTTCATCTTCAAAATTATGCTTGTTTTAGGACCTGCATCCCCGGTCAGAGGGATGCAGGCAAAAGGGATGTTACTTGTCGACACAATCCCACTGTTCGGCACGGATATAGTTGGTATTTCCGCCGATCCAGTAAAGATAGAGATAATAACCGTCAGACGACTGGCTCAGCAGGATATCGCAGCTCGCCGTTCCGGAAACAGCCAGATATTTAGGCGTCGACGCATAGATCTTGGCTTTCGTATTGTCGAACGTCCCGGTGAAGAGATTACGGTCTCCGACATCGAGCAGGATGGCACGCGATGCACTGTAAGCGAAGTGCGAACCGCCGAACACGGCGACGAACGGACTCTTATTGAAGACGGCGCACGACACATTGGCAAAATTCGAATTGGCGTCGTTCGCGCCTTTGTCGATAAATGCCACACGCGAATTGGTCGCTCCGTTGATCCACTCCGCCCCATTGGTCGAATAGCTGGCTTTGAAATAAGGTCCGGTAATATCCGTCGACAGATATTCCACATCGACATTGCCGCCGTTCCAGAGTCCGCAACCCGCAATCGTAACCTTTTCGGGAGTACCCCAAACGCCATCGGTCACAATGATACGGACGAACGAACTCCAGTTTGCAGGACTTGCCCAAGCCCAGCAGTTGATCGTGACGACGGCGTCTGCGTCTATATCGCCCTTGATCGAAATCTTGCTGCCGATCTTACCGCCCGTGGCATTCGACCAGGTCATGACCTCCTTCGGGGTATCGGTAACATGATCCAGACGATAAATGGTCTGCGACGCACCGTTGGCGGCAATCGAACACATCACGATATGGTTGGCTTCATCCGAAGTGATAGCGCCTCCACCGAGATTGATGCCGCCCATATTCACCGTTCCGGCCTTGACACCGGTAAGCTTGTTGACATAAACGATCTCGCTCTCGCCGGAGCAAATAAGCAAGTGATCGCCCAAAATGCCCAGCGTATAATTCGTCGTTCCGCTCATTCCGTAATCAGTCTTGAACGTTTCGGAAACGAACAGGTTCTTCTGACTGCCCGAACGAATACCGGTCGGAACCTTCGCCGGAACCTCTTTCTTAACGGTGTAAACCGTCTTGCTTACCCCGTCATACGCAGTGACGGTCAGCTTGGGCGACGCATTCCAGTCGATAACCGTCGTTGCCGGATCGGGTGAAATCGTAGCATGATACGAAAGCCGGTAGGTTCCCGTACAAGGTTCGATATTACCGGCTGCGATCAGCGACACCTCTTTGGTTTCCTGATCAATGATGGCGCTCAAACCCTGCGACGGAAGCGACAGCTCCTCCAGCAGACAGGCTTTGCTCTTCACGATCCGCCCCCTGACTTTATAAACCTTCTTTTGCTTGAGCTGATCGGTAACCGTAATATAGTTGTCCTCGTTCAAATTCATATAAAGGACCGCAGGGTCCACCGTAACATTGTCGTCGAGATTCAGGCTGATGCGCATTTTGTCGAGCATCTTACCGCTCACGACATCATCGCTGCTCTCCGGATAAAACCACGGAATCTCGACCGTGATCTCATCGCTGCCCTCCGCCGGATATCCTTTGAATTCGCCGTAAAATTCGGCTGCCCCCTCGCTATTGTTCTTTACGAATTGGGCGGTTACGCTGTTGATGCCGTTACGCGACACGGAAGGCAACAGCTCGTCGGGCTGGTGACAGCCCGCAAAGAGCAGACCGGCCGCCGTCAGGAAAGAAAATATGGTATTTTTCATAATTGTAATTCAAGATTTATTTCCACTCGTCATACTGTTCGATAGCCGAGTTGTTCGCCAACTCATCGTAAGGAATCGGGAATACGTAGGTCTTCGCCAGGAATTTACGGTCCTGCAAATCACAATCCACATACTCGAATTTGAAAGCGCCCTGATGCGGCGTGATCTTCAGTCCGTGCACACGGTAACCGTTATACTCCTTGTCGGCGAGTTTCCAGCGGCGCATGTCCCAATAGAGGTGCCCTTCATACGCCAGCTCGATCTTGCGTTCCTGACGTATCGCTTTGAAAAGATCGTTCCCCGAAAGGCCCGAAAGAGCGGGCAGATTCACACCGGGACGCTGTCTCACGGCATTGACATCCTCCAAAGCGGCCCCCGAAGCGCCCAAACGATAGTTCGCCTCGGCACGGATGAGGTAAATTTCAGCCAGACGAAGTTCCACCCAAGTCTGCGTGCTGACCTTGATAACCGAGAAATCGGTGTGGCTTTCATCGAGGTATTTGCGCAGATAATAACCGGTAGTAGTACGTCCCTTCGGATAGGTGTCGCTACGATAATCCATATACTGCCCGTAAGTACCTCCAACGCTGTTGGTCATTGTATGCCCCTTCCATTGCGCTCCGTGATAAAGAACCGTCGCAGCGAAACGGGGTTCCAGCTGATCGTAAGGAGGCAACTCGGTCGTCTCGCCGTGCCATTTGCTCCAATCTACGGTTTTGCCGTCCTTCGACTGATACGATTCGACCATCTCCTGCGTCGGGCAGCCTTTACCTCCGTCGTTGTCCATATCGCCGTAAGGAACATAGTCGTTATCGAAAGTATGATTGGGACCCGTTACCAGATAGTTGTATTCGAGAATCGACTCACTATTCCCCCCTTTGAAAGCATCCTCGTACTTATCGGTCAAAGAATAGACCTGCAACTTGAAAACCGAATCCGCCGCGTCTTTGGCATCCTGCCAGCGTTCGGCATAAAGCATCGTCCGTGCAAGCATGGCCCAAGCCGCGCCGCGCGTCACACGCTCCTTGTTGGCCGCGTCCCAGCGCACCGGCAATACCGAAGCCGCATACTTGAGGTCCGAGGCAATCAGATTCCAGGTCTCGGCGGCAGAGCTGCGGTCTTTATTCTTCTGGAGATTCATATCCGTATAGAGGATTACCCCTCCATGCCGTTTGGCCAACTGAAAATAGACGAATGCGCGGAAAAAACGGGCCTGCGCCTCAAGTTTAGCATTCTCTTCCGCCGAGAACGTAGAATGCTTCCGCATGGATTCCAAGAACTCATTGATACGGCGGATACGCTCATATCCACCCGTCCACGCATCGAGCAGGTTGCCCGTCGACGACATCGTTTCAGGCGTAAACACATAATTATTGGAGTCTCCGGCCTTATTGCCCGGAACGTACGAACCGTATTTGAAAGTTTCGGTAAGTCCCTCGGTCAGATTACCTTGAAACTGGGCGGAGCCGAACTGTCCGTAACGGTCAATATACGGATAAAAACCGTTAAGGTAAAGCGTCGCCGTGTGTATATCGTTCCAAACCACCTTGTCCGAGATACTGTCATGCGGCGTGGTATCGAGGAAATCGTTGCAACCGACTAAAGAGAACGTCAGCAACGACATCATGGCTATTTTAATTCCTGTTTTCATAATTTCTCCGTTTTTCATGTTAGAATGCCAAGTTTACACCGAACGAGAAGATACGCTGCTGCGGATAATAACCGTTCGACACACCGGGCTGTTCAGGATCAATGTTGAATTTGGTCAGTTCACTGACAGTCCAAAGGTTCTGTCCTTCGAAATAGATACGCAGACGGTCGATGCCGATCCGGCTCATCCATTTCTGCGGGAAGGTGTATCCGATCTGCAAATTCTTCAGACGCAGATAATCGCCGCTGCGATACCAGAAAGTCGAAGAATAGGCATTATTCGAACTGGCCTGCACGATACTCAGACGCGGGAATTCGGCATTGGTGTTATCTTCCCGCCAAGAGTTCTCCACAAGGTATTTCGGCGAATTGCCTCCGTGATAGAACGGCTTGGTCATCTGCGTGTTGTCCATGATTCCTCCGCTGTACACACCCGTCAGAGCCACATCCCGGCCCAAGCCTGCCTGAAACAGGAAAGAGAGGTCAATGCCTTTCCAATCACCCGAAAAAGAAAGGCCTCCCACAAATTTGGGATAAGCGGCGGCCCCGACATAACCGCGGTCCTGTTCATAGGAAATCACACCGTCGCCGTTGCGATCGACATACTTAATATCGCCCACACGAACGGCTTTACCCACAATCGTCGGAGAATTGTCGATCTCCTCCTGGCTCTGGAACAAACCGGCGGAGATAAAGCCGACCTGGGCGCCGACCTCCTTACCCGTAAGCTTGAGCCAATCGGGCGTATTGGCGGCATCGTTATAGTGCAGCCATTTACGCTTGGTGTATGTACCGGTCAGACTCACGTTGTAATTGAAATCTCCGACACGGTTACGGTGGCTCAACGTAATCTCAAAACCCTTATGAGCTTGTTTATTGCTGTTTTCATACTTCGGATAATAACCGCCGAAAGAGCTGGGATAGGTGGCAGTCACACCACTCAGAATATCATAGATGTATTTATAGAATACATCGAACTCAACACCAAGTCTGCCACCCCACATGGACAGGTCGAATCCTCCGTTATATTGCAGATTCTTCGCCCATGTCAGATTCTCATTCGCCAAACTCGAAGTAAGCATTCCGTCGACACCGACGCCTCCGAGGACAACGGCCGGAGTATCCAGAAAGCCTAATGTATTCAAATACGAATAAGCGCTGATACCCGTCGTACCCGTAAGACCGATACTTGCACGCAACTTCAAGTTGTCGATCGCTTTGGAATCGAACCAAGGCTCATTAGATATTCTCCAACCGACCGATGCGGCAGGGAAAGGAGACCAGCGTTTTCCATCAACCATACCGCCGAACAGATAACTGCCATCATACCGGCACGACAATTCGACAAGATACTTATTGGCATAATCGTAATTGACACGGGCCGCGAAACCGGCTTTGCGCGCAACGGAGCTCATACCGTTGATCGACATCTTGTCGGGAATGCTGGCGTATTTGAGTTCGGCAAGTTCCTTGATCGAAAATCCTTCTCCGTAAGCGCTGAAATTATTGCCGTCGTTAGAGTAGGTCTCCATCAGCAGGATTGCAGAAACATTATGCTTCCCGAAGGTGTTGGCATAATTAAGCGAAGCGTTAGTCGTAATCTGCGTGTTGCGCGTAAGCCCCTCCGTCAGCGAATTTTCGGATTTTTTACGCGAATCCCAGTTTTCGGCATAGGAAATATTGCCGTCAAGAGTCGTGGGAAGCGTTGCAACCATCGTACGGAAAGGCGTGGAATAAATCTTGGAATAGGTCTGCGAATAGTCATAGGCCACCATGAATTTCGCAGACAAACCCTTCAGGAAAGGAAAATCATACTTAAGCGAAACATTCGACTGAAAATAGAACGTATTGCTTTTTGCATAACCCGACTCCTCGGAAGAAGCGAGCGGACTTACGGTAGCGCTCGAAGTATTGGTCGAAACAGGCAGCCCGTTATAATTTTCGGGCACGTAAGGATGCGCACGCATAGCCTGCTGCGCGATATTGTTCCAATCGGCGGGATCGCCCGAAAATCCGGGACGATTGCTGCGCTGCACACGACCGGCCAGATCCACGGCCATCGTCCAGTTCTTGGCGATCTTGGCTTCGATATTCGAACGGATATTAATACGGTCGAACGAGAAATTCTTCACATTGCCCTCCTGATCGAAGTAACCGATCGAAGTAAAGTACTTGATTCGCTCGTTGCCGCCCGTCACATTGAGGTTGTGCGACTGGTTGTACCCCGTACCGAAAGTCTTTTCATACCAGTTCGTATTGCCCCAGCCGTCGCTCGGATCGCCGTTGAGCATCATGTCGATCTGGCGCTGCGTGAAAATCGGCGTGTCTCCGTCCATTTCACGGGCTTTGTTATACCAATAGGCATACCCCGGACCGTCGAGCATTTCGAGCATTACGGCATTCTGGCTCAAACCGAAAGTGCCGGTGTAGGAGATCTTGGCCGGAGCGGCCTTGCCCCTTTTGGTCGTCACGATAATGACAGCCGAGGCATCCATACCGTAAATCGCAGCCGACGATGCGTCCTTGAGCACCGAAACGCTTTCAATATCATTGGGATCAATCTGGCTGAAATCGCGGGCTACACCGTCCACAATGTACTTTGCGCCGCTGCCTCGCACCAAAATGCTGGCGCCGTCGCTGCCGGGCTGTCCCGACTGCTGCAAGGCCACCACGCCGGCGACACGCCCGCCCAGCATATTCGTCACATTTCCCATCGGCGCCTTGAGCAGTTCCTTGCCGTCGATTTGCGAAACGGCGCCCGTAATGCTCGCGCGTTTCATCGTACCGTAACCGACGACAACGACTTCATCGACTCTGGCAGAGTCTTCCTTGAGAGAAACATCAATGGAGGTAATTCCCCCCCCCACGGTTTTTCGCTCGGACACCATACCTAAATACTGGAACTCCAATGTGTTGCCAGGTTTAGCAGCGATGGAATACTGACCCTGGAGGTTGGTAATGGCACCCGTATTGGTACCTACGACGATAACAGTTACGCCCATCAGAGGGTGCCCGCTCTCATCCGTAACCGTTCCCGTCACCCGCGTCTGGGCGGAAGCCGCACCGACAACAAGCAATGACATCAGAAGCGCCATGCACTTCCTTGTCAGGGAATTCTTGAAAATAGAGAAGAACTCTTTCATAGAATTACATTTAAGGTTAAGTTTTTAGTTGTTTTATATTGGTTGCAGATCAGTTGCTTCCTTCGGCGATTCCGGCCGCCAGCTCCGACCACCAGCCGCGGTTGATGATATGGACGATATCGAAGATCATCAGTCCGTCGGTGTCGCGGAGCGCCTGCGCCACAGCGCGGGTGAATTGCGCTGCGTCGCCCTCGTACTGCTCGACGTAGATCGAGCCTGTCACGGGAACCACGCCGCAGGTGATTTTCTTCGCCCATTCGGCGCCGCCCTCGATGCAGTACCAGTAATTCTGTTCGTCGGACATTCCCGCTTCGGTACGCTGCCCCACGGCTCCGTTGGCCTTGTCGACTTCGGCTTTGGTAACCAGCGTATAGTAAAGTCCGGTCATATAGATGTCGAGCAGGTCGGCATAACCCGTATTCTTGTATTCGGGCGTCGCCCAATCGAAATAGCGGGCGGGATCGAACTGCTCGCTGGCCCAGTTGACGCCCACGTAATAATAGGTCGGGTACCATGCGCCCGTATAGTCGCCGATCAGCAGCCGGGGATTGATCTCCTTGAGCTGCCTGTGGGCTTCGGTCACGAAATCCTTGATAACCGATGCGCGCCATTCGATCCACTTGCGGAACAGCGGGCCTTGCGACCAGCTCCACTTGCCGTCGGCATCCTGCGTCCAGCGGAGTATATCACCGGGATAATCGGCGACTTTCGTTCCGGCGTAAGCTTCGAAAAGCTCCTTCGACAGCGGACTGAAATCGGAGGTGATATTGTCGAAACGCACCCGGTCGAAGACGATGCCGTCCACATCGGGATACTTCCCGGCGAACTCCTTCAGAATCGCCAGCTCGTACTCCTGCACTTCGGGATTCGCCGGGTTGAGCATGCCGTTGTAGTTGCTCTTTATTTCGCTGATGGGCACGATTTTACCTTCGGTGTACACCTGCGACTGCCAGTCGGCATGATCGCCGTAGATGATTCCCCGGTCGAAATAGTTGTGACCGCCGGCAAACACGTTGAGCGACCCGTGCACGCGCATGCCCAGCTTGTGCCCCTCCTCGATGAAATAACCCAGCAGATCGTAGTTTTCAGGACGGGTCACACCCTCCCATTCGCCCATGTAAGGCGCTATATCGCTCTTGTAGAGCGTTTCGCCCATGATCGACTTCACGTCGACCACGACATCGGTAAAGCCCATGTCGTGGATTTTGGACACATAGTAACGAATCGAATCGGGATGACTTAAAGTCGCATAATTGGCTTCGCAGTCAAACCACATGTAAAGCGGTTTCGACGGCTGTTTTTCCTGCGCGCAGGAGACGGCAGCAAAGGCTGCCAGCCAGATGAGGAGAAGTTTCTTCATATGATTCTTTATGGATTAGTTCACTTCGGAGATGACGACCGCCGTCGAAATTTTGCGCTCGACGATCACCTCGGCGCTGCCCGTGTCGCTGGGACGGTTGAGCACCTTGCCGTCGCTGCCGACCATGGTCGAAGATCCGCCGCCGTCGAGATTGACCGCATCGACCGCTCCCAGTGCGATCAGCTTGTCGGCCAGCTCCGCCAGCGTAAATCCGGCGCTGCCCCGCATATTGCGCCCGTCGCACACGAGCAGGATCAGTTTGCCGTCCGCTGTGGCGCCGATCGCCGTACGCGGCTGACGCGAAGTCCCGGCGATGCCGCCGCCGTCGAACACCTCTTTCCAATAGTTCTCCACGGCGACGTTCTTCCCCTCCCGGACCAGCATCGGACCGCCTCCGACCGCCTCCTGCGGAGTCCAGAGCGCCGCGCCGGGCGTCTTCGAAGTCGGCGGCGCGGACATATACGTATTCGTACGTTCGTCGTTGTCGAGCGCGGACGGGAAGGCATAAGGCTTGTTGCCGTCGTCGAGCACGCAGTAAATCCAGTGCGTCTCGAACCCTCCGGACGCCATCTGCCCGAACGAAGAACGCACGGGATAAACCGTCTGGTTGTTGCGTGTCACCGTCTGATTCTCGATCGACTTGACGGCACCGCCGGTAACAAGCAGGCTCAACGAATTTCCGGCCCACCAATACCCGGCATTGGTCGTCACACAGGCCGTTCCCCGGTTGGCCGAAGCGAATTCGGCATGAATGCGCGACGGAGTTTTCTGTTGAGGCAGATGCACGGCGTTGAAGCGCAGTTTGGGATTGGCTTTCAGATCGGCCACGGCCACGAATCCGAGGCATTGTTTTCCGCCGCCCAGATCGTCCGCAAACTCGGTTACGGTCAGTCCGGCAGGATAATCGCCCGGTTGAGGGTCGGGATCAGGATCGGGTCCGTCGGGAAATTCATAGTCGGGCGTTTTCGAATCGCTGCCGCACATACAGCACACGGCGCAGACGCAGACAGCAAGCAGAGCGAAGCCAAGAATTTTCAGTTTCATATTTCAGTCAGCATTGAGTTTTGGTTCGGACACCTTTTCTTCGTACATTTTAAAAATTAAGAATTTCGGGCAGGTCGCTTTTGTACGATTTGATTTCACCTTTTCAAAACAAAAATAGAAAGGATTCTTCCAATGTGCCTGATAATCCGAAGAGCAAAACCATTTAAAAAAGACACTTTTTTTATTCGTCAAAATACATCAGCCGAAATATCAAATACAATACATTAAAACACAATGTATTAAATCCGATTATCATTCCACATATTTACAAAGTAAACTTTTTAAATAAAGCGATTATTTATACAACCTATTTTTTATTTCTTTTCGATTTACTATTTTTGTCAGGCACACTAAATAATGGCAAGGACAATGTTACCTCCTTTTACATCCGCATCCCACGACGGCGATCTGGGTTGTTTTGTACGAAACATCATTCTGAACTCCATTTTTCAGAAAGGGCAATTCATCATTCCCGACATCGCCAGCCAAACCGGCTTCAGCGTCACGACAATAGCCAAGTATGTCTCCGAACTCTATGCGGAGGATATTTTGGAAAAGGGAGACTGTTTGAAGACCAATAAACGGGGACGAAATCCCGTCCTTTATCGGGTGAAATCCGGAACCTACTATTTTTTGGGTGTCGACCTCAAGCCTTTCGAGTTGATAATCGGGCTTATGAACCTTACGGGGGATATGGTTTGCATAGAGCGCATCACAGATTTTCGCTTCGAAAATACACATAATAAACTGGATGAAATATGTACGCATATTTCGCAGTTCATGCTAAAGTTTCAAAGTCAGAACGCCGGCAAAATAGCGGGCGTCAATTTCAATATTGGAGGGCGGGTCAATTCGCATTTAGGAACGAGCGCCACGATTTTCAATTTCGAGGAGACACGCGAAGTGCCGCTGACTCTTTTGCTCAACGAACGTTTGGGCATTCCGGTTTTCATCGAGAACGACACCAAAGCGATGGCTTACGGCGAGTATGTATCCGAAAACAATGCCTCGCAGGAGAATGTGATTTATGTCAATATCGGATGGGGACTGGGACTCTGCATTATCATAAATGGAGAAATATATTATGGAAAGGACGGCTATTCGGGAGAATTCGGACATATCCACATGTATGAAAACAACGTGATGTGTCATTGCGGAAAAAAAGGATGCATTGAAACGGAAATCTCGGGAAGCGCCGTTTGCCGTAAACTCGTAGAAAGAATCTACAATCACGAGGCGTCGGTTCTTTCTAAAAAGGTGTGGAACGGAAACATGATTACGATAGAGGACATTATTGAAGCTGCGAAACTGGAAGACCCGCTTTGCATTGAGTTGGTGACGCAGGCCGGGGGTGAGCTTGGGCATCAGTTGGCCGGATTGATCAACCTTTTGAATCCCGATCGTATCATCATTGGCGGCAGAATGTCAGAAATTGCTCCTTACTACTTTTTACAGCCTGTGAAGCTTGCCGTGCATAAATATTCGCTTCGGCTGATGACCCAACAACTGTCCATCGTTCCTTCGCGGTTAGGGGGCGATGCCGGAGTTATAGGAGCCTGTCTGATCGCACGAAAAAAGATGATATGGAACAAATTGTCGATATGCAAGAGATGAAAATAGTAAATGCCGGGAGCATCAAACAAACAGCCCCGCATTCGTGTCATATTTATTTTCGTCTCGAAAGAAACAGCACGGCGATTCCATCGCCCCGGTTAAATTCTCCGTCAGCGAAACGTTTCGCGAAATGCGGATTCAAGGAAAGCGGCAGGACGCCTGCGTCGCAGGCAGCAATCCTCGCAGGTGGGGCAAGCGAGGCAATAGCGGCAGGATAACGCTCCGGGCCTGCAAGAGGCGAAACGGGTTCCGAAAAAGAACCGGAGGAGGGGGGGGGGTAATTAGAAGCCCGGCCATACCGGTCCGGGTTTTGTAGGGAAAGAGAAGCGCAGGAAAGAGTAAATATCTTGTTTACAGGTGTTTAATTCTCTGTTCTGCATCTGTTCCGAGCAATAAAAAAGCAGAATCGGGCAGGTTTAACGGTGAGTTTCGTTACTTATCCGTTACCTGCCCGAAATGCTTTGATTTGCATTTAAGGCAGTATTTTTCAGCGTGTTGCATCGAATTTCTGCATAACAAACAACTTGACTTAACGTTTAACAAGCCACAAAGTTCAGGTTATTATGCAACGCAGTACTTTCAAAGTCCTTTTCTACGTGAAAAGGCAGTCCGAAAATCGAGTCAGGTTCCCGTCATGGGCCGCATTACGATCAACGGTACGATGTCGCAGTTCAGTTGCAAACTCACCGTTCGTTCTTCTCTTTGGAATGCCAAGGCGAACAAAGCCTCCGGCAAAAGCCTCGAATCGCAGTGCGTCAACGAGAAACTGGAAAATATCAAGACCAATATCCACAAGTAGTATCAACGCCTCTGCAACCGTATGTTACGGCCGAAAAGGTATGCAATTTCGGGTAAAACTTTTTCCCGTCGCCGAAATGATCTACGACCGTTATAAAGACCTGCATCTGGAAGGTAATAAGGTCTTCCCGATCAAACGCTACTACAAGACGATGAACATGTCCTTACGACATGTTGCCAAACATGCGGCACACCTTCGCCACGACGGTTACGCTTGCGCAGGGCGTACCTCTGGAAACCGTCAGCAAGATGCTGGGACATAAAC
>OLSQ01001227.1_pt1 | contig 21940 bp, 20 predicted proteins | sample 1672561 | NCBI WGS metagenome assembly OLSQ01 (sample SAMEA3136699, study PRJEB25190) | human gut metagenome | biome: human gut; feature: human-associated habitat; material: faeces | place: Austria | collected 2013 | reverse complement strand
CGGATATGCTGATAAGCCGGGGGTGCAGCTCCACGACAAAGCCGCGGAAGCTGAACGAGCGGCTGCCGTCGGGATGCGTCGTGACGGGGCGGCCTTTAGCGGCGGCCAGTGCTGCCGCGGCCGGCATCTCCGATTCGGGAAACCACAGGTCGATGTCGCCGCACTCGCGCAGTCCGGGCGCCGGATAGAAGCGCGCCACGGAAAGCCCTTTCTGCACCACGGGGTGAAGTCCGGCCCGGCGGAATGCATCCACAAGCTCGCGCACGGCACATGCCATGCGGCGACCGGCGTCTTCGATGGCCTCGACTCGGGCCACCCAGCGCGGAAGCACTGGGCCGGCAGGCAGGAGGCTGTCGGGCAGAACGCAGTAGGCGCTGTAGCACAGGCCGCAGACGGTCTGCCGCCGCGCGAGAGTGTAGATCGTCTCCCAGTCGCCGGCCGTGAGTCCGCGGAACAGCGCAGGATCCGGCGCGGACCCCATGGCGCCGCAGCGGACGAGCTCGAGGAATGCCTTATGGGCAGGTATGTCGCAGGAGAGATCCATCTTGTACAGGTCAACCTGAGGGTGAAGGCATCAACGCATGAGACCCGACTCCTGCCAGCACTGCAGGATACGGTCCACATCGGCGAGGGCTACGGCGTAATCGACATCGTATTCCTCGCAGAGCAGGCGGGCCAGTACGACGGGGTCGGTGCCGTGGGCGACGGCCGCGTTCCACAGGAAAGCGGCTGTGCCGTTGAAGGTATGGACGGCCGTGGTGTTCATATCCTCACCGGAAATGACGACGAGCATATAGCGGTCGCCTACACGGCGCAGTTTAAGATCGGAACGGATTTCCATGCCTTTCAGAATTTTTTGCCGCCGAGAATCGACACGGTCGTGTCGTAAATGATCTTTATATCGCGGCGGAAGGAATAGCCGCGGAGATAGTCGAGATCCATCTCGGCGCGCCGGATCATCTGCTCGATGGTCTCGGTGTAGCCGTTGTAGAGAGTAGCCTCGGAAAAAAGTCCCGGACGCACACCCGACAGCATGAGATATTCGGGATAGCGCTCGATGATACGCTCGGTGAAGAACGGTCGCTCGGGGCGCGGGCCGACGATGCTCATGTCGCCGCGCAGGACGTTCCACAGCTGCGGAAACTCGTCGAGATGATGGTTGCGGAGGAATGCGCCGATACGTGTCAGCCGCGAGTCGTGCTCCTCGCACAGGCGCGGGATGCCGTCGCTCTCCGAGTCGACACGCATGGAGCGGAACTTGTAGATCGTGAACACCCGTCCGCGACGGCCGACCCTCTTCTGTGAGAAAATCGGGCTGTGGAAGTCGTTGAGCCATATCAGCAGGGCAATCATCACGATGACGGGGCTGAAAAGCACGCACGCACCTACGGCTGCAAAAACGTCGAAGGCGCGCTTGACAGCGGTCTGCACCGGTGTAAGCCGGTAAGCGGCGCGGTCGGCACGCCACTGTCGCCTGAGCTGCCAGTCTTTCAGCCCCTCGGGACGGTCCTGGACCGGATTCTCGACCGTCTCGGGGTAAGCGGATAATGTTTCTATTTCATATTCCATAAGTCTTTTCCAGTTGCAAAATGATTGATAAGCGGTTCTAACACTAAGATTTTTAAGTTAAGAAAAATACATATAATTAATTCTGAGGATACGTGCGCGAAGAATCACGGAGCGGAGAGTATTCCGCGATAGATGTCGGTCATACGGTCTATAAAGGCTTCGGCCGTGAAATGATCCTCCCAGCGGCGACGGGCACCGGCTGCAAAAGCAGCGCGGCGGTCAGGATCGCCGGCAATGTCGACGATGGCGCGGGCGATGGCGGCAGGATCGGCCACGGGTACATTAAGACCCGAGACGCCGTGCTCGTTGACCCACGCGGTGCCCGAACCGGGAATCTCGGTGGCGATCACGGGGACACCGGCCGACATGGCCTCGATGAGGACGATGCCGTAGGCCTCGGTTTTCTCGACCGACGGCAGGCAGAAGACGTCGGCGATGCCCAGAAGCGCGTCGCGCTCGCTGTCGGTGATGCGGCCCGGCATGATGACGCGCGACCCGAGTCCGAGGCTGGCGGCCATGCGGCGCAGCGGCTCGTAGAGGGGGCCTGAGCCGGCTATCACCACCACATAGTCGTCGGGGAGTTCGGACGCGGCAAGAATAAGGTTGTCGAAGCCCTTGTAGGAAATCATGCGGCCCATGGAGAAAACGACTTTGCGGCCTTCAAGGGCCGAGCCGAGTCCGGTGTCGCCACCCGGATCAGGAACGACCGGCTCCACTCCTATAGGCACCACACGGAGCCGTGCTCCCGCCGATGCCAGCTCGCGGGAGCCGGCGGCATAGTTGGGCGACGTGCAGATGACTGTGTCGGCGCGGCGGAGCAGCCATCGCTGCAGGGGCCGGTAGAACTTAAGCAGCAGACGCTGGCGCAGGATATCCGAATGCCAGTGGAGCACTACCTTGCCGCGGTAGCCGCTCACGTACAGAGCCAGGGCGGCCATCGGGTCGGGATGGTGGATGTGGACAATGTCGTAGCGGGCGGCGATGCGGCGCAGGCGCACGGCCATCGCCGGAGATATCATGGTGCTGCTTGCCTTCAGAAGCGAGCGGGTGGCCATGACGGAGCCGCAGTCGTTGAGCGTGATGTGCAGAGCAGCCCCCCGGGATGCGGCGCAGAGCATGTCGCATCCGATGCCACGCTGCGAAAGGCCCAGCGTAAGATCATACATCACCTTTTCGACGCCGCCTCTGACGGGCCAGAATTTACCGATCTGGAGTATTTTCATATCAATGGCCGGACCTGTTACAGACCGGTTAGTTTTTTAACAGGGAATCGTAGAGCTTCAGATAATCATTGTAGCGGTCCTCCTTGCGGAAGTTGGCCAGGGCATAGTCACGGCAAGGAGCTGCGAAAGCGTCTCGGCCCAAGGCTTCTATCTCGCGGACGGCACCGAGCAGACTGGCTACGTCGCCCCGCTCCACGACGCGGCCGGTGGCGGGAGTGACAGACTCAATGCTGCCGCCGGTGCGGTAAGTCACTACCGGTGTGCCACAGGCTATCGCCTCGAGATTGACAGTGGGATAGTTGTCCTGGTAGGTGGGATTGACGAATGCCGTCGCCGACGAGTACAGGCGGGCAAGCATGTCGATGTTCTCGGTGCGCCGGATCCACTTTACCGAAGGCGGCAGGCGCCGGGCGGTCTTCGCGTCGATGCCTACAAGGACTATGGTCTCGTCGGCACGAAGCATCCCGGCGAGGCGGATGAAATCGTCGAGTCCTTTCTCGACACTCCACACACTGGCCAGGCCGAGTATGATCTTAGAGCCGGGAGCGATGCCGAGGCGTTCGCGGACACCGGCGTCGGCACAGGGCCGGAACACGTCGGTGTCAATGCCGTTGCGGATCACCTGAAAGGGATAGCCGCTAAGGAACGAGCGCGACATCTCCCCGCGCATCCATTCGGACACCGGCACTATGACCATGCGCTCGGGCGGCACGGAAGTGAATGAGCGGCGCTTGTCGGCGAAGTTGCGGCGCGAGCGGTCGACGATGATGCTGCGGGGGAACTCGCCGCGCTGAGGGCAGCTGCCACAGCCGCTCTGCCAGCGGTCGCAGCCTGCGGCAGTGTAGTAGTAGCAGTGGCCGGTGTAGAGCCAGCAGTCGTGGACGGTCCAGATGACTTTCGCCCGGCTGTCGCGCAGGTAATCGAAGAATACCGGATAGTTGAGGAAATATCCGTGGATATTGTGAATATGGATGATATCGGGATCTATGGCGCGTAGCTGATCCACAAACCGCCGGGTGGCGGCAGCCGATCCGAGGCCGTGGCGGTCGAAAGCGCGCGTGACAAGGCCGTGCATGGCTGTGCTCAACCGATTGCCCACCGGAATGGTTCCGGTGGTACAGGAGCGGATGCCGTCGCGGCCACGGCCGTACGCGCACCAGTTGCGCCAGCCGGCGCCCTCGGCCAGCGCACCTATTTCCTGCATGATGCGTCCGGTCGACGTGCTCGTGCGCAACACCGGGTTAACCTGTACTATGCGCCCTTTCTCAGTCATTTTTTAGGTAAGAGGTAAGAGGTGAGAGGTGAGAGGTGAGAGGGAAAAGAAATTATATTTTTGAGAGAAGAGCTTTTCTAAAACCGCTTAACATTCGAGCTAATTCCTCAAATTTAGGACGTAAATCTGTAATTGCAGTTCCTGAGATATATTTCAGCTCTACAGCTAATTGAAGTTGGCAAAAAGATTCCATTAAAGAACCATATGCAATTTCAATAAAGCGAATGCGTTCCTTCGCCGATGGTCTACCGCTTCCTTCCGCAATATTAGAGGGGACAGATATGATTGACCGTCTCAGTTGGTCGCATAGTGAATATTTCTCTGCATTAGGAAATTGGTTAAGCAAATTATAAACATCCTTTACAAGATCCTTCGACTTTTTCCAGACGTCAAGTTTTTCAAAAGTAAATTCCATGCAGATTAATGGTAAAAGAGGTAGGAGGTGAGAAAGGTTGAGAACGAAACGAAGAGAGCCAAGAGAATGAGGAGAGGTGGCATGCCATATACTCCTTACCTCTTACCCCTTACCCCTTACCTTTCATGACAACAGGTGAGAGAACAGCGCCAACCACTGCCCCATGACACGGTCCTCGGAGTAGCGGGCGGTGACAGCAGTGGCAGCCTCGCCCATGCGACGGCGAAGATCGTCGTCGGCCATCAGACGCAGCAATGCGTCGGCAAAGGCCCGGATGTCGCCGTTGCGGACAATAAATCCGTCGGCCCCGTCGGATATTATATCGGACGGCCCGCACTTGCAGTCAAAGGACACCGCCGGGACACCGCACGACATTGCCTCGGCCAATACCATTCCGAAGCCTTCGTAGTTGGAAGTCATGGCTATGACGGAGCTTCGGGCATACTCGCACTCGATATTGGCGACAGGGACATTGATTTTTGCTGAATCCCGGAGACCTTTTTCAGCAATCATGGCGTCGAGCATCTCTCGCCATTCGCCCTGCCCGAAGATATCGAGGCACCAGCCTGCGGAAGCGGGATTTCGCTTCACCAGTTCCCAGGCACTGATAAGGCGGTCGAATCCTTTCTGATAATCAAGCCGCCCGACAGCGATGACGCGCCGTGACATGCAGTCGCTCTTCAGCGACATGGGCAGCGCGGCGTTGGGTATGACTGTTATGCCCGGAATGTCGCCCCAGTATTTTTTATCCTCGTCCGTCAAGACTACGAAGCTGTCGAAACGACGGGCGATCTTCACGTCCTGACGGCTGCGCCAGCGGTCGATCAGCCCCGTAAGGCCGCGTCGGCCGTACTGAAGACGAAAATAACGGTTGAAGTGCAGTTCAAGTATCTTCTTGCTGCCGTCGGGAATATCGGGAATGAACGATGACTCCGACGGATAAAGCGACACTGTGATGTCCGGCCGCTCGGCCATAAGCAGGTCGGTGAGACGCCGGCGGTGAAGGCGGCGCTTGCGCAGATAGGAGGGGATTCTTTCCCGAAGTGATTTATTGTTGTCGAGCGAATAATTGATGCCGAGATCCATCAGCCTGACGCCGTCGGGGAAGCGGTAGAACGGAGGCCGTCCCTGCTGGTCGGTAGTGACCACGGACACATCATGACCGGCGGCCGCGAGCCACGCGACCTTGTTGAACAGCACGCGCTCCATTCCGCCGGGGTTGTACAGCGAGCAATGACAGTAGACAATCTTCATCAGAGAAGCTTTTTATACATGCGGTAGGCCTTCATGTAATACCTGTCCCTAAGACACATCCTTATGAGCCACAGACGGCTTTTAAACCGGCGCTTCATCCACGGCTTCGTACGGCCGATGAAATGTATGACATACAACGGGCGCTGTGAATCAGGCGACAGAGAGTAGCCAAGCGCTCCGACATAATACTTCAGACAGTCGGCAAATATATTGTAGGCCTCATCGAGGTGCAACTCCGTGTCACGGTCCCAGTCCGGAAGATATGCCTGGAGAATGTCCTGGTCGCCTATAAAGTCCGACCTTCCGGTGCGCGCCGATGTGATTTCATTGGCGAGGCGGCAAAGATCCCCGGCTATCGTAGTGTCGGGTTTTATCACCATAAGTCCGGAATTGGGACCGGTGTAGTGCTCATGTCCCGGGACTGACTTGCCGGCACACACCGACGTGAAATTCCTCTTCTCAAAGAGATGATCCAGGTTCTTAAGTATGAGCATGTCGGAATCAAGATACACCAGAGTCTCATACCGATCCAGTTCCCATATCTTCAGTTTATCAAATGTATGGTCCCAATATGCGAAATGACCTTCGGACGAAAGAGTGTTTTCAAGCGCCGTGCTGCCGAATCGCACACACTCGATACCGTTCTGTGTCAGAAAATCTTCGCAGCTGTCGGGGACGCCCACCGAAAGCGCGCATATAAGCGGGTAACGGGCATTTGTCTTTTCCAAAGCACGTTTCAAACCCATGACGCCTTTCAGATAGCGATCGTTGGACAGCAGCGTAACATATGCCCGCATAATACTAAATCTTAGAATGTTTAAAATTTCCGGTCATGAACGGAACCCACCGGTTGACCGCCAGCGACGCCATGGCAAGGACAGGCAGCACACATACAAGAACCGGTATCCATGCCTGTCCATGAGCCGCCGGCAGAATAGCGCCGAATTTAGTGAAAGCCGCATCAAAAACACTGATCGCCTTTGACTGCAGACCATAAAAAACCAAAGTATTGGCACCGATAAACATCAGAGCCTGTTTCAGAAAAGCCGACCCCGATCTACCGATTGCCACAGACACGGCGACGACACTCCACAGCCCCGTGACGGCCGACACAGCGAAGAGCAAGGCATTGCCGAACTGAAGCAGATGGACATCGACCGGCCAGTTCCTGACTGCCAGTACCGATGCACAATACAGCGCTACGGGAATGAGGACGGAAACAGAGGAGCCTCCCGATCTCTGTTCAAAAGAGGATAGCTGTCCGGACATCTTCAGGACATGTCCCACAGCAAGGAAAGGTAAAAACAGCAGTGCGTTGACAACATGCCAGGGCAGAGACATATCCACCGATGACATCCACAGGATACCTGCACCGCATCCCAGTAAAGCCGCTGCAATCTTCTGCCACGTTCCTTTCACGAACCTCGCTACAGGATAATACATGATTTCCATTACAAACAGGCATGCGACAAACCACATGTCGTCCCATTGGCCGGGAATCTGAAAAAAGATTCCTTTAATCCGATCAACCACATCGAGCTCCTTGAACGGTATGGACAACAGAATATTAAGTACGCCAAACGCAAAGACGGGAACAACCAGGCGCAAGAACTTCGCTCTCATAAAGTGCCGGAAACTCTCTTTCGGACTGAAGGTCACTCCGGCCACAAAGAAGAAGCCGACAAGCTCGAACGGATATGTCAGGCGCGCCGCCAATACCGATTCCCCGGGAATATGGTTCATGATTATCACAGTCATGCATATTCCTTTGAGAATATCTATCCATGCGATCCGCTCAAGTGGTTTCATAAATCGAACGCTTGTCCAGGAATCCCAAGCACAGAAATATGGCAAAAACAGAGAATATATCGGTGGAGACCTTGAACCACACGATGAACTGCAACACAAGAAGCGCCACCATCATACACCACAGGCGTGGAAAAAACGATATGCAGGCTTTTGTCACATATATAAAGAACATTGTGAAAATAGCCAGTCCGATGAGACCGAAATAGAATATGAATCTCAGGTAACCGATATCGGTGTTCATGTAATAGCCCTTATAAGTCGGCCCAACGTACCAGGGATCCTGGGTCGTATCAATAAAGAAGCCGTCGCCGAGACACCACGTCTTAAGATTGTCGGGAAACACGACCATGCTCTCAAGCACATTGTTGGAGTGCACCTCCCATTTGCCGTTTTCCACAAGGTTGAAAAAACCTTCGAACCCGAAGCGCAGTTCTTCCCTGAAATTATAATTCACATTGTAGAAATATGCCACCACAGGTATAGCGACAACCAAGGCCGAGACAAGGTATACGGCCGCCGTTTTTTTCCGCGTGCCTTCACGCATATGGCCGAACATCATAACATACACTACATAGGCAATACCCATGAGCGCACCGACGGTAGTGGTGCGGGAAATCATGTTTCCCACTACTACAACCAGGGCAATACCTGTCAGATAGAGGATTTTGCCGGTCACGCCGAAGTCTTCATCGCCCAGCAGATCGGGTAATATGAACAGGGCAATGACGAGGACGGCGGAAAAACGGATTCCGGCCGGATCAAAGGCACATGAAATTCCGCAAAGTCGATCCTCGGCATATTCCAGCGTGCCTTTCTGATCGACCACCAGATCACACACTAAATTCTCAAAGTACGGATAATTGTCAATCATCAGGGCACTTATGCATTGCAGCGCGCATACACCCAGAAGATAACAGGCGAGAATCCTTACCGTCAGACCTCCATGCAGATAATTCAGATAACTCACCAGTGTGAATGCTCCGCCAAGCCATACAAGCATCGTGATGATGTATGTGGCATAGGTATAGTCGGACGTGTTGTTGACGACGATCGAGAAATAATTGACAAGCGATAGCCCCAGCGCATAACAACACAGCACCATGAACACTCGGGAGCCCTTGTCCGTAACCAGATCACGCCCCCGCAACAGTACTATTGCTATGGCGACGACCGCCATATAGATCTTGGAGTTGCCGATCGGAAAAAATGTGAAGGACAACGGAAACAGAAAGAAATCAGTCAGAAGTATGCCGATTACTATTCCGGTCAATTTCAGAAGGATGTCCTTGCTGTTACCTTCCATATACAATCCTGTTCAAGATGAAACTATAGAGGCGCACCAGAGGCCATAGATTCTTTGCCGCGCACCATTGCACCGTGCGGGTCCGCAGCGACACATCTTTATTCTTCAGTATGTACCGGTTGGCCTCGGGATACCACTCCTTCCACAACCGCCTGTATTTGCGGTCATTCATCAGAAGAAACGGAAACTTCACATCGAGCTTGAAAAATGCCAGCTGCCGGCTGTAAAGCTGACCGAACGCCTCGGTCAGATACCTTGCGACACGGTCGACATTTCGCTGAAGCTGAATCAGATGCCGATCCGAGTACGTGTTGCTGAATGCGGCGGCATTCGTCTTCACATAATGATAAAGCGGTCTGCCGACATGCGCCGTGCGGGTTGCGCGGGAGCATAACAACATCATTGTCATGTCTTCGCCCATACCGTCGTCCGGCGGAAACGTCAGATTATTATCTGAATAAATGCTGCGGCGGACAAGTTTATTCCACACGTTGAACTTCATCGCTCCCCCGAGCATCAGTCTCACCGCATGCTCAGGCGAATCGGGGGCCGGTTCCGACATGCGGCGTTCACGTGCGGCCAATGTCAGGTACCAGTCGCACCATACAAAATCGGCATTCCGCTCCTTTGCGGCCCCGTACATCGACTCAAGAAGATCGGGCTCGACATAGTCATCGCTGTCGCAGTGATATATAAACTCACCTCGGGCCTCGGCAAGCCCCGTGTTGCGTGCCTGCGGCAGACCACGGTTCTCGGAATGCGTGATGATGCGCACCTGTCCGCGGCGGTCAGGAAATTCATCCAGAACTTCGCGGACAATAGTCATGGACCTGTCGGGGGTGGCATCGTCCACGAATATGAACTCAACGCCTTCCTTGAGTGTCTGGGAAAAAAGGGATCTCGCACATCGCCCTATGTATTTCTCGACACCGTAGACCGGAATTACTACCGACACAGCCGTTTTCATCTATACCTCAACCGATTGTAGATATCAACAATAAGCAGATTATACACTGCCACCGGCAGGAAAAGATTCCTTTTCGCACACTTTTCAAGAAACGACACGCGGCCGGACGTCTGATTATTGAGACCTATGTATTCGTTGGCGTCGCTGAAAAGCCTTTTCCAGGCGCGGAAAAGACGCGGACGGCAACCCGACAACAGCAAGGCCGACTTCATGCCAAGCTTCATGAAAGCCATTTCACGGACATATTTATCCGGAAATTTATTTTCTATGAATCCGCACACCCGGTTCACATTATATTCCAGCGAACGGATATGACTGTCGGCGTAGGCCGACGTTATAGTGCCCGTGTCGTATTTGACATAGTTGTACAGGTAACCTTCGGTCTTCCCTACACGGCCGGCGCATGCAAGCACCATCATCATGGTCATGTCCTCGCCCATCGAATGTCCTTCCGGAAACTCTATGCCGTTTTCCGTGAAAAGGTCCCGCCTTGTAAGTTTGTTCCATACATTGTAGTGCAGCGGACCCACAAGCGTATGGAGCAGCGCCTCGGCACCGGTGGAATAATCGGGCTCGGACACTCTTATCCTATTATTGCCCTTGACGGTATTCCAGTCGCACCAGGCCACATCCAGATTGTCTTTGCGGCATCGTTCGTAGAGCCGTTTAACCATAGTCGGATCAAGGAAGTCATCACTGTCAACGTGCATTATATATCTGCCCGTGGCGGCTTTCATGCCAGTGTTTCTGGCGGCGGGCAGCCCGCGGTTGGTCTCGTGACGCAAGATCTTCACACGCTCTTTAAGCCGGCTGTATCTGCCGTCAAGTACCTCGCCGACAATTTCCATTGACCTGTCCTTTGTGGCATCATCCACAAAGATGAATTCAATGCTGTCGGCAAGCGACTGGGAAAAAAGACTGTCGGCAAACCGTCCTATACGGTCCTCGACGCCGTAGACCGGGATTACGACGCTTACTTCCGGATTACCCATTGAGCGCATTATAAAGTCTTGATATCAGGTACGCGAGCGTCATGTTATACAGTAACACAAGGCTCAATATCTTTTTTTTACGGCTCGATGGCCGCAACAGTTCTTTGCGCTTCCGGATTTCCACCACTTCCGACCGGAACGCCGCAAAGTCACTCTTGTGCGTCAGTGTGTCGAAAAATATATCTGTGGCATATCCGCTCAGAAAGTTGTCCAGGACAGGGAACCCGAAGCCGGTCTTTTTTCTGAGCGCCTTGATATTACAGCCGATAGATTCGGCAAGCCGGACAAACGACTTCGCACCCATGCTGTATTTGGTATGTCGCGCCTGTCGGGCATCATTATATCGGGTTATGGCCATGTCAACTGTACGGAGACCGGCAATCTTATTTATATATCTGAGAACAAAATCGGTATCCTCTCCATAAAACAGTCGTGTGTCAAACCGCAGGCCGCTATCCTCGATTATCGACCGCCTGAACCTCTTGCTCCAAGGAGCCGTCACATAAACCTGACATAATAACGGATCCAATGCCCCCGTATCTTCATGGAGATCATATCTGTGCGGGTCGGGCACATTAATGAATCCGTCGGGACATTCCGAAACTACATGCAGCACACCGCCTATGACTAAATCATCCGTTCCGGCGGTCATCAGGCTCGCCAGCGCCTCCGGCATCAGTGTGTCATCCGCGTCCAGGAACAATATAAACTCGCCTGCAGCATTGTCGAGGCCGCTGTTGCGCGCCGAACTTACGCCGCCGTTTTCTTTATGGATTGTCTTGATCCGACTGTCACTTGCCGAATATGTGTCGCATATTCCGGAAGAGCCGTCAGTGCTGCCGTCATTGATCAGCAGAATCTCGTAGTCTCCGAATGACTGGCCGAGAATACTGTCTACGCATGCGGCCAACGTGGTCTCCGCATTATAGACCGGAACAATTATCGAGACTCCCGGAGTGCGAGGATTCATTGTCACACAGTTTCAGGCAGAGCGCCTGACGTTCAGATGAATTTGTTCTTTATCAGGCGGGAGATCAGCCACGCGGCAAAGGTTGACAGTCCGGCGATTCTGTAAAACAGCCGTTTCTTACTGCTGTCGGCATAAGGAACCACGCCCGAATCAAACAGCGCGGTCAGCTCGCCGGCGAATTTCCTGTAGCCGGGCTGAGTCAGCAGACTCTTGAAATACAATGAGCCTAAATAGCCCTGTATCATTTCCGCGAACCCGTCAAAGACATTTCCGCGTTCTCTTTTCAGAATGGTGAAACTCTCTTCAAAACAACGTCGCTGATAAACATACCGGTCAGTAGAGATCCTGTATTTTCTGAGCTCGGCCGTCTTATCGTCCATATAGCAGTAAACCGGCTTCCGTACCTGCCCGATGCTCCCGGGCATAAGACCAAGATAACGCACTACGAAGTCGGCATCCTCGAGCACATGGAATCTGTTGTTGAACTCCAATCGATTGTCCTTTATTATCCGCGCGCTGAACAATTTCGCCCACGGCGATATAAAACAGACCATGTTGCCGCCGTCGGTCGGGACCTCAGTACTTTCACTTACCCTGTCGCTGAAGATGAACTTATGTATGAATCCGCCGACAACCATGTCTGCATCGTGAGTCCGGCGCACCATATCGTCAAAAGCCCCCTTCAAAAGAAAGTCGTCGGCATCACAGAATGTTATCCATTCTCCGGCAGCATTATCGAGTCCCAGGTTCCGGGCTGAGCTGACTCCACCGTTGGTTTTACGGAACGTCCGGACACGTGGATCGCCTGCGCAATATTCGCTGCAGATCTCCCAGCTGCCGTCGGCCGAACCATCATCCACCAGCAGCAGTTCGAAGTCTGTAAAAGTCTGCGTCAATATCGAATCCACGCAGCGACGGAGGCTTTTCTCCGCATTATATACGGGGACTATGACTGATATGAACGGAGCCATCGGTGTCAAGACTGTTCTTTGCGGATTAGACCGCAGGACGCGTAATGAGTGATTTTACAGATTCACAAGTGTTCCGTGCTCGATCCGGTTCCTTAATTCCTCGTCCGATAAGTTTTCGGTAGCATACCATCGCGGAAGTCTCATGATATGTAGCCTGTCAAGAAGGCGGCGCACAACAAGCCTTGCCGACTTGTTCCGTTCCTTATAATGCACTTTCATCACAGGTTTTTCCAGCATCGAATTATATCTGTCCCACATACTCTGGAACTGATGGTACATGCGCTCGTAGATCCAGGGAGCCTGCCCGGCATAATGCACTATCACAGGATGGTCGAGAGCATCAAGTGCCTGCCGGCGCAGATCTTCCGAATACCGCCATACATAATGAAAATGCGCATCAAGAACGCCGTACTTCATGGGAAGCACAATCCTTGATCCGGCACAGACGGCGTTTATGGCATCCTGATCAGGAAAAGCGATCACACGGTCGTTCTCAACAGCCCATCCGTATACTCTTTCTGTCAGATCATGCGTTCGCCAGTAGTCAAGATTCATCATCAGAACGCCCGAGCAGATATACCAGCATGCGGCATCTTCCCCGAGGCGCGACCTTGTATCCTGATTGAAGGCCTGCACGTCTATCACCCCGGCGACAGACTTTCCGGTCATATCGATCTCGAAGAGGTCCGAGACGGAACCGGTGACAAGCACATCGGCGTCAAGATACAGAACCTTGTCCACATCGGGAAGCAGTCCGGGAAGCAGAATCCTGTACCATGCTATCGGGCTCCATGTATTCTTCAGCTTCTTCAGTTGCGAGTCATCGACCTCATGGATCAACAGAGGATTGCCGGCACACTGGCTGCGGATAAATTCGACAGATGCGCCAGTCAGACTGTCTGCCAATATATGTATGACATATCTTTCCCCGGGGTTGTTTACGACGAGGCTCTTGATCACCACGGCCACATATGGGGCGTAACCATCGTTGATGCAGAATGCTATATGCTTGTCCATACGACGGATATCAGTGAATTAAACTACCGGCAGGCGAGATACCGCCTAAAGCGGACGATAGAAAATGTCGCGATGTATCTACAAAAGGCCGTATTCTCTCACCGACATGGCTGAAGTCGAATGCTTCGGCGTCTCTTATTTCCGCGGCGCATTCTTCCATGCCGGCCAGTTCAAGAAGATGCGAGACACGGCTGTCATCCATTCCTCTGAACGCGTAAAAGGGCTTCTGAAACAACAGCGAGAACACCACGGCATGGAATGAGCCGCACAGCACGTAGGATGCATGTTTTATCAGATTCAGGAACTCCGCAGGACCTACAGATATAAAAAATCTGAAGTTAGGATTACCGTGCCACTCCCGGTAACCGTCGGGAAGCGTACAGATGACTTTAAGACCGTGCTGACCGGCGAACCGGGCCGCTTCTGTATATAATTCCGGATAATACTCATACCATGGGGTATACAGCAGAACATATCTTCCTCGGACTATAGGCGAATCACCGGCAACCGCCGACCAGCGTGACGCCGACAGCAGCAGCGTCGGATCTGCCGCGACCGTCACTTCACGGCTTGTAAGGCTTCTGATATATGTCGCTGTGCCGGGCTCGCGGACGGATATGGCATCGTAGCGCGATAAACTGCCCGAAACGAATCTGCTGAAATCCGCTTCGCCCTGCTCCGAATAAGGCCCCATGCTTGGGGCATAGGCGATCCGCTTCCCTTTACTGACAAAATCAAGATAATAAGCGGTAGAAAAGTCCGGACAAACATTGTTCCATATCTGGTCACTGCCGGAGATATAGCAGTCAAAATCAAAGGACTCTTTTCCAAGCTCCGCAACCGAACCATATTCGCGTGGAGTAAGAATATAGTTGTCGCGCATGAATTTCTCGAACAGACTGTGCTTGCGGATGTCTTTTACCGTCAGTAATGGATGGCGGACAACATCTAAACTTTTAACCCACTTTTTTTTCATGAAAAGCGGGTTATACATCTTTTTTTGCTTTGCGGTGCGGAAATTGATAATGCGGCAGTCGTGGCCGAGAGCAAGTACAGTCTGCTGCAGGGCATATGCCTGCAGCATGGAGCCGTAGTTGTGGGAGGCGTGGAATGTTATGATGCCGACCTTCATGGAAGGGAAATTACATTCAGTTGCCGACGGACCGGAGCCGGAGGAGTCTCGGACGGATGGCATTGATTATGAACTGGCGTTCGCCTCCGGTAAGCCCTGCTGCAAAGCATATCAGGCTCACCGACACGACTCCGGCCGCCACGCTCACAGCAAGCCGCAACAGGCCCTGCTCCATGTTCATCACTATGAATATGACAGGGAGCGCCGAAAGCAGGCTTACAAGGACGATAGGGCCAATGACCGTACGGACGTAATGACGAAGCGACAGCCCCAGCATATTACGGCAGAAGACAATCCGCGATGCATGACCCAGCAGCATGAACACGATCGAGACTATCAGCGGCGTGGCAATGTGGAAGCCGGCCTTGAGAAGCAGATAGGCGACCGGAATGTTGAACAGCAGAATCGTGCCTACAGTTATCTGATACCACTTTATGCGGCCGGTGGCCATCAGAGCGGTGATCATCGGGCCGGAGAGAGTATCCAGCAGACTCTCGATTATAACCAGACGGGTGAACAGGACAGCCATCGGAGGCACCTCCACCAGCCACAGGCCGAGAATGATGTCGACCTCAGCCAGGACCGGCAGCGAGATGATCAGCATGAGGAAAAAGGAGAATTTCGAACTTTTGCAGAGAAGATTGCATGTGGCCTCGCTGTCGCCCGAGGCATAATTCTTTGTTATCTGCGGATTGACTGCGGTCTGAAAACCGTTGACCAGACTGCGTATCGCCCCGGTGACCTGCGTCGATACTCCGCGCGCCGCATTGAACACGGGTCCACCGAAGATATTGAGCAGAATGCTCGCGCCCTGGTCCTTGGCGGTCCATGCCACGGTGCCGAACATATTCCAGCCCGTGAAGCCGAGGATGGACCGGAAAAGACGGCCGTCCCACATATGACGGTGTATGCGGCAATTGTCGAAATGCCTGATGCAATACCATCGGTAGACTGCCGACACGGTAAGCTGCAAGGCGAAGAATGCGAATCCCCATACTGCCAGACGGTCGAACGGATAGACGAGCAGCCCGAGTACGATAAGCAGCCGTGCGAAGGTTTCGCCCAGGCCTACATAGGCATACACGTGCATGTGTTCGTGCGATACGATCGCCGCATTGTAGGGTGTCTGGACAATGCCGAGCATGGCCGACAGCACTGTGGCCTGGTATATCCAGTTGGCGGCCCCGAGACGGTCGGCAGGTATGTTAAGATGAGTGTTGACAAACCACAGACCTACGGTCTCGGCGGCGAGCAGGACCACCCCGGCAATGATGACATGAACCCGCAGCGACATATTGAATACCCGGCTGAATCCGGCACCGTCGCCGCGGCCGAGCTCATACGTCAGGAAGCGCTGGGTGGCCACCGACATGGAGCCGTTGATGAACGCCATGAGGGCTATGACACCGCCCACGACATTCAGAATACCGAAATCCTCCACACCGAGAGCCTCAAGAATCTTTCTCGACGTGTACAGCGACACTGCCATCGAGACAAAGGTCCTGATGTAGAGATAGAGGGTATTGCGGGCTATGCGCCGGTTGTCGGTCGCAGTCATTTCTTCAGTTTTCGTTTAATCATAGCCGCCAACGTGACTATCTTGCTGTCGAGCACACACATGGTCACGAGCGGACCCAGCGGAAAAACGGGATACAACATTCTGAACAGTCGGGCCTTAACGCCCTCCCTCACAGGATGTCTAAGCTGATCGTTACCGTCGACAGCTTCGCGCACGGGCCGGGGCTGCGTCACCAGGTAAGGGACCGAACACCCGAAGAGATTTTGGCCTTTCGGTGTGTTCACGAGCACGACCGAGATGCCGTCGCGCGAACGCGCGGGCAACTTATGCGGTTCGTTTATTCCCCAGAAATCTCCTATCGTGATGTCGCCGGCTCTTTTTGATCCGGCATAAGGACACCGGTAGCACGACGGCCGGTATGAATATCCCTTGAAAAACGCTCTGTAATAAGGCACCGACCATACCGTTCCGTCGAACGAGCTGCCGCCGGGATATTTAAGTTCAAGGCGGTAATCCTTACCGTCTCTGAAGGAGACAGATTCAGGCACGGAACGGCTGATCGCCCTATACTGCTCATTGAGCATTTTTTGCGACGGCACTCCATGACAGATCAGATCGACCGTGAAAAGATTCGCGGGATAATTTCTGTATAAGTTCCTTACGGCCGACACCTGGCAGGGGGTGCCGATAAACAGCACATCGCGCCCGCTCTTCACATCTGCCCTGAGCTGCCTGTATATGCCGCGGGTATCGCTCTGCACATATTTCGATCCACGCAGCATCGCGAGGCCGTCTTTATCCTCAACCCGGATGTGGCGGATGTGAGCCGGATCTTCGGCCGAACAACCGTAAACCACTCCCCCGCGACCGATAACAGCCATGGCCAGCACATAGCCGAGGCCTCCCGATGAACTGCGCCGATGAATGTCGGCGTCTTTCGCCCAGGCAGCGCGGCAGTCGGAAGGTTCACGGACGGCGACATTTTCGGGCCGGATGGGACATACGCGGTCGCAGGCTCCGCAATTGATGCATGCGTCCGCATCGATCGACGGATAAATGAAGCCTGATGCATCGTGCCGGTAGGCGATGCAATGCACCGGACAGACGTCGGCGCAGGCACCACAACCCGAACACTGGTATTTGCTTGCTATGTTCAGCATCCTTCTGACTGTCCGCCACACTCGATGTAGCGGATAAACTCCGGCTGTACCTCTACGGCGGCGGCAATGAAATCGGGTATCTCAACCAGCAGACGCTTCTTCCTCGAACCACGCATAAACAGCAATCGGCCGGCATATCCGTCGAACGGGCCGCCTACGACACAGATCTCTTTCCCGTACATTTCGGGTGTGATTTCATCGAGGCTGTAATAGCGCACATTGTCCGACAGGTTTACGGCGTTGATGAACCTCTCCATGTCGGCGTCGCGGACAGTCATCGGATCGTGAATGGTCTGTCCCCGCCTGTATCTGTACTGCAAGGTAGGTATCGGCGCCACAGCCGTGTCAAGTCTGTCCTTGACAGAACGCACAAAGAGCAGGTCGGAAATGACGGGAACCTGGCGCCTGACACGGCGGCCGCCCCGGACGGTGATTTCCCACTTGAGCGGGGTGAACACCTCGAAGCCTTTGTCGCGGAGTTCGATGTATCCGGGAGTGTTGGAAGAGCGGCGCCTGAGGTCGCGCAGCACATACCATTTCTCCTTACAGTCGGCTGGCATATTTCGCAAAAGGCAATTCTCCAAATCCTGCCCGACCGTGCAAATCAACACAAATCAAGCAGTTACGGTAATTTTTGAATAAGTGGGAAAACTCTCCCGATAAAATAGTCAGGCCTCTTTTCATACATCAGTATGCGGTCAAAGCCGATAGGAAATCTTTTAATATCTTTAGTAGTGGCTCCAGCTGTTTACGTCATCAGTCATATACCCTTGGGGTTACCGTGGAAATTTCAAAGTGTGATCGGTTTGTCGGAAAGTCTCCCCGGACTATACAAAGGAGACCGCGCCGGCATTCACTTCGGAAACCGGCTCGTTTCGTGCATTAAGGTATAAAAGTTGTTTCTGATCTGTGTATCCGCCCGAACAGGCACCACCGCCGGACCGTAATGCGGCCTGTGCGTCAGTCGTCTGTCCGGTGAATCCATATGTCGGAGCCATTGCTTTATCAACAAACCCTATGGCTTCTTTCGGGAATTATTATTGAAAACTGAAAAGACCCGTCAGGCCTAAACAGAAGCGTGAAGCCGATTGTTGCCCGCTTCACTATTCGAGGCCTTCGCATTGCCCAGTCAATTAAAACGAGCAACGAGACCCCACGCCGTATGTATATCATCGCCGCGGACGTCAGTGTCCGCGAGATATCACATACCCATGAGCATCATCGTTGCAAGGTTCTGATTGACTTTGAAAGTTGCGAAGTTTCGAATAGTCAGAAACCAAGCGCCAATAACGCTTTTTATCAAAATGTCGTTGCCAAGACCTTTCGGATGATGGCGATTTCTTGACCCTACCCTTCCTCCGGCGCAGAGGCTCTCTCCAGAGTCATTTCACCGGTCTCGGCGCAGGGTCTGATATGCAAATACTTGACTTTCGTACAAAGGCATTAAGACAAACCGGAAATTACATCTCAAATATATCTATAGGCCACTTATTGACGGATAGACTGCATATTTGCATATGCAAATTTAGAAACAAAATTCAACACCACCAAGCATTCAGACATTTTTTTCTGAATTTTAAACATTTGCGAACTATCTGCAAGCTTCCGACGGTTTTCAGTATCTTTTGCCAGCTGGCCGGACGGCCACCGGATGGGACGCCGCCATGAGCAGCAGGAAAATGGCACGAAAAAGGGGGAAAATGTGAAAAAAGTGAAAAAATATGGTTCAGTTCCGTTTTTTTACGCTATCTTTGCATTTACTATTGGCCAAATGCATAAATGAGAGTAAAAATACATCACGAAGGCACAAATATTCTGATCATCGGCTTGATATTGCTGGTGGCCATCAATGTACCTCTGTGGCTGTATCTCAGCCTCAAGGCTATCCCGATCGCCGTCACAGCCGTCACGGCGTGCCTTTATCTGCTGGCCGTCAATTTCTTCCGATCGCCGCGGCGACATTTCACCGGCGACGCAGACGGTGCCGTCGTGTCGAGTGTCGACGGCAAGGTCGTGGCACTCGAGGAAGTCTACGAACCCGATGTGCTGAAATGCCGGTGCCTGCAGCTGTCGGTATTCATGAGTATATTTAATGTACACGCCAACTGGTATCCGGTCGACGGTAAAGTGACTTACGTCTCCCATCAGCCGGGCCGCTTCCTGTCGGCCTATCTCCCCAAGGCGAGCACCGAAAACGAGCGTTCGACTATTCTGATCGAGACTACCGGAGGACAGAATGTCCTGGTCCGCCAGATCGCCGGCGCCGTGGCGCGCCGCGTGGTCACCTACGCCGAACCGGGCGACGAAGCCCGCATTGACGAGCATCTGGGATTCATCAAATTCGGCTCGCGTGTCGATATCTACCTGCCGCTCGGCACCGAGATTTTCGTGCGCATCGGCGACACGACCGTCGGCGGCATCACGCCCGTGGGGCGGCTCCATCCCGACAGAACATAAACACAGGCTAAAGCGTTAACAAGACACTATGGCTAACAGAATCACATCTTTCATTCCGAACCTTCTCACGCTCTGCAACCTCCTTTCGGGTTGCATCGCTATATATATGTCGTTCCACCTGACCGACACCTACGCATCGCTTACAGGTCTGCAGTGGGCATGGATCTGGATCGCCGCCGCCGCACTGTTCGATTTCTGCGACGGAGCATCGGCACGCGGCCTGCATGCCTACAGCGAGATCGGCGGACAGCTCGACTCCCTCTCCGACCTGGTGAGCTTCGGCGTGGCCCCGGCCATGATGATGCTCAATTTCACCCTGCCCGTATCACAGATCGAATGGCTGTGTTTCGCCGCCTTCATCATACCGGCCTGCGGCGCTTATCGCCTGGCCAAGTTCAACTCCGACACCACACAGACCACCTCGTTCCGCGGACTGCCCATTCCGGCCAACGCCATCTTTTGGATCGGCATGTGCGGCTGGATACAGCGCTACGCCTATCCGGGCACCATGGTCATGGCCGCGCTTTACATCCTGCTCGGCTGGCTCATGGTGAGCAACGTGCGCATGTTCTCGCTGAAATTCAAGAACTTCGACTGGCACGAAAACTTCCGCCGCTACGTACTGCTGGCAGCCACGGCGCTCTTCGTGATATTCATGGGCATCTCCGGACTCGTGTGGGCCATAGCCCTGTATGTGTTCATATCGCTGATGGGCCGTCGCGAGGCTTGATTACCGTACCGCTATGGGAACATTTCTGCTTCTCCTGCTGCTGTTTTTTGTCGTGATCCCGCTTGTGCGCGGGATGTGGCAGCTGTGGCGCATCCGCCGCGCCTACCGCCAGGCACAGCAGCGCATGAACGACATATTCAACGGCGGCGCCACGGCAGGACAGCGCACACAGCGTCCGCGCCCGCAGCGTAAGAAAAAGAAGATCGATTCAGACGTAGGCGAATACGTCAGCTTCGAAGAAATCCGCACCGAGACCAAGTCGGCCACGACAGGCAGCCCCGACAATACGGCGACCGACCGCCGGAGCACCCGCGTAGAATCGCAGGTGGAGGACGCTGAATGGGAAGACCTCTGAAAGTATCGTAACCCTGAATATCACTCGTCAAGCATCCGCACCAGATAAGGCGTGGGACGCAAGTCGTATGCGGCCTTGAAGTAGCGGCGCGCATCAGCAGGTCGTCCGTCGAGCCGCGCGTAATTGCCAAGCCACAGCAGCGCGTCGAAGTTGCCGGCATCGAGTGCGAGGACACGCTGCCAGGTTTCGGCGGCGGCCGTGAGGTTGTCCTGAAGCATGTATCCGCGCGCGAGCAGCATCAGGTATTCGACGGAATCCGGCAGCCCGTCGAGCATAACTGTGGCATAGCGCACCATCATCGGGCCGTCGGAGCGCGATGTGTAGTAGGCAAGCAACTCGTTGTCGAGCGGCCGGGCCAGCCATGGCAGGGCCGACTGCAGCCGCAGCAGAAACGCTCCGTAGCCGTCGCCCGCACCGGCCGAGTACGATGTCGCGCGGATGTCGGCAAGCAGAGGAGCGAAAGGAATGCCATGGCTCATGGCCCGCTCCACCAGGTCGGGCCCGGCGACGGTATCACCCGCAAGCTCGGCGGCGACGATCGCGCACAGATCCTTCGCGCGGACTGCAAAAAGCTCGGCGTAAAGCTGAATCACGCGATTTCGTTTCCGGACGCGGCGACGTCGACGTACCTCTATATCGCAAACGCGGACGGGGATATGCTGATCGCGGTCAACGATATGGCGATTCATGAGCGCTTGACGCCCGAGGCGCTTTCGCCGCTGATCGCGGAAGTCAATCGCTGCGATGCGGCGGTGATCGAAGCGAATCTCCCGGCGGAAACGCTTGAATTCCTTTCGAAAGTATTGAGTGTTCCGATCGTCGCG